>Ga0256404_1009034_pt1 | contig 14526 bp, 14 predicted proteins | sample RumenRJG_01DNA_FD_185990 | JGI IMG/M metagenome (GOLD analysis project Ga0256404, IMG submission 185990) | Bovine rumen microbial communities from Lethbridge, Alberta, Canada - RJG_01 | ecosystem: Host-associated > Mammals > Digestive system > Stomach > Rumen | place: Canada: Alberta | collected...
CCCGCGGAACAAGTGATAGATTACCACGGGTTTTTCGGTTTGTCAACAGGTTTCGACGATTTCATCCATCTCGTTTCACGCCGCAAATCGCTTCTATTATTAGACGCACTTATATCACCCTTCTGCAACGCTTCACGCCGCCTCGCCGGACGCGCCGATCAGCTGGTCGTAGCGCATCAGCAGCAGCGCGATCTGCGCGCGGGAGACCGCCTGCGTCGGGTACCAGACGCACTCATCCTCCGCGATGAGGCCCTTTTCCCACGCCCATCGCACCGCGCTCAGGTTCGTCTCGCTGACCTTCGGCGCATAGGGATAGTCCTCCAGAGACGCATTGGACTCCGGGCTGCCCGCCAAACGGTGCAGCACGGCAAGCACCTCCTCGCATGAGCAGTACGCCCCCACGCCGAAGCTGTCCGTGCTCTCCGGCTTGATGTAGCCGTTGGTATCCGCCCAGTTCACGCAGTCATAATACCACTCGCCGCTTGACACATCGCCGTAGGTATGGCGCGGCGCAGCGACCGGCTCGCCGCCGGCAAACCGATAGAGGATCATGGCAAGCTGCGCGCGGGTCATGCCATAGTTCGGGCGGAAAAGGCTCAGCCCGCCGCCGACGTCCGTGCCGCTCATCAGGCCGTTCGTCATAACATAATTTACCGCCGGAACGTACCAGTCGTTGATCGTAATATCCGAAAAGACATACACGGTCTTCTCACCGTTCCGCTCGACCTCGAGCTGCATGGCGCCGCTCTCTGCTTCCGTCACCACGCCGAGCTTCAGCTCCGCGGGCAACCCCGCTGCGCCGCTCTGCTGCGCAAAGCCCTGACCGTCCGCCGGATCGTTCTGTTGGTCTTTCTTCCCGCCGCAGCGCGTCACGACCAAAACGATCAGCACCACGAGCAGCAGCAGGATCACAAGTAATTTCTTTCGCATAGGCGTCTCCTGTTCCTCGGTTTCTTTCGTAAGCTTAGCAGGTAAATGTGTCTATTTCTTTGCCATCATCTCGGAAATTTTCCGTTCCAGCGCCGCCTTGGCCTCGCGCGGATCGGAGATGTCCCATACCGCGCTCTCCATCGGGCAGAAGCCCGTGTCCGTGCGGTTGCGGATGGCCGGCACGACCGTGTCCGCGATCGCCTCGATGCCGTGGGCGCGCAGCGTTTCCCGCGCGGGGACGCTCATAAGCGGCGCGTAGACCGTCCGAACGCCCAGCAATACATATAAAAAGGCCGCCGCCTTGCCGACGATGCGGTCTGCCGCCGACGCGCCGGAGAGGTCTGTTCCCTCGTTCAGCCAGCGCATCAGTGGGCGGACGCCGTGCTCCTCGGAGGCAAAGCTCTCCCCCGCCCGGCAGGCAGTGCAGGTGTATTCCTCATTATTTTCAAGCAGCGCCTTCGCCTGCTCCAGATCCTTATTCATAAGGGTGCTCCTTTTTTAGAAATCTTTTTTATCATACCCGAGCGCAAAAGGGATGTCAAGTTTTTGTGCCCTGCTTGCTTTTTCGCCGCGTCCGCGGTATACTGGACGCAATTTCAGAAAAAAGGCGGAACGAACATGGCACGAAACACGAATCGCATCCACGACTGGCGCAAGCTCAAATGGCCCTTCTGCGTCACCTTTTCATACTATGCGCTCCTCTGTCTCTACACCGGCTCGGCCGAGGCGTCCGAAGCCGGCTTCCTCGCCGTTCTCATCATCGCGCTGCTCATCGACGCGGTCGCCTACGCCTGCTACCTGTTCTTTCTCAGCAAGGCGGAGGAGAATATGGGCAAGCTCTGGTTCGCCTTCATCCTCGCCTATGTCCTCGCAAGCTCCGATAAGCTCGCCATCGTCTGGCAGATGCTCGCCGCCAACGCCGGCACACATTGAATCTCTCCCATCTGTATTTCTGACCGTCGATCAAGAAAGCGCAGACCCGCGGGTCTGCGCTTTCTTTTTATAGCCGCAGTCACAGTACGAATCGCCGGAGGCAAGGGCGTATTCACGCGCAAAGTCCGTCGCGCCGTCTGCGGACGGCGGCTCAGCCGTGACCCTCGGCGGCGATCATGTGCAGGGCGTGCTCCAGCGCGCCGAGCACGGCAGCGAGATTTTCGCGCGCCGCCTTTTCCGAGCCCGGCAGATTGACGATAAGGCTGCTGCCGCGCGTACCGGCGACGGCGCGGGAGAGCATGGCGTTTGGCGTGATCTTCAGCCCCTCCACCCACATGGCCACAGGAATGGCGCAGATCTCCCGCTCCAGCACGTCGGCGGTCGCCTCCGGCGTGACGTCGCGTGGGGAAAGCCCCGTGCCGCCGGTGGTCAGGATGAGATCGATCCTTTTCTCGTCGGCGCAGGCGCGGAGCAGCGCGCTGATCTGCCCGCGCTCGTCCGGCACAATGGCCGTGTGAACGACGGTGAAGCCCGCGTCCTCCAGCATGGCGCGGACGGCGGGACCGCTGGTGTCCTGCCGAAGCCCCCGGCTGCCAAGGTCGCTGACGGTGATGACGGATGCTGTGTAGCTCATAGCGTTTCCTCCTGCTTTCGATAGCCCAATGCGGTCGAGATCATGGAAGCCGTGACGCAGACCTGCTCCACGGCGGCGCGGAATTCCTCGGAATGCGGGCTGCGGAACATACCGATCACGCCCACGGCGTAGGCCGCCTTGCCCTCCACGGTGTAGACCGGCGCGGAGACGGAGCGCAGGCCGATCTTGTACTCGCCGTTTTCGATGGCGTAGCCGTTCGCGCGGCAGGTCTCGATCTCCCGCATCAGGGCGGACGGGTCAGTGACGGTGTGCGGCGTGAACTGCGTCATGGGCTGCGCGCGCAGCAGCGCCTCGGCGCCCGCGCGGGACATATTCGCCAGAAACACCTTGCCCTGCGACGTGCAGTAGAGGGGCAGGCGGGAGCCGACGTCGGACACGATGTGCAGCCCGCCGCGCGTTTCCGCCTGATCGAGCGTGACGACGCTGCCGCCCTCGCACACGGAGAGCACGACGGAGGCTCCCGTCTGCTGGCAGAGATGCTCCATGTAGGGCCGCGCCACAAGGGAAATATCCCACGAACGCTCGACCTGGCGGCCGTATTCAAACAGGCGCAGCCCGAGCGAATACTTTCCGTCGGGCGTCTGCGCGACCACGTCATACGTCCGCATGGTGGTCAGAAGGCCGAACACGGTGCTCTTCGGATAGCCGCACTGCGCCGACAGCTCCTTGAGCGACAGCGGCTTTTTTGACCGGCTCAGAAGCTGCAGCAGCTCCATCGCCTTCGCGACCGACAATATGATATTTCCATCCACCACGGCGCACGCCCCCTTTTACCGTCAGCATAGCGCCCGCGTGATATTTTGTCAAGAATAATCCGATAATAGCAATCGAAAATCCGATAATATCGCACATTTGATTTGAAATGACCGGGATGAAAATGCTACAATGGGTGCAAACGAAAGGATCGGCGCCCTATGGAAGATACATTTGGCAGGAATATCCGTTATCTGCGGCTGTCGGTGACGGAGCTTTGCGACCTTCGCTGCCGCTACTGCATGGCGGAGGAGGGCGTCTGCAAGCGCGGACACGAGGAGCTGTGCTCCTTCGAGGAGCTGCGGGAATTCACGGCGGCCGCTGCGGTGCTCGGCGTGACGAAGCTCCGCGTGACCGGCGGCGAGCCGCTGGTCCGGCGCGGGATCGTAGAGCTGTGCGCCATGCTGCGCGCAGTCCCCGGGATCGAGGAGCTGTGCCTGACCACGAACGGCACGCGGCTGGAACAGCTGGCCGCGCCGCTGAAGGCAGCCGGCGTGGACCGGCTGAACATCAGTCTTGATACGCTCCGACCGGAGCGCTACCGCGAGATCACGCGCACGGGTAAGCTGGAAAACGTGCTGCGCGGCATCGAGGCGGCGGAGCGCGCGGGCTTTGAGAACATCAAGCTCAACTGCGTGCTGCTCGGTGGCATGAATGACGATGAGATCGGCGACTTTGTTCGCCTGACGGCGAAAAAGCCGTGGCAGGTGCGGTTCATCGAGCTGATGCCGATGGGCGTGTGCGCGGCGTGGCCGCCGGAGCGCTTTCTGCCCGCGCAGGAGGTCCTCTCCCGCGTGCCGGAGCTGCGCCCTGCGGGCCGCAGCGGCGTCGCGCAGCTGTACCGCCTGCCGGGAGCGGCGGGGACGGTCGGACTGATCGAGCCGATGAGCTGCGCCTTCTGCGCGGACTGCACAAGAATACGCATCACGGCGGACGGGAAGCTCAAGCCCTGCCTGCACTCGGACGCGGAGCTCGCGCTGCGCGGATTATCCGGTGCGGAGCTGGAAGCGGCCATCCGCCGGGGCATCCTGATGAAGCCGGCACGGCACCGCATGGACGAGACCGGCGTCACAGAGACGCACCGCGGGATGTTTGCGATCGGAGGATGAAGATGGAGCTGACGCATTTTAACGAACAGGGCCGCGCCCGCATGGTGGACGTGAGTGAGAAGGCGCAGACCTATCGCGTGGCACGCGCCGCCGCGACGGTCCGCATGGCAAAGGCGACGATGGACAGGATCCGCGAGGGCTCCATCGGCAAGGGCGATGTGCTGGCGGTCGCGCAGGTCGCGGGCATCATGGCGGCGAAGAAGAACAGTGAGCTGATCCCGATGTGCCACCCGTTGCTGCTGACGAAGGTGGACATCTCATTTGAAATGGAAGAAGCCGCCCTGCACATCCGCAGCGAGGTCCGCTGCCATGGCGAGACAGGCGTTGAAATGGAAGCGCTGACGGCGGTGAGCGTCGCGGCGCTGACCGTGTACGATATGTGCAAGGCCGTACAGCGCGATATGCGCATCGACGGCATCCGCCTCCTTTATAAGGAAGGCGGCAAGAGCGGCGTTTATGAAGCGGAGGAATGAAGAAATGGCGCAGGTGACCGCAGTCAACATCAGCGGAAGAAAAGGGGTGCGCAAGCACGAGGTCCCCTATATCGACCTGAAGCTCCGTCACGGCATCGTGGGCGACGCCCACGCGGGCGACTGGCACCGCCAGATCAGCCTGTTGGCTGAGGAGAGCGTGGACACGATGCGCGCCGTCTGCCCCATCGCGCTGGACGCAGGCATCTTCGCCGAGAACATCAACACCCGCGGCATCGAGCTCAGAACGCTCCCTGTCGGCACACACCTGCGCGTGGGCGAGACGGAGCTTGAGGTCACGCAGATCGGCAAGCAGTGTCACAACGACTGCGAGATCAAGCGCGCGACCGGCAAATGCGTGATGCCGACCGAGGGCATTTTTGCCGTCGTGGTCAAAGAGGGCCGCGTGCAGGCCGGAGACGAGATCGAGGTGCTGAAATGAAGCTCATTCGAACCGAGGACGCGGTGGGTCATGTCCTCTGCCACGACATGACGCAGATCATCAAGGACAAGTATAAGGACGCGCGTTTCCGCAAGGGCCACGTCGTGACGGAGGAGGACATCCCCGTGCTGCTGAGCATGGGCAAGGAGCACCTCTACGTCTGGGAGATGACGCCCGGCATGGTGCATGAAAACGACGCGGCGGAGCGTCTGCTCACCCTCTGCGGGCAGGAGAATATGCTCCGCAGCGAGGTCAAGGAGGGCAAGATCGAGCTGAAGGCCGCCTGCGACGGCGTGTTTCTGGTCGATTCCCAACGGCTCATCGCCGTGAACAGTCAGGACGAGGTGATGATCGCCACGCGCAAGGGCGGCACGGCGGTGCGCGCGGGCGACAAGCTCGCGGGGATGCGCGTCATCCCGCTCATCATCGCCGAGGAAAAGCTCCAAAAGGCCGAGCGGGCCGCGGGCGGCGAGCCTCTGCTTGCGCTCAAGCCCTATGTGCGTAAGACCGCCTGCATCGTCGCCACCGGCGGCGAGGTGAAAAAAGGGCTGATTCAGGATACCTTCACGCCGGTCGTGATCGACAAGCTCAGGACCTACGGCATCGAAACGCTCGAGGTCGTCTACTCCGGCGACGGCGTGGAGAATGTGCGCGACGCGGTGCTTGCGATGCGTGAAAGGAAGCCCGATATGATCCTCTGCACCGGCGGCATGAGCGTCGACCCCGACGACAACACGCCCGGCGGCATCAGGGCTGCGGGCGCGGACATTGTCTGTTACGGCGCGCCGGTGCTGCCCGGCGCCATGTTCCTGCTCGGCTATTTTGACGATGGCACGCCTGTCATGGGACTTCCCGGCTGCGTGATGTACGCGGGCGCGACGGTCTTTGATCTGGTGCTGCCGAAGGTCGCGGCGGACGTTCCCGTCACGCGCGCCGATATCGCCGCCATGGGCGAGGGCGGACTGTGCCTTGGCTGCAAGCCGTGCCGGTATCCGGTCTGTCCGTTCGGAAAATAAATCCTTCGCGCCTGCGGGCGCGAAGCTTTCACCATTCATTATCTTTCACGAAGGATAACGATAGAGAACTATTTTGAAAGGAAAAAGAAGCCCATGAAAAGGCTCGTATCTCTGCTCCTCGCGCTCTCCCTCGCGCTCGCGCTGACCGCCTGCGGCTCCAAGGCCGACGGCGCCGCCGATGCTGCCGCCGGATCCCAGCCCCGGGACAGCGCCCCTGCGGAAGAATCCGCCGGCGATCCGGTCGAGCTGATCGTGTTCGCCGCCGCCTCCATGACGGAGACTCTGACCGAGATCACGGAGCTTTACAAGACCGCCGCGCCCGAGGTCACCATCACCTACAACTTCGATTCCTCCGGCAAGCTGCTCACCCAGATCAAGGAGGGCGCAGACTGCGACCTGTTCATCTCCGCCGCTCCCACGCAGATGAACGCGCTCGACGGCAGCCTCATCGGCGACACGGAGAAAAATCCCGACGGGCTTGACCTCATTGTCACCGACAGCCGGGTAAACCTGCTGGAAAACAAGGTAACGCTCGCCGTTCCCGAGGGCAACCCCAAGGGCATCAAGAGCTTCGACCAACTCGCTGAGCTGCTCAAGGGCGGCGAGGTCCTGCTCGCGATGGGCAACAGCGACGTTCCCGTCGGCCAGTACACCCAGAAGATCTTCAGCTACTACGGCATTGACGAGACCGCCGTCGCGGATAAGCTGACCTACGGCAACAACGTCAAGGAGGTCACCTCTCAGGTGAGTGAGGCCGCCGCCGACTGCGGCATCATCTACGCCACGGACGCCTACTCCGCCGGCCTTACGGTCGTGGACAGCGCCACCGCCGAGATGTGCGGTCAGGTCATCTATCCCGCCGCTGTGATGCAGGGCGAGAAGGAAGCCGCCGCGCGCGCCTTCCTCGCCTATCTCCAGACCGATGCCGCTATAACCGTATTCGAGTCCGTCGGCTTCAGCCCCGCGATTTGATCGGTTTGCAATTCGTACCGCCTGCGCAGCAGCGGCTGAGCGGAAAGAGGAGCACACCGAATCGTTTCGAAGAAAGACGCCCGCATACGATCCCCAAAATGTGAGCTGAATTTCGCAGTTCGGGGGTCAAGGGGCTTGCCCCTTGCGTTTCTTGGGGAATACAAAGGGGGCCATTCTTACGCTAAGAATGGCCCTCTTTGAAATCGCCGTTACAGACGGCAGCACCGGAGGTCACTATGGATTGGTTTCCCTTATGGAACTCGCTGCGCATCGCGGCGATCTCCACCGTTATCATCTTCTTCGCCGGCATCTTTGCCGCGTACTATATTGCCAAGCTCCCGCGGCTCATCAAGGGCGTTCTGGATGTGGTGCTCACGCTGCCGCTCGTGCTGCCGCCGACGGTCGTTGGCTATCTGCTGCTGCGCGTGCTGGGACCCAAGCGCGTCATCGGCGCATGGGTGCTTGAGACCTTCGGCGTCAAGCTGGTCATGACCTGGTGGTCTGCCATCTTCGCCACCACGGTCGTCATCTTCCCGCTGATGTACCGCACGGTGCGCGGAGCCTTTGAGGCCTTTGACGAGACGCTGGCCTACTCCGGCCAGACGCTCGGGCTCTCCAACACCTACATTTTCTGGCGTATTCGGATGCCCTGCTGCCGGCAGGGCGTGCTGGCGGGCACGGTACTCGCCTTCGCCCGCGCGCTCGGCGAATACGGCGCGACCAGCATGATCGCGGGCTACACGCCCGGCAGAACGGCGACCATCTCCACCACCGTCTATCAGCTCTGGCAGACGAACAACGACGCGCTCGCCTACAAGTGGGTCGCCGTGAACATCGTGATCTCCGCCGTCGTGCTGCTGACGGTCAATATGCTCGAACGCCGCGACTTCCTGCGCGGCGCGAGTCGTGCGAGGAGGGCGAAGGCATGAGCCTGTATGTTGATATTGAAAAACGCCTTGGCGCGTTCCGTCTGCAATCGAAATTCGAGGTAGCGGACGAAACGCTGGCGCTGCTCGGCGCCTCCGGCTGCGGCAAGAGCGTGACGCTCAAGTGCATCGCCGGCATCATGACGCCCGACCGCGGCAGGATCGTGCTGGGCGGCCGTGTGCTCTTCGACAGCGAAAAGAAGATCGACCTCACGCCGCAGCAGCGTCGGGTCGGCTATCTCTTCCAGCAGTATGCACTTTTTCCCAACATGACCGTTGAGCAGAACATCCTCTGCGGCATCCGCGTGGGGAGCCGGTCGGAAAAGCGCGCGCTGGCTGCGGAAAAGCTCAGGATGTTCCGGCTGGAGAGGCTGGAGAAAAAGTATCCCGCGCAGCTCTCCGGCGGGCAGCAGCAGCGCGTCGCGCTCGCCCGCATCCTCTGCTCCGAGCCGCAGGCCATCCTGCTCGACGAGCCCTTCTCCGCGCTCGACAGCTACCTCAAGTGGAACCTTGAGCTGGAGCTCTCCGACCTGCTCGCGGGCTTTCACGGCCCGATCCTCTGGGTCAGCCACGACCTGGGGGAATGCTGCCGCAACTGCCAAAAGGTCTGCGTGATGGAAAACGGCGTCTCCTCTCCCGTGACGGACATGGAGACGCTGGTGCGCTATCCCGCCACGCAGAGCGCAGCCCAGCTGACCGGCTGCCGCAATTTCCTGCCGGCGCACCGCTGCGAGGGCGGCGTCCGCCTTGACGGCTGGGACATTCTTCTGCCGCTGCACGCCGCGGGCGAGCGGGCCACCGTCTCCGTTCCCGACGGCGCGATCACCGTGGAGGGCGGGACCCATACGGCGCGCGTCAGCCGTGTCATCCGCGATCTGAACGCCACCGCAGTCGTGCTGCGCGCGGCGGAAGCGCCCGACGCGCCGCCTCTGTGCGTCGTCCTGCCCGAGGGAGTCCGGGCAGCAGAGGGAGACACGCTCTCCTTTTCGCTCCTCGCGGACCGTTGCCGGCTTTGGGAGGAATGATCGCCGCGCCGGGATAAAAAGCTGCCGCGCCCCAATCGAAAAAGCAGACAAGAGCCGCTGCATCGCAGCGGCTCTTGCTTTTTTCATTTCATCGCGCTTCGACCGCGTCAATGCTTTGTCGGTGGAGCATAACTTCAGCAGCTCCTGGATCTTCTCGATCATGACCTGTGACGAAAACGGCTTCGGGAACACATAGGACGCGCCGAGCTCAGTCGCGTCCCGCACGATCTTCTGCGTCGGCAGGACCGTCATAAGGATCGTCGAGAGCCGGTGCCCGCGCTCCCGCAGCTGCCGGAGAACATGAAGGCCGCCCTTATGCGGCAGCATATCGTCCAGCAGAAGGATGTGCGGCTTGTGGCATTGGATCGTCTCCATCACCTCATGCTCCTCCCGCGCGTGGAACACGTGAAAGCCTCCGTGCTCGTGCAGGGACTCCAACAGCAGCGTACGGAAGCCCTCGTTGTCATCTGAGAGTAAAATCCTTTTCCGATGCGGCATTTCTGTCCGCCCCCTCCAATTTGATTTGATTTTACACAACTGACGTTGTATAAAATAACGCGATCGGAGCAATTTTTCAATTCCCTTTATAAATCTTAACGCGATCTTTGCCCCGGTCCGCGCCCCGTCCCGCCTCGATGTCATAAATACGCAGTCGATCCGCGTTATTTTGAATAAATAAACAGAACTGCGAAAAATATATTTTATTTTTTGTATGTTTACGCGCTTGACGCCTCATGCATTTTGTTTTAGACTATAGATGATTATTTCCCTCGCCGCAAAGCACCGGTCAAAGAGGGAGAAAAAGGAGAAGCGAAATGAAAAAGAACGGACATACGTTTGTCAGCAAGGCGCTCGCTCTGCTGATGGCCCTGTCGCTGACGCTTTCGCTGGCGGTCACCTCCGTCGGCGCAGTCGGCATACAGGAGCTCAACCCGAAGGACGACCCGCTTTTGGGGACTAAGTTCAGCGTGGACGCGACGATCTCGCTTGCGACGGGCGCGGGGGGGCAGGAGATCGCCCTTACCATACCGGTCAGCGGCATGAGCAAAAGCGCGCTTGAGGCCGCCGTCGCGGCGGGCAAGGTCGAGCTGGCTCTGCTGCGTGACGACAGCAAGCCCTATGTCAACGAAGCGCTGTACCCCTACGCTTACGCCGGCGGTCCGCTGAGCAGCTGGAGGACGCAGGGGAGCACCGAGCAGTTCACAGACCTCAAGTTGGCGGCAGCCGAGCAGAACGGCAAGCCCGTGCTGAGCATCAGCTTCCGAGCCAATAATTACTTCTACACCACTAACCGCAGCACCGGCGTGAGCACGCCGGATTACTCCGTGCCGCACGCAAACGGAGGCTACTACATCGACCTTTGCGGTTACTTTAATTTGACCGCGACGGTCAGCGGCAAGACCGTCGGCTCCGCACCGGTCAAGGTCTCCCCCTACGAGAGCTTCAACACGATGTGGGAGCTCTACACCGAGCTTGACGAGATCGTTAAGCTCGGCACCCAAAACGGGCTCTATGTCAAGAGGCTCTCCATGGGGCAGTCTACTGCGGGACGCGATATGCCCTATCTGATCGTCGCCGATTCCAAGGCGAGCGTGGACAACTGGCTCAAGCTCACCGAGCGGGCCGAGACTGAGCCCGACGCCGTGCTCAAGCAGATCGAGAGCGGCAAGCTCAATGATATCCGCGTGCCGGTGATGTACTCCAACATCCACTCCAACGAGGTCGCGGCGACCGACGGCGTGCTCGCCTTCGCCAAGCTGCTCGTGAGTGAAAAGACGATCTCCTATGATGTCCTCACCGGCTTCACCGCCGAGGGCAAGGCGGAGCTTCAAAAGGAAATGGGGCCTGTCGGCAAGAGCGGCAGCGTCGCCATCCCCGATCTGATCAAGGATAAGGCCAGCTATCTCGGCTATCTGACCGCGGAGAACAACGGGCTGTCCGGCAAGGTCGATCTCAAGAAGTATTACACCGTCGAGACCAACACCGTCAGCATCAAGAACGAGCTGCTCTCCGATGTGTTCTTCCTGCTCGTTCCCGAGGAGAACGTCGACGGCCGCACCTACCTTACCAGACATTCCTCCAACGGCTACGATCTCAACCGTGACAACTCCTTCCAGACCACTAGTGAAACGGCGAATATGCAGCAGCTCATCGGGAGCTATAATCCCATATCCTTTGCCGAATTCCACGGTCGGGTAAAGTCCTTCCAGTGTGAGCCCTGCGATCCCCCGCACGAGCCGAACTTTGAGTATGACCTGCTCTCCAACCACCTCATCGCGGGCGGCGAGGCACTCGGCATTGCGGCGGTCGCCAACAATCCCGGCTACAACAGCTATGTCATTCCCCAGCGCGACTATCTCTCCTACACCGGAAAGGGCTCCGAGACCTATTGGGACGATCCGTGGGATGATATGTCCACCAGCTACACGCCTCAGTTCGCCATGCTCCACGGCACGGTGGCCTATACCGTCGAGCTGCCCGCCTACAACGACGATACCGCGCAGGCTGTGCAGTACGGTATTCTCGGCAACGCCGCCTATGTCGCCAAGGAGAAGCTCTCCTACCTCACAGCTCAGGTGGGCATTTTCCAGCGCGGTGTGAAGAATCTCAACTCCGACGCCTATGAGCTCGTCGGCCAGTGGCTGTGCGACCAGAATGACGTCGAGGGCGCGGAGATGAGCATTTTCCGTCCCGAGTACACCGGCAAGGGGCAGAACGGAAACTTCTATCCCGAGTGCTACATCATTCCGCTTGACGGCAAGAACCAGTCCAACCTTCAGGCCGCCTCCGACATGATGGAGTGGCTGACGAGAAATGACGTCAAGGTCAACCTGACCACGAAGGAATTTGTCTATGGCGGCGTGACCTATCCCATCGGCACGATGATCGTTCCGATGTATCAGGCCAAGCGCTCCGTCGCCAACGGTGCGCTCTATGACGGCACGCTCATCAACGGCTGGACCGTCCTCTACTCTGAGGGCATCACCAGCTTTAATAAGACGCGCGGCTTTGACATGGCGACCGTCGCCGAGCCCGATGCGTACAAGACGATCTCGGCGGCCTGCGGCAAGGCGATGGATCACGACGATGCGCTCGCCTACCTCAAGTCCTTCACCTCCTCCTTCACCGGCGTGAAGAACGCGGACGTCATCATCTCCAACGCCTCCGAGGCATCCACCGCCGCCGTCAATGCCCTGCTCAAGGCGGGCAAGACCGTCGGCATGATCACGGATGGCGCTTACATGGGCGATTTCATCTGCTCCTATGCCGATTACCTGACGGTTTCCGACCGGTATATCCTCAGCGCCACCGGCGTGAACGGCGGCGTGAACGCCAAGCTCATTGCCAAGTCTCCCACTGTGTATGTTTCCGGCGTTCCCGTCGAGAGCAAGGAGGGCTTCCTCTACACGCAGCAGATCGGTCAGAGCTTCGGCTGGAGCTATGATAACGCCGCCATGGCGCTCATGGGGTTCACCGTCACCGAGAGCCTTTCCAAGGCGGATGCCGTCGCTGGCGCCTCCGCTCTCAGTGCGGACGCCATGGCTGCGGTGAAGAGCGGCCTGCCCTATATCGGTTACAGCTCCGCGGTCGCCGCCTCCGTCTCCGAGCTTGTGAGCGGAGCGGAGTATACCAAGCTCTCCGGCGCTATGGACTGCCTGACGCCCGTCACCTATCCCACCAAGACGCTCGTCAACGCGAGCTACATCGCCGATGGCGACGACACGCTCTATGCCTACGGGCTCGGTTACTTCTCCAAGCTGCCTGACGGAGCGAGCGTGCTCGTCAAGGCCGACGGCAGCAAAGCTCCTACCGAGGGCTTCATTCCCACCAATACCGCCGAGCGTGCCGCCGGCTTCAAGGCCTATATGAACGGCGGCGTGCAGGGCTTTGCCTATCAGAAGGATGACATGAATATCGTCCTCTTTGCCAACACCCTGACGAACAAGGTGCATCAGAGAGACGAGTACGCCTACATCAGCAACTTCCTCTTCTCCTCCGTTCTGAGCGACAAGAGCTATGGCACCGGCAGCGCCGTGTCCTTCTCCGACGTTCCCTCCAACGCCTACTACGCCGAGGGCGTGGCATGGGCTGTGGCGAAGCAGATCACGGACGGTGTCGGCAACGGGCGGTTTGAGCCCAACACGGATTGCAGCCGCGCCCAGATCGTCACCTTCCTGTGGCGTGCCGCCGGCAGCCCCGTTGTGAATTACGCGATGAACTTCTCTGACGTTGCCGAGGGCGAGTGGTACGCCGAGGCCGTCCGCTGGGCGGCGAGCGAGGGCGTCACCACCGGTCTGCCGAACGGCACGTTTGGTGTGACCGATACCTGCACCCGCGCTCAGGTCGTCGCCTTCTTGTACCGCTACGCGCAGAAGGCCGGTATGGATGTGAGCGTCGGCGAGGATACGAACATTCTCAGCTACAACGACGCGCTCACCATTCAGGCATGGGCGATCCCCGCCTTCCAGTGGGCCTGCGGCGCAGGCGTGGTGCAGGGCAGCGGTGGCGCCCTGATGCCGGGCAATTTCTGCACACGCGGTCAGATCGTCACGATGCTCTGCCGTGCGCTCGCAGCGTAAGGCGGCAAAAGCAGCTCACGATCGAACACGCTCCTCATACTCTGACAAGGGGTCGACAGCAGCCGCTGTCGACCCCTTGCTGTCTTAAAAGCCGAATCGGCTCTTTCGTCCGATCCGGCTTTTGATCTCATTCCCCGAACAGCGTGCCGCATATACGCCAGACCGGCTCCGTTTCGTAATGCTCGCGGATCGTCTTACCGGAAAATGAGGAGCGCTTTTCCTGATCCGCACCGGCGCCGATCAACGCACACTCGTCCGTCCCTATACGGCCTACTATGTGATTTCTGTTCGTCGGTTCAGGAGTTTGCCTGCCAGCATTCTTTTCCCTGCTGACATCTATCTTCCTTCAGATTCCACCTCACGGTGAACACCCTTGCCTTCGGCTAACGTTTCCTACTGCCGAGCGCGCAGTGGTCTTTCACCACATAGTTGTTGAACATGCCGGACGCACATATAAAATGGAGCTGCCATGATTGCGGCAGCTCCGTTTTATATTCTTAAATGTAACATATATGCCATCGGAACTCTTCGCGATAGCCGCAATCCGCTTTTTTATCCCTCGCACAGGATATCGATCAGCTCGTCTGCCTGCAGCCCCGCGAAATAGCGGGCTGTCTCCACACCGTCAAGCGCCGCCGTGTAGCCGGCGCGGTCCGGCGTGTGGCCGACAAAACGCGCCGCCAGCGCCTCCGGCTCCTCCGCGCTAAAGAAATCT
>Ga0256404_1009035_pt1 | contig 14525 bp, 12 predicted proteins | sample RumenRJG_01DNA_FD_185990 | JGI IMG/M metagenome (GOLD analysis project Ga0256404, IMG submission 185990) | Bovine rumen microbial communities from Lethbridge, Alberta, Canada - RJG_01 | ecosystem: Host-associated > Mammals > Digestive system > Stomach > Rumen | place: Canada: Alberta | collected...
AAAAATTATTAAAGCCTCGAAAAAGGCATAACATTGTGCAAAACTAATACAAAACGCGAACTCCCGCTTTCCCCATGTTTTCAAGGGTTAGCGGGAGTTGTCCTTTTTTTAACTGTCAAAGACAGGAGTATGTTATAAAATTCTATTTATCGTTTTCAGGCATACTAAAACAGCCAGTGCGTTATCACTGACTGCTTTGATAATACATCACGAATCGTTTGTTCACGGAAAGCTACTTAGCACATAATAGTTTCATGTTGAACGGTGTTTTCCATATATAATCTGGATATCCGATAACATTGCACAGTACTTCTATATATCCATCTTCATCAACAATTATGCTCTCTATCTCGTCCAGTTCACATTCTATACTCCCGAGATATTTGCTGTTGATCATGTCGTAGAAGTCTATGTAGTTGGTTCCAACGAAGCCCTCACCGGATACCCCCTGCATCAGGATCCCGTTATAAGCCGTACAGTCCTGCACATAGTACGTACTTTTACGCCGGATTCTACGGACCTTATTCACAACATTAAAATTGCTGTCGTAAGCTACCAGCAATGAACGAGAGCTTGTGTAGAAAAGACCATTTGCTTCGTCGTAGCCAATCCCTGAAGCTCCATATGTCAGTTCAAAACTGTTGTAATTGCTGTTTGGGGGATCGAATGTGATGCATTGTGTGCTGCCGGCACCTCTGACAGAATAGCAGCGCCCGTTCGCTATGGTCAAGCCGTTAGCATGTCCCAGGTCTGTTTCAGGAGTATGAACAGTCTTCTCTGCGCCGAACTCCACCAACCTCTGATTATCATCCTTAATAAAAGACACTATGTATTTTCCATCCGTGCGGATAAAAGACTGCGGAGTGGATGCTTCCTTAGTTCCGTCTATGCTCATTACACACTCACAGTTTTCCTTGTTGAGTTTGTAGAAAATATGCGGCGAAGCACCTGCGGCACCAACACTCACCATGTCAAGAACTTCGACAGTTATCTCCTTCGTAGCTGCAGCATATTCTTCTGTTTCTGCCGCCATAGCAGTGACAGTTATATTCCCGCCGCTGGTGAATACTATTTTTCCATCCTCTGTCACGGTATAGCCTTTGCCCGGGACATATGATAGGGCAGTTTGCGCTGTCTGCTTGAGATCTACAGGCTTGTTCGGCAAAGTCATCCGCGGAGCTTCGCCCTCTATTGTCTGAGTCTTTTTTGTCCTCGCCTGTTCACTGATTTCCTCAAATCCTTCTCTCTCTTTACTATCTGCGCGGACGGATATTTTGTAGTTGGTGTCCGCATCCAGGCCGGTCAGTTTGACATTATTCCTCCTGCCACTGACATTTACAGTCTCTCCGTTATATGTAACTACATATCTGTATACATTTCGCGGTCTTTCCCAAGCCACTGTAATATAGTCTGCACCTCTGTCTGAGATCCATATCTTTTCTAGGAATCCCGGGCGTGCCTGATAATCCCTGTAAATTGTAACTGCAGCACCAGCCAGAGCAATCACAAAAAGTATCAAAAGGATTCTCAGTCTCTTTCTTCTTTTTCTGTTTTTCTTTCTTATCTTTTCCGCTTTACTTATTTTCTTCGCATGCTTCATTGGCATATGTATTATCGCTGATTCTTATAAGATCCTTTGTATAATCTATCCGTTTCCTATGCTCTTTTGTCTCTTTTAACACGTCATTATAATAGCAAAAAATCCCTTTGCGAAGAAGGCCCAGCAGCACGTGAGCTGCTGGGCCTAAAAACTTTTGTTATTCTTCTTAGTGGTATCCCAGGTACTCCCAGGCTCCGCTGTCATATATATTTTCGCTAGGCGCAAACCAGTTCGCCGGTAGGAATACGTTCCCGTTATTGCTGTCTGTTTGCCAATCAAAAGTGTAAATAAGTTCAGGCCGGCCCTTCTCCCGCTCAAAAGTTTTGATAGCGTTTCCGGTGTATGGGTTGATAGGATTCTTCAGTAGCCCCTCCGTTGCTAGATACGGAACTTCTGCATTGCTGGTTAGGTCCATATCTGTTTTCAGTTCATGACTGTCAAAATCCTTTACAAGAAGAACGCTATCAAAGAAAGAAGGATCCATCGTTATATTTTCTCCCTCTAAATTAGTATATTCAACCACAGGACAGATATTATCATGCAAGTCTCTTCCATGGTCAGAAACAATGATAATTCTGGTGTTGTCATATACCCCCTTTTCTTTCAGATAGTCTAACCATTTTCCTAATTGTATCATTGATGCCATATTAATTTGATAGTGCCTTACCTGGTAGTCATCAGTGAAAAGAAGTTCCTTTCCTTCCCTATCCACTCTGGTTCTGTCAGAATCCTGGTTCTCCACATGAGCTGCCGGTGTATAAGATGGTTCCTGAAGCATCACCTCGGAATGGGTCGTATCATTACTCATCATATTAAACACCCCAGTCTTGTTATCAGATATCCGTGTCATATCATCCATATGGCATAGAACAGCATAACTGTCCATAAAGGCCTCGCTATATCCATCTGCTTTGTTGATATTCGAAACAGTCTGAATCATAGGTATTTCTTCGCCTTTGGCCTCATTATAGTCACCTTTGTTATATAAATATGGCTGTAGTAGCAATGGTGATACCTTAAACATGCTGTAGCAAAAGAAGTTGCGCTTTCTCATTTCATTCTGTCTGATGCTTTCAGGTTCATATCCATACTCATCGAGCGAAAACTTGCCATTAGTTATACTTGCAGTCATATTTTCAATATCATTAAATATAGACAGGTCCGGTATCCAATCATATCCGGCATATGTCGGATTGACTACATTTACATCATATCCGGCATTATGAAACAGCTTAGGCATTACTTTCAGTGCTTCGTTGTGTTTATCCTCCAACCTTTCGTCTGCCCTTCTATTCATCTCGGCTGGTATATATTCGTATCCTCCGTAGAGGCCTGGACTACCTACATTTGTAAAGATACCGTATGAAAAAGAATTCTGATAGCAAGTGAAACCCTCAAAGCTCTCACGGAGCTTTGGCTTTTCATTGAATATGAACGGGACATAATGTCCTATCTGCCTGTCCATCATAATAACGACTACATTCTTCCCCGTTTTACTCAGCCTGATTTCAGGCGTGCTTTCTACGGCGGCCGCAACGAGGTCTTTGGATTCATTTAATGTTGCTCGAATACCAGCAACATTGATTCCTGACATAATAATAAGCGCTAATATCAGAACTCCAGACACAAGTTTAACCAGGTCTGATTTTCGGATAATTGCAAATACTGTCACTATAGTAATTACCACAAGAGCGGCAAGATTAAACAGCACTCTCATCCTACTGTTTGAAGGATTGGTATCAAAAGTCAGCATATTGCTGATATTTCCATAACTCTTGCCGAAAAACATATAGTTAGCAATAGCACAGCATGCTCCTGCAAACATAAGTACAGAAAATAATTGTTTTCCGCTCTCACTTGAGAGTTTGTAGAAAACGCCGAACCATACCAAAAAAGTTCCTGCCGCAAGCGCAAGTGCTCCTCCAATATACCACATCGGTGATACATAGTTTGCCAGATTAATAAACTCCTGCGCTGAATCATTAATAATAGCAGAAGGAATCAGTACTCCAGTTAATACTGTCATAAGAATTGCTGAACCATAGAAAACACCTGACAGTGCTGATGCTGATGGAAGATCTATTATCGGCTTTTTTCCGTGAAGAATGAGTGGAAGCTGCATAGCAAGAAGAGAACATATTACAATTGCCTGCGCACGGTTGCTCCCCATAGGATGCCGGATTAGTACAAATACGAGCAGTACTGCCCCCGCCAGAGACGACAAAAGACGTAGTACCTTTGCCGGATCTTTCAATTTATAGAAAATATTCTTGATTAACGAAAAGACGTTGTTCAACGTCCAATAGAATACAAGACCTGCCGGTGACTTGTATAAAAAAACAAGAAAAATCGCCGCAATACCATACATTTGGATCTTGCTCTTGAGAGGGAACCCCTTCATATAGATTGCTGCCGATATTACATTGATCAGTGTCATAAGAATCGGGAGCAAATTAAGTGTTATTGTCCCCCATTGGATCAGTGCATCCGGTGCACCAAGATCCGCTATCGGCCCAAACCTTACCCCTCTGAGTGTCTCGAGATGAGACAGAAAATGGTATGCAGCAATGAAGAACGGAATCTCCAGGAACAAGGAAACTGACCCTTTTAGAGAGTCAGTAGGCTTATAATTATTCTCCTTATAATAAGCTTGAAGCATCATGAAACGTTCATCGCCCTTGAATGTTTTCTTGATGTGTTTAATCCAAGGCGCAAGCTTATTCTCCCGGTCTCTCTCCTCTGCCTGTAGTGCATCGGCTCTTTTATATAACGGAAGCACTAGAAAATTCATTGCAAGGCTGAGAATTATAATTGCATATGCCGGATTGCTCACATGTCTGTTCGCTATAACAAAGACCACTTCAAAAAATAATTCAAGCGGTCCAATGAATACTGTATAGATTAATTCCCCTATCGACATTCTATTTCTCCTATTATGCAGCAGGTTCTGGCTTTGTTTCTTCTTTGGTTTCAACACCGGTATCCTGCAGTTGTCTATGCTTATCCAGCAGGTAGTCTACAATTCGCTCTGCACTTTCACCCATGTACGACCAGGTCTCTTTACGGGCAGCCTCTCTACCCTCTTCGTATATTGAATCATTCAAGCATCTTTCTATAACTTCCCCAAGATTGCTAATATTATTATAGGTCAGCTTTTCTCCAAGCGTTGGAAGCACTTTGAACGTCCATGGCTCTTCATTAAGCCAGCATGCATCATATGGAGAATCATCATACTGTACATCCGTGTAAATCAATGGTTTGTCAAAGACAAGGCTGAAATCAAACATTACACCCGAGAAATCTGATATCATTATGTCTGATTTCCTCAAAACATCAAAATTATCATTGTCCTTGTTCCATTCCAGTCTGTCACTTTCAGGATACTTTTCTATCAGCATATCGATTAGTTCCTTCTCGCTAGTATAGGATTGAGGATGTGGCCTGATTATGATGTGATAATCGGTTTGCAATAGTGCATCAATTATGTTGGTCCCGTATTTACTCAAAATTGCACTTGCCCCCCATGATGGTGCAAGAAGGACTGTTTTATTCTCTCCTATTGATAAAGGTGCAGCTGCGTCAAGCCGTTTCTTCATTGAGTCCATGAATGTAAGTCCCGTTTTAACAATTTCTTTTTCAGGGATTCCTCGAATATGCTCAAGTTCTCTTATTTGTTTCTCGTGATAATCACCTGATGTAAGGATTGCATCATAAAAATCTATGCCAAACATCCTATACATAGTAAGATCACTGGCAGCATGCGGTATATGGACATAATACTTTACATTTTTAGAGCGCTTCCAGTAAAGAACGTCAAGGCTCGGTGTTGTCGACAGAACGATATCTGCGCTCATCGTATTTAGTCTTGCAAAAGCTTTGTTCCCTTCACCAATGAATTCGCTCCTTACAAACTTATAGTCCTTTTTCAGCGCAGGATCGTCCGATGATGCGGTCATATAAACGAGTCTTTGACCTCTATTTTCAAATTCATCACATATAGGTTCAAAAACATTCCAGTATCTTTTATGATCCGAAAAAATAACAAAGTCAGGATGCTCTTTGTTGTCATTTCTGACATTTCCTCCGCTCAATAGAAATCTGGCTTTAACAAGTGAATCCTTGAATTTATACCCTCCGGCACTCAGAAGTCCAACAAGTATGGTGAACAGCATGCTGCCCGTGCCTGGATCTATATAGTGAAGCATAGATGCAGTCTCCTTAATCTGGTAGTTAATATAATGCACGAATACGAGGAAACCGGTCTGCCTATCGGTTTCCTCGTACACATCCAATTTATCCAGTTAAATGGTAACTATCTTATCAGTTTTCCATCTTGGTCAAAAATATAAGTTGTTCCGTCAATACTCTGCGTCCCTGTCACCCTGTAGCCTCTGGCATCGACATAATATCTGTCTCCCTCAAAATCGATCCAGTTATTGGCAGTCATATATCCTCCGCCATTTTCCGGAGTGCCAGATTTGAGATGGTACCAGTTTTCACCTTCCTGATGCCAGCCGGTCTTCATTGCTCCGGTATCTTCATCGAAGTAGTACCGTTTCTTCAGATGCGGCATTCTCCTGCTGTCCGAAATTATTCACGGTTTCTTCAACAGCTTCTCCATCAACAGCAACACTGCTGTCACCTGCTCCTGTTTCAGCAAAAGCACCTAATGCAGGGCTTAAAACCATCATGGCAGTCAATAAAATAACCAACAAACTATTTTTCTCATAACATAACTCCCCTCAGCATAGTGAAAGTACTTATTGTGTCAAGAATATCATGCCATTCGTTTCCTTACAATATATTAATATATTGGCGAATATAGCTTCTTTGTATTTAATTTTGTAATACTATATATATTTATTAATACATTCAGTATTTATGATATAGTATCAACTAAACCCGCCTAGACTATATTTGGGGCGGGTTAACAACAGCATCCCTGTTCACGACAATCGCGTTTTCGGGTTATGTGAACGCTTGGTGTCTGTTCCTTTCTTAGAATTCAGAATCAGACTTTTAACGAGGATTTACATATGAAGGATGTTGAAAAAGCAAGAATTGACTGGCTGATTACGCTGGTTCCTTTTATTCTGATAATTGCTCTGGCGCTCATGCTGCTTCTATTTCCGGATCAGTCAAACAGCATAATCGCTCAGGTGCGTTTCTTTTTCGGAGATACTGTAGGTCTCTATTATCTTGCAATGGGTATCGGGGTTCTGATTATTTCCCTTTTTCTTGCTCTGTCAGGATATGGGAATATAGTTCTTGGGGAGCCATTTGAAAAACCTAAGTATTCTTTTTTTGAATGGGGCAGCATGATGTTCACATGCGGTCTCGCGGCAGATATACTTTTCTACTCCTTTGCCGAATGGGTCATGTATGCATCCAATCCACACATTGCAGAACTTGGGCCTGTAATTGAGTGGGCCGGGGTTTTTCCTCTTTTTCACTGGAGTTTTATTCCCTGGGCATTCTATCTGGTCCTTGCTGTTGCTTTCGGATTCATGCTTCATGTAAGAAAACGTCCAAGGCAGAGATATTCTGAAGCCTGCCGCCCTGTTATAGGAAATCACGCAGACTCACTTCTCGGAAGGATCATTGATCTGTTCGCGTTGTTCGCTCTTCTTGCGGGCACTGCAACAACTTTCAGCGTTGCGACTCCGTTGCTGGCCAGCATTATCATGCAACTTTTTCACATAGAAATCAGCCGCAGGCTGGTCACTATTATCATTTTGCTGGTCACCTGTGCTGTATATACATATGCTGTGCTTCACGGTTTCAAAGGCATTGGCATTCTTGCAAAAATATGCATCTACCTGTTTTTCGGTCTGCTTATTTTTGTCCTTTTCACTAGCGGCCAGGGAAGATTCATACTCGAGAATGGCTTTGAATCTTTTGGAAAGATGGTGCAGAACTTTATTGGTCTCTCAACGTATACAGACCCTGTCAGGTCAAATAACTTCCCGCAGGACTGGACCATATACTACTGGGCTTACTGGATGGTCTGGTGCATAGCAGCACCATTTTTCATCGGTAATATATCCCGCGGTAGAACTATTCGTCAGACAATTCTGGGCGGATACATCTTCGGGGTAGGCTCAACTATCGTAAGTTTCATCGTTCTGGGCAATTACTCACTGGGCCTTCAGGCCTCCGGCTCTGCAGATTTTATAGCTACATATGAAAAAAGCGGAGATCTGTACGAGTTGATTCTTAATATCATCGGAACTATGCCATGCAGCAGGTTTATCATGATACTCGTTGTTGTCACAATGATCACTTTTTATGCGACTTCATTTGACTCAATCGCATACACCGCTGCCTGCTACAGTTACCACAATCTCGGGGAGGATGAAAGTCCGCATTTCCTCATAGAGCTTCTATGGTGCATTCTTCTGATAATTCTGCCTGTCGGACTTGTTTTCTCTGAAAGTTCAATGAATAACATCCAGTCAGTAAGTATCATATCTGCATTCCCTATCGGAATAATTATGATACTGATGATATGGAGCTTTATAAAAGATGCAAATTTATACATTTCTGAAAGAAAGGGAAATATCAATGATGCAGAAAGATGAAATAATGCAGGCTGCCGTTGATTCGATTCTCGAAATCAACGAGGACAAAGCAGCAGAAGCCCTGCGCGAGGGCAAGAAAGCCGGTATATCCGCAGTTGAGATGCTTCAGGATGGTTTCTCAGAGGGAATGCATCAGCTGGGGGATAAGTTTGGAGCAGGAGAAGCATTCCTTCCCGAATTGATTTTCGCCTCTGAAGTAATGAAGCTTGCAGCAGATGCTGTTGATGAGGAACTTGCCTCCGGAGATGTAACCGCTGAAAAGAAAGGAACTCTGGTTATAGGTACTGTTGAAGGGGATGTTCACGATATAGGAAAGGGGATATGTGTGTCCATGCTCAAAGCAGCCGGCATAGAGGTTCATGACCTTGGCAGGGAGGTATCTGCCTCGACCTTCGTTGAGAAAGCGAAGGAAGTAAACGCAGATATCATTGCTTCAAGCGCTCTTCTAACTACAACTATGCCAGTACAGCGAGAAATAGAAGAACTTCTCGAAAAAGAAGGTTTAAAGGGGAAAATCAAGACAATGGTCGGCGGTGCTCCGGTAACACAGGAATGGGCAAATAAAATCGGTGCAACTGCTTATTCAGAAGACGCAGTGGAATGCGTTGACACCGCACTTCGCCTCTTGGCTGATTAATAATCCATTTTACGGGAGTATTACTATAGGAATGAGCAGCAATCTCAAAATACAAGAATCTGAGATCCTACGAATCCTTCACAAGGAGCATTATATAAGCCAGCGGATATTATCTGATATCTCCGGCTATTCGATCGGAGCGGTAAACAAGTCTCTGAAGACTCTGCTTGATAAAGGTCTTCTGAATTCCGACATGCAGCTAACAGCGTCCGCGTACAAGCTTTTTGAGCAGAGCAAGCCGCATAATGCGATAATTCTTGCGGCGGGTTTTGGTATGCGAATGGTGCCAATTAACTGGACCACCCCGAAAGCCCTGCTTGAGCTTCACGGGGAGCGTCTTATTGAGAGGCTTATCCGGCAGCTCCATGCAGCAGGAATTCAGGATATAACCGTTGTTGTCGGTTTTATGAAGGAAAGTTTTGACTATCTTATTGATGACTTCAATGTGAAGTTGGTTGTTAATAATGAATACACAATCAAGAACAACCTTTCCTCTCTGGCCAAAGTTCAGAATATTATAAACAACACTTATATACTTCCAGCTGATATATGGTGTTCGGAGAACCCTTTCTGTTCTGATGAACTCCATCCATGGTATATGGTTTCTGAGTCCATGACCCGTTCGTCCGATGTTAGAGTCAACAGAAAACAGGAACTAGTTAAAATAGGCTACCGGGAAAGTGGTAATGCAATGATTGGGATCACATACCTGACAGGGGCCGTAAGCAAGGTTGTCCGGACGCGGCTCACTAAATATTCCACCGATTCAGAATATGATAACCGGTTCTGGGAAGATACGTTGTATACAGAATCCCGTATGATAGTCCCTGCAAAAGTTGTCTCTGCTTCATCTGTAGCAGAGATCAATACATATGAGCAGCTCCGGGATCTTGATGCTGAATCAGATCAGCTCCACTCTGAAGCACTGGATACTATCGCAAAGATCCTTCACTGTACAATCAGTGATATCGTTAATATCAAAGTGCTTAAGAAAGGCATGACCAACCGTTCCTTTCTGTTTACCGTTGCTGGAAAAAAGTACATCATGCGCATTCCCGGGGAAGGTACCGACCAGTTGATTGACCGCCGGCAGGAAGCATCTGTATATGCTGCGATTGCAGGACACGGGTTATGTGATGATCCTATATATATCAATCCTGACAATGGATTTAAGATTACCAGTTATATCAATAACATCCGCTGTTGTGACCCGGAGAATGAAACCGACCTCAGGGCATGTATGAGCAAACTAAGAAGCTTCCACTCTATGAACCTGAAGGTGCCACATACCTTTGATTTGTTTGAGCGAATAGAGTTCTATGAATCTTTGTGGGAGGACGCCCCGAGCATTTTCCCTGATCATGGCAGAACAAAAACCAATGTCTTCAAGCTCAAGCAGTACATCTCTGATCAACAATCAGATTATCAGTTGACTCATATAGATGCTGTCCCGGACAATTTTCTGTTTGATCCTGGCACAGACGGGGAGCTTCACTTGCAGCTGACTGACTGGGAATATGCCGGTATGCAGGACCCTCACGTAGATATTGCCATGTTCGCAATATACAGTCAGTTTGAAAAAGCGCAGATTGATCATCTGATAGACATATATTTCGAAGCTGATGGCGGATGCTGTGATAGCGTCCGGGCGAAGATTTACTGCTATGTTGCAGTGTGCGGACTTCTATGGTCAGACTGGTGCGAATACAAACGCAATCTCGGCGTGGAATTTGGCGAATACAGTTTAAGACAATACAGATTTGCTAAGGATTATTATAAATATGCAACGGAACTAATCGAGTCTCTCCATGACAACAACTGATACACTATGTTCCGCAAAGGAGGAATAATTGGAAAAACTAAATAGAGCGATAATTGTTGCTGCTGGTGAAGGCAGACGCTTACGACCGGTCACATTAAATACGCCTAAACCACTTGTCAGTGTGAATGGTATCCGCCTTATTGATACTTCAATAAGGGCATTAAAAAAACATGGAATACATGAAATATATATCGTCGCTGGCTATAAAGCGGAGCAGTTTTGCGAGGTTTACAGGCACGATCCCGATATAACAGTTCTTGAGAACTCCCATTATCTGGAAGGTAATAATATTACCTCTCTCTATGTGGCAAGGAATTATCTTCCTGGATCGTTTGTCCTTGAGGGAGATCTTTTCATCTCTAATGAGAGTATTTTTGATCCACAGACAGAGATGTCAGGATATTTTGCCACATGGATGGATGAAGCTCCTGAATGGGCTTTGAGGCTTACAGATGGAACCATCAGCTACTACAACATCGGAGGCGGCAAGGAATGCTACCGCTTGTGGGGTGTTTCCATGTGGACAGAACAGGACGGAAAAATACTATCTGAAATGGTAAGAGCTCAGATAGAGGATGTACATGACTGGGATATTTACTGGGATGAACTTGCTCTCTCGCAATCTGGAAAAGCCTTTAACCTTGGCGTCAGAGAGATTGGTCCTGACAATATTACCGAAATAGATACATTTGAAGAATTACAAGCAATAGATCCTGCATACAAAGATTATCAGCAGCAGGAGCATATTTAACAGGAGGTTAATTGATGAATTGGTTTCACAAGCCTGAGTTTTTCTCAGAAAATCAGCTCAAACAGATTCATGAGGCATCGCTGGAGATTCTGAAAACAAAAGGTGTCGTTTTTAAGTCGGAAGCGGCGCGTAATGCTATTATCTCCAAGGGAGGAACTGCGGATGGCGATATCGTATACATTCCTGAATCCCTCGTCACGCAGTGTCTGGAACAAGTTCCATCATCATTCCGTGTAGATGCGGTCAATCCGGACCGCGCAGTACAGGTAGGGGGAGACCTGGTCATACACCCTGCCGGCGGAGAAGTATTCGTAAAAGACGCTGATAATAACAGAATGAATTCTGCGACCCTTCATCAGTTCTCTGATCTTCAGAAAATCTATCAGGCATGCAGTAATATCAATATGACCGGCTATCAGCCACTGTCTCCGGACGATGTTCCGATTAAGACCCGCGGCCTGCACTGTCTCTATGAGACCATGATGTATACTGACAAACCATGGCTCGCTCCAATGGACTATGTAAGCGGTGCTGATAAACGCAGAGAGCTCCATATGTATGAAATTGTTTATGGTAGCGACTGGGTCCGCGATCACTATCTGACCTGGAGTATAGTAACACCTGAAAGCCCTCTTGTTTTCAGTGAGTTCTCATGCGAGTCAATCATGGAATTTGCAGAATTTAATCAGCCTGTAGCTCTTGTTTCTGCTCCAATGTCAGGTATTACGGGGCCTATACATCTATTAGGCACTATAGTGCTTGCTAATACAGAGACACTTGCCGGTCTGTGTCTTGCACAATGCATCAATCCAGGCGTTCCTGTTCTTCCGTCAGCATCATTGACCTATGGTAATATGCGTCTCGCTACATGGGAATGCGCTAGCCCCGACTCTGCCCTGATGCTTGCCGGAGCGGTTCAGATGTATAAAGATTTCTATCATCTTCCTGCACGCGCGCAGACCGGAGTTACAAGTTCAAAGTGTGTTGACTATCAGGCCGGATATGAAACTATGCAGAGCCTGCTGCTAACGGGACTTATGGATGTGGATGTTACAAGTCAGTCGGCTGGATCTCTTGAAAACCTTATGACAATATCAATGGAAAAAACCATCATTGACGATGAGGTGATTGCAAGAGTAAGAAGAATACTTGACGGTCTCAGAATCGACGAAGAAACCTTCAGCATGGATTTGATCAAAGAAGTTAAACATGGCGGCAGTTATCTGATGCACAAGTCAACATTAAAGAACTTCAAAGCCGGATGGCAGCCTTCTATCTCAGACTGGAACAGTTATGAGGTATGGCAGAAATCACAGTATCCTGATATAGAAAAAAGAGCAGAGGTCAGAGCGAAGGAAATCATCGAAAATGCAACCCCGCTTCTTGATCCTTCTGTTGCTAAATCACTTCAGGAGTATATCTCGAGCTGCGAGTAAATTGTATTATTTCAGAACAGGAGAATATAAATATGAAAATCAATATGCAACATTGGGCTGAAGATATAATCAATGCCGGTGATGTCAGGAATCTTCCTGTGTTATACTTTCCCGTACTTAAAGACTTAAATATGAGCGTTCCTGATTCCGTCAATGATCCTGTAAAGATTGCAACTGTCATGAAAAAAGTTGTTGACGATTATCCCGATACGATAGCTGCCATAACAGGGATGGATTTGACAGTTGATGCGGAAGCCTTCGGAGCGAAAGTCAATTTCAGTGCCAAACAGGCTCCTAATGTCGTATCGCATATTATAAACAAGTCCACCGAGATTGATTCCATTGAAATCCCGGATATCCACAGCGGCAGGGTAGATGTTTTTACCCAGGCATGTGTTGAAGCTGAGAAAATTATTCAGGACAGACCGGTTTTCGGAGGCATGCTTGGTCCGTTTTCCCTTGCTGCGAACCTACTTGATATCAACACCTGCATGCTTATGACACTCAAGGATAAGGCTTCTTTACATAAGCTTATAGAAAAATGTAATCAATGGCTGATAAACAGAGCTCGCGAGTATAAGAAAGCAGGTGCCAACGGTATATTTATTGCAGAACCAACAGCGGGTCTTCTTTCGCCTAAGGCGTGTGATGAATTTTCATCATCATATATTAAAAAGCTGGCACAGGAGATACAAGATGATTACTTTTTCCTGGTACTTCATGATTGTGGTCAGGTCACAAAATCTGTTGAAAGCATGTATAACACTGGCTGCAAGGGTTTTCATTTTGGAAATGGTGTAAAGATGACAGATATAATGCCCCAAATAGGGAGCGATGTTCTTATATTCGGAAATCTGGATCCTTCCAGCGTATTCTTTATGGGTACGCCGGATTCCGTATATCAACATACTATGCAGCTTCTGGAAGAAATGAAACCTTATCCTAATTTTGTTCTTTCTTCCGGCTGTGATCTCGCTCCGTCTGTTGAGGCAGAGAATCTCGCAGCGTATTATAGAGCATGCTCGGATTTTAATATCATGAACGGTCATCTGGCAGCTTTAGATATTGGTCCTTTCGTCGAGAATTAAATCAACTCCTCGTATACGATTCGGTCATTTGTAAAGGAAAAGCAGTTCACAAAATTGAACTGCTTTTCCTTTATGCCTTACCTTCTTTGGCCTTTGTCTTAGTATTATTATTATTCTTTCTTCTTTTTCCCTTAGTCCTCTACTATTACAGCATCAACTGCTTCTTTCAACAGCAGATTGATTATTTCATTTCTGGACCGGTTGGTTTGTCTTGAAATGGTATCTATCTGATCTAACAGGTTTTCTTTCATTCTCACAGAGATTATTTTATGTTCATTATTATCTCTTTCATTACCCTTTCTGCTTATTGCTATCTGCATGCTCATTTAGTTACCCCTTTGTTCTATTGCAGATTATGATGCTACACTCTTATTTCTATATTCAACTTATGCTACTACTTATCGCTATTCTATCTTTATGGTCATCTTCTGTAAATATTATCCATGAAAGAGGCTGGTTCTATCTTGCTCGTATAAAAGATGGAAAAAACGGGTTCATCACGGTTTTTTGTGGGATGAGAAATGAGAGAATAGATAATTGAACATTGAAAAAGAGCATCGGATGCTCCATTCTAAGTAATAGCTACAAAACCTATGAAAGGAATGCGAAC
>Ga0256404_1009036_pt1 | contig 14523 bp, 16 predicted proteins | sample RumenRJG_01DNA_FD_185990 | JGI IMG/M metagenome (GOLD analysis project Ga0256404, IMG submission 185990) | Bovine rumen microbial communities from Lethbridge, Alberta, Canada - RJG_01 | ecosystem: Host-associated > Mammals > Digestive system > Stomach > Rumen | place: Canada: Alberta | collected...
TACTCCTTCAGCTCCCGCCGCGCAATCCGGATTGCCTCTGCGGTTCGGAAGTCATGCCGGTGCGCTTCATCGTACTGCGCATAGCGAAAGCATGCGTCCATAGCGCACTGCTTCAGCGCTGCGGACACGATCTGCGCATCGCCGTACTGCGCAGCGGCGTGAATCCGGTGGCTCAGCGCGCGAACTTCGTCCAGCAGCTCGCGCGGATTCGATGCGCTCGTGATCGACCCAGGCGTCTTGCGGTAATAGTACAGCGGCGCTTTGATATGCGCTGCTTTTTCGGCGTTGCGCAGAATCTCGTAAATCGCGTATTCGTCTTCATGCACGCGCCCAGAAGGCTACCATACGCCTTCAAGCACTTTGCGCGCATAAACTCTGTTTGAGCGCAGCACGCCCGAAATCGGATTATCAAGCATGAAAGCAAACTTGTCCTTTCCGCGCAACATCTCAATGTCCAGCGCACGGTGCGCATTTGCTTCGATGGCACTATGCAGCTCGTCCGCCTCCTCGAAGCGCTCCACGTCGGTGATCGCAAGATCCGCGCCAAAATCGCGGATTGCAGTCAGTGCGTATTCCAGAAAGCGTGGATCATACATATCATCCGCATCGAGCATCGCAATATACGGTGCACTGGCAATGGACAATCCGTAGTTTATAGCGCTGGAGAGATCACCGCGCTTCAGATACTCTGTGCGGATACGCGGATCAGCGCCGGAATACTTTCCAGCGATTCCCATTGAGGCATCGTAACCGGATTGGTTGATGATGATGATTGCGTGCCAATCCTGGAATGTCTGTGCGAGGACAGAATCCAGGCAATCCGCAAGTGTGGATGCAGCGCAATGCGCTGGGATGATAACATCGACAGCGCTGGGAGCGATAGCGGGATCGTGCTTGACTGCGCTATGAACGTCAGCGCTATATGTGTTATTGCTGCAATCAGGCATCAGACTGCCTCCTTTCATTATTCCTTGTATCAGATGGATACACATATATGATACGAAAGCGGCATCGGAGAATTTCTGCGTAAGGAGCAAAAGCGGAGAGTGCTGGAATTAAATTCTGCACGTAAGAGGGTGCAGAAATTAAATTTTGCGTGGGGAACTCGGCGCTTGGGCGGATAGAAAGAAGAGAAAGGAGATAGATTATGACAGAATTTCTTATTGCGCTTCTCGCCATGTACGCTGTCTGGAGCGCTCGCAAGATCATGCGCTTATCCGCTGTGCTGCACATCGTTGTGCGGGCGATTACCGAAGTGATGGACGAAGAATAGCGCAAAAGAAAATCCCCGCATGGGGTAGTTGCGGGGGTGACGCGCAGATCGTTCGCACAGCTTCCTGGGTACTTGCCCGGAGGGGGCGGGAGTGATGCGGGTGCGCTAGGAATATTATAGTTCAGATTCGACCGGCAAAATACTTCTTATGCGCTTTCGGATAAACGTGCTTTCATTGTTTGGTAATATTCAGGATTAATCTCAAATCCAATAAATTCACGGTTTAATTTTTTAGCCGCAATTAAGGTTGAACCACAACCGCAAAAGGGGTCTAAGACAATCTGTCCTTCAGTCGTTACCGCCTCGATCAACACTTTCATCAACGCTACCGGTTTTTGTGTCGGATGCAGCCCGTGATCACTTTGTTCAGGCTTTACCTTAATTACATTAGAACAGACTTCTATACCGGTGTTTAACGTATCAGCTGATTTAATTGCGCTTTCATTAAACCCGCCTAGCCCATAGGAAAGAATATTATCAGTCAGTGTTCCACCTACCGGATATGGCTTCATGAACCATAAAATTGGTTCAAATAGCGGCCTGAGATTGCCAACTTTCCAGCCACTCCATTTTTCCGCATTTTCTACGTCACCTCGTCGCTCAAACACTTTGCTTACACGTTGGGCACGATACGCAGCAGAGTCTTTTTCCCACGCAAGCATGTCTTTAAAAATGAATCCGGAATCTTCCATGGCTGAAATACAACGGTGTGCCATCCTTCTTCCAGCAAAGATAAAGCAGCTTGCGCCTGGCTTCAGTACTCTAAACCAGTCCGGCGCCCATTTCATGCACCATTCATAGTATTCTTTCGGAATGTTCTTATCAGCTTCAGACCATCCGTTTAACGGCTTTCCTCGCGTTTTAAATAAAGGGCTTTTATCTTGTGCAGGGCTGTGTCCAAGTAATGCACTGTTCGTATTCTTGTATAAAACATCCCATTGGTCAAAGTTAATTCCATATGGAATATCTGATACGATTAAGTCTATCGAGGATGAAGATACATTCTTTATTAATTCTATAGAATCACCAAGCTCAATCCGGCTCATTCTTGACCTCATTTCTCAAGGAAGAAATATACGTATTGATTGTCCTGATCTTTTCTGCATATTTTGTTTCTCTAATTAATTCGTTAATGGCTTTTTCTCGAGAATACTGCCGAATCGTCTCAATTTTCTTTGTGCAGAAATCGATCTCTGCAGCACCCCTTTGTGCGATAACCGTTTTATACGCATCGAGATCTGCCGCATAATCTGTGTCCGGGATCCCTATCTTTTTTGCAACAGTCTTATCTACAAGCGGCAAGAAACACTTTTCAGCGTCTGCTACAGACCGATCACGGGCTATCATTTTAGAAGTGTTCCAAATTGTTTCAAGAGAGAAAGTATCACTTTCTTTTATGTTTGCGTCTAGCAATAGGGATATTTGTTCCCATCCTAGAAGACACACGTTTTCATTCAAGGCCATTTTATAAATTTGACTTGCCTTTTTTGGATATTGAAAATATGGCGCAACCAACACCGCATATTCATTTTCCCCTCCCCGCCAATTGCTGAGAGCCGATATCTTGAAATCTTTTTGATTTTTTGCGGTTCGGCTAAGGCGAAAACATTTTGCGTCTGCTACGAGACTATATTTATGAAACGGACTTTGTGCGATAACATCTGCAGCATCAGATCTTTCAGCAAGAGCTTTTGAAGTTAAGCCAAGCATTTTCAATGCGCGCGCCAGAACAATATCAGAAGCCTTAGAATACAATTTTTCGACACTAGAACTAGCCGCAATGCTTTCTGGGATGGTACCTATTTCCGTGATAATATTCCTTATCTCATCATCTGGCATTGAATCAACAAGCGATTGAATTGATTCGGATTGGGAGACAAACTGATTCGTCTTTGTAGACGAAATGTGGAAAATATTTGTCAAAAAGGTTGCAAATACTCTTTCGTCGTCTCCTGCGTTGTGTCTGTTTGGCATATGTTTTTACTCCTCACTATTGCCATCTATTATACAGGCTTAACGCCTATTTTACTCCACCGTCCACCAGAACTCGGTTGCCTTCCTGTATCCTGCGCCATCACCCCAGCACACATCCCGCATCTTCCTGAGTCTGCGATTGCACATTGTGCGCGTTTCCTTGTAGTACCTGGGGCGCGAGTATTCGACGAGCCACGCACCTTCCGCGGGCGCTAACGGGTGCTGCCAGTGCTCGGTTGTGCACTCATAGTCCGACCAGCCAACGGGCGCCGGGTACCAGTTCCCCGTGGCGCGCATGAGCGCACGCAGGCGCCGCTTGTGTGCGCACTGATTGGCATAGCGCTTGCTCTTGCGCTTGCCGGAATACGGATCGGTGTATTTCTGGGACATGGTTGCGCCTCCTATATATATTTTACGAGATCGTGCGCAGGGAGTTAATGGGAGCGGACCGGGAAGCGATCATTCCTATTCCCAGTTGTCGTCGGGACAGCATTTATCCTCCGGAAGAGTCCATACGGAGAACATTCCTCCGCGGATAGGAAGCTGAATGCACGAAAAAACACGACCATTGCTATTCCAGATCGGAATGCAATCTCCGTTTTTAACATTCAGTGCAAGCCATAAAGCAGTATAGGCTTCAGCTTCTTCCAGAGTGTCGAAACGATGTCTTGTGCGCTCCGGCGGGTAATAAGATGATTGAATTTCTGTGTCAACGATGTACTGCATAAAATGTCCTTTCTTATACAAAAGTGCCAGTGTCGAGTGTATAATTCCCGACCACTTCGGCATTATCTGGTCACTTTCTTCCCCTCTTCTATATGATACGAAGCAGGCGCAGGAGAATTTTTGGCGGGCGGACAAAGCGCATTCTCCGTGCAATCTAAAAAGCACCAGACGTATCCGGTGCTTTGAGGCGTACCAATATTCGCTTGAACGGCGCAATGGGAACTCCGCCATCTGTGAGCAGTACGAGGTTGTGCATGTGCGCGGTGTAGTTTCCTGTGCCGCCATGTTCCCGATATGCCTTAATCCACTCCTCGCCGATCTCTCGCACGCCAAGCGCTTTTGCGTCAGCGTTCACACTGCATCCGACAAGCTCCATCTGCTCAGCACAGAAGTGATTCAGTACGCTGATGGGGACACCGGCAACGCCCGTGTAATCACTCGGAAAAGCTTCCAGAATTGGAACTTCGATGCCATCGTAATTGCGGTATTTTTCATAATGAAGCGCATTCGGATTTTGCTTGTACCGTTCGAGCAGACCTCTCCGCAGACGCTCGTTATGCGCAATGTTTTCCTGCATGGACATGAGAGGAATCGGTTCATGGCGCAGGCCGTGATCGATGTTGGTAATCCAGCAGGTATTTCCAAATGATTCTCTGTTACCATCCGGCGTAATGAATACTTTCGGCTGTGTTGCGCCAAGCCAGATTTGTCCACTTGCCAGCAGCGGGAAGGTATTGTTGCAAGTGATCGAATTCATGTTGCCGATGAAAGCGAACTGCTTCCCGCTTTCCAGCACCCAGAAAAGAAATGGCTGCAGCAGGCTGAATGGCACGTTTGTCAGGATCATGTCTGCTTCATCCCGCAGGGCGGTGATTTCTTTGCTGCGGAAATCCCCATTCCCGTCCAGATAATCCCAAGGAATGTCATCGCCGCATATTGCATGATCCAGAACGGCAATCCGCCCGTGTGGTTCATACAAGCGCTTTGGCGTGTCAATCGCAGTTTCATCAAACAGGCTGATCTGCCCGGATCGTATGGGCCCGGCATAGGAAGTCGAAATCAGCTTCCTCAGTCCCAACTGGTCAAAGTTACGGGCGAAATATTTCGTGAAATTGCTTTGCTCAGGGTTATCGCAAGGAAGGAGAATTGTCTTTCCCCGAAATACTTCCGGGTTATACCTCAGATATGAGAGCATTTCCCGCTCAACATCGGCATAGAGCGTATAGAACTCATTGTTCTTAGCAACTCTGGCGGCATTCAGGTTTTTATTTCCGGGCATCACACACCCGCCTTCTCTGCGACCGTGTGGCTTGCGTATGTGCTCCAGTCGGGCTCGTAGTCACTCCCCGCCTGATTCCCCCATACATCCCAGCCGGTGCGATCTCCTCGCGCAAACAGCTCCAGGTACGGTCCTTCCGAGCAGCACTCAATGAGATCCGCAAATTCCGATGGTTTTCGGGAGTGTTCGTGTTTCTGCGCACGGATGAGGTTGACCTGCGAGCGCCCCGGCTCCAAGGTGCGATATGTTTCGGACTTGCGCTCTGTGCGCACGCCAAACAGCAGGATCTCCGTGACATTGCGGAAATAGAATCCCACCCCGCGCCCATCCGGGAATCCGTCTTTGCGTACTTTTTCCCAGATGAGGTTCGTTTTATACTCGAAGCCACATGCTTTCATGACCGCCAAGCCGTCCGGCAGAAGCGCATTCGGCACCCAGAGATACAGGTGCGAGCGCTCATCCGCAGCTTCCGCAACAGGAAGTGCCTCAATCTCATCCAGTGTCATGGTCGGATAGCGTGACAGGCGCTTATTTTCCGGAGCGACCTTGCCGGTGCGATTGGCGAACTGCCATGGGGGATCGGCGTATATGGTTTTATATTTCTTTCCGTCAATAAAAGCGCGGAAGTTATCTACCGTAGCTGTAAATTCATCGTTTTCTAGCACTGTCTGCGCTGTACAATCAGAAGCGGAGAGCGACTTCCCAAGTTAATCTCCGCAATATCCGGTGTACGGTTGCCGCCGCGCATCGGATTTTCTGACTGCATTCCTCCCTTCTTTTATATGATACGAAGCAGCGACGGGAGAATTTTTGCAGGGCGTTCAAAGCGGATCAGCGCAAATAAAAACCGGGCGCGGGGCCCGGTGATGTGCGCTTACTTTAGCAGCTGATATTCGAACATTTTTGCAGTGATATGACTCTTATAATACGCCTTGAGCATGTCTCTGAGTGTTGTCAGATAGCCATTCAGTTCCGGATAATCGTAGATGTTTTTTCTTGCTTCTTCCGCTTCAGGGTCGTTTTTTCAGTCGTACATATGTGCCGCACCGGATGCCTGCAGTTTTGCGAGATTCTCCAGCATGATCTTTCCGATCTCCGTAGGATCATAATCACAGGCAGAACAGATCAGATGCAGTCCATTCGGAGTCAGAAAGCGACCATGATCACGGTCATAAATCAAGCTGCGGTATTCTTCGTACTGCTTGTTTGTAATCTTCTGCATTGCAGTTCCTCGTGATATATTGTTTTTGGCAGTAAGTATTGACTAATTTTTTCATGTTCCTGTCTTATGGCGTCAGCAATTTTCTTCATTCGAATCTAAATATCTCCATACAAAGCCAGCCGCATGCTTCTGCCTACCGTTAGCCGCATCGCGAATACTCTTTGGGCTAATGCCTACTGCTTGTGATGCAGATGTTACACTTTCATATTCTTCAAGAAGAATCATATTATCGTCATATCTTCCTATTTTGCGGCCTGCACTTATGGCCTTGGATTTAGGATGTTTTGCTGCTTCCTCCGCCCGCTGTTTTCTCGCAAGTCGGCGTTCTTCTTTTTCTCTTTCAATTGCCGCTTTCTCTGCTTCGTGTGCAGCTTTCAGCGATGCCTTCTTTTCTGCCCTTTCTACACAAGCCGCAATCAAAGAATTAACTTCAGCATCGTCGATTTGAAAGGTATACTCTGCATCCTGCTGTACCCATCTTGCATGACGATAGAAATCAGTGATGCTTTTCCTATCACGTCTATAGCCTTTCAAAATAGAAGCTGCAAGAAGCTCAATCTGCTGTGGGTGTTCCAAATTTACCCGAACTGAATATGCTTCACCATTACGATAATCCGTATCCTTTGTTTCTAATTCACAACGAACATAGTCGGACTTATCAAAAGTAAAGTACATAGGCTTATTCTTTAATATTTTAAAGCTGGTAAAACCATACGGGTATTTTGCCTTGATGTCCCCTCCGCTTCTCTTTTCAAAACGAAGTCTTGCGGTTTCTTTTCCAGCATCCATAAGAACTTTCTTGATGTATGCACAAATTTCACGTTCCTCGTCTGTGGGAAGAGGTTTTTCTCTTGCAATACAAGCACGCTCGGCTTCATCCTTCATATTTTCCAATAATTTCACTAGAATCTTACCGCAAGTTATTGCATCACCTTCAGCACGATGCTCGTCATCATTTGCAATTCCATAATACTCAGCAACTGTTGGTTGCTTATAGTTAGGAAGAGAAAGATACTTTCGGGAAAGAGACAGCGTATCAAAATACCGTAAAGTTACATCCTCATTATATCTGAGCCGTTTTAACGAATTAATGATAAATGCCATATCAAATGAGGCATTATGAGCTACCATACAGATATTTCCCGCAAGAGTATCATGCCCAAGAAAATCTGTGAATTGATCATATGCAGAAATTTCGTCTTCACCATAGATTTCTAGATCTTCATCGGTAATACCATTTACTCTCGATGCTGCTTCAGGTATGTGCTTGACAGAAGCTACCAGCGTAGAATATGAATCGACCGGAACACCGTTCTCAAACTTCACGGCAGCAATCTCTATGATTCTATTTTTCTCTGGGCTTAACCCCGAGGTCTCAACATCAACAGCAAAAAACACATCATGTAAAGAGTCAATGTATGAACTTCCAGCGGGAACAGACTGAATTAGCTTTTTTCTAGTGGATTCTCTTGATTCATTTCTGTATTCATCAATATCATTATCAGAATCTGATATCGATGATTTATCCTCATTTGGTGTATTGAGCGGTACAGTTGTACTAGTCTCGGATATTGATAATTTTTCCTCGGCTGTAGTTCCTTTTTCCGGAATAACGGACGAAATGGGCTGATGCACTACATTGTAAGTATCTATAGATTTCAGTTCCGATAATGTTCTTTCATTATTCTGTGAAACCTTTGGTCTGTTTTTCTTTTTTTCCGCAATAATGATAAGAAGCACACCGGGAATAATAAAAACCAGGCTCGCACTTCCGGCACCTCCTAAGAGCGCAAGTGCTCCCAACACGGTAACAATTATTCCTGGTATCAATATCAGCCTATACATATAATCCCCTTCCAACTATATCTTTATATTATCTATACAAATTTACAATTTAAATCTCCACTGCGTCTTATTTATAGTCATGCGCCCTAATTTTCGACCTTGCACCCTTTTTTATGCGCACATTCTGGAAGCGTTAAGTTGTGCCATTTTCGGTCGGATGTTTTCAAGGATAATGTAGTCATTCCCATCAGGCACACGCTCTACCGCCTTCTGCACCAGTTCAACGGCCTTCTGCGCATACGGCATCGGTGTATAGAAAGCGCTGAGATCCTTTTTTGCAAGACGGGAATTCAGACAATCCATCAGGTAATCACTCCCCGCCTGATTCTTTTTCAAAGTAAAATCTAACATGGTGTGGTGTAGCTTGAACAAGCCCATATCTTTCAGCCAGACGAAATTGAAATGTATCAATTGTGTTATGAAGCAAAGTTGTTTCTAACTGACTTCTAAAAGCCTCGATATCCATAGCGCCTTTATAGAAATTGCACTGCCTGCATGCTGGCATTAAATTGTCAATGTCATTTACATGAGCGGCTTTTTCTTTCAAGTATTTTGGATCACCTTTGCTATCTTCAACGCCAACCGCTTTACCTTTTTTATTTAATTCAGCGTGATAGACGGAATATACATGGTCCACCTGCATCTCTTTGAAGGTGATTTTACGTCCACAATATGCGCAATGTCCGTCGTATTTTTCATAGACCTGCTCCCGAATTCGCTTTGAAATTTGTTTATGTGCAGACATGTTGGCAGTTGCCTCCTTCTTACATATATATGATATGAATTCGATGCACCGGAAATTTTGCGTGTCGTCCAAAGCGCACCCAAGCCCCAGCCATTCCGCAAAACTGTAGAATTCTACGGTTTTCAGGATTACCCTGTGCAAAAGGAAAGGTCGGAGATGTTTGCTCCGACCCGGATCTCAACCACGCTCATTACGCGGCTTCCTCTTGCCTTCAATTATGCGCTTTTCTGCATGCGTGGCCAACCCCCGCATCCTTCCCGCAATAATCAATATTCCCCAGAGCGCCTTATTCAGCCTTCCGGTGTGCGATTCGCACAATGAACCCCCGCGCATACTTCCACTCTTCCGTGCGCAGGAACGGTACCATTCCCAGCATCAACCCGATCACTCCCCCGAAGAGGAGCTGGATGAGGAAGCGTGCGATGCCTGACATTGCCTGGATCGACGTCCAAAGCGTGAGCCAGTCGATGAGGCGCAGGGAGAGCACGAATAGCGCAAGATAGATCGCCCAGCGCCCCAGCACTTTTCCGGCATTGCTCCCGTCTGAAAAGTGCCTGGAAATGACAAGGGACTTGCATATCTGCATGAGCAGGAGTGAGACAAACGTCCCCGCAAAGATCCCAGCAATTCCAGAGATTTCACCCCACCAGATTGAAACGAACACATTCAGGATAGCGCCAGAAAGCGAAATCCACTGATCTGCCCGGAATAATCCGGCAGCTGAAAAATACGTCCAGAGTGGCATCTTGAGCGCTTCGTACATCATGTTCAGCACCGCAAGTGCAATCACCGCACGGGGCAATAAGTATTCCTTACCCATCACCGCTTTCAGGAACGGATCAATGGCTGCGTAGAGACAGGAGCCACAGAAGATCGCCATCAGGAAGAACAGGTAAGTTGACTTCCGGAGTGTTGCCCGTACTTTCTCCGGCGGTTCCGAGGCGATGATGTTGCCGACAGAGCCGACGATGGATTTGTTCAGCGCCGAGAACAGGCGCAGGATTCCGTTGGTAAACATTGAATACTGCGAATAAATACCGACATAGGATGTACCGACCAGAACAGAGATCAGGATGTTGTCCGTAGAGTTCAGCACCTTGTTCGACAGCTTCCCGACGAACATCTGGCGCACACCCTTCATAATCGCTTTCCGGTCTTCTTCCGGCAGCTGCTCATCCGAGGATAAATACGGATACATGCCGGAGATTTTCCGGTCGCAGATGATATAAAACACGATGTAAAACGCCGTTTCCGATATCAGGTATGCGAAGTAGTTTTTCAGGATGATCACCGCAAACAGCGAGATCCCGAAGAAAATGGTACGCCAGATCAGATTCAGGCGGGATTGAACCCAGGCGTTCTGATCGGCGGTTAACAGCAGCGTCTTATATGAGAACAGATATCCGACCGCAGACTGGAATACGAACAGGCCATACACCGTGCGCAGGTAGCCAAGGCTGACATTGATGTCATTTACGAGGTACTGAATCCACGGTGTCAGCGCCAGACCTGCAAGCAGGATAAACCAGAATATCGCGTGGTAGAAGCGCTTCAGCAGGTTCATGATCTGCGCCACGCGCTTCGTGTTCCCCTGCGCCAGCGGCTCGTACAGGCTGTACGTGATCGCCAGGCCAACGCCCATCTCCGCAAGCGACAGAATACTCAGCACTTCGGAGAACAGACCGTTCAGGGAGAGCGCCACGATACCCAGATTTTTCGTAATGGCGATGCGCAGGACGAATGCAAGGATCAGGTATAGGATCTGGCTTGCGATGCCGTACCGTGCGTTGCGCAAAGACTTCGAAATGCGTCCGCTCACTGTGCGTTCTCCTTTTGCTCGGTATGCGCCGAGTCGGAAGCGTCCGAGTTATTCTCGGGCTTGTAGAACAACAACCAATGTGTCGCCGATTGCGCAGGCTTCTTATTTCCGAGAATCGGCTGTTGATCGAAACAGGCAAGGACATCGCGCAGCGGAATATGGCATTCGTTCCATTTGAACACAAGCGTACCGCCGGGTTTCAGCACGCGCCAGCATTCGGCGAATGCATCGTGCAGAAACTGGCGCCACTCCGCCGGCAATCTGCCGTATTTCTCGCACTGCCATCCAGCGCCGTATTTAAGGTGCGGCGGATCGAACACCACAAGCGAATACGTTCCGTCCGGCGCATCGATATGGCGCACATCGCCAATAGTATCAGGCGCAACATTGAGAATGCGCCCATCGCATAGTGTTTCGTGCACCTCCCGATTGTCGCGGAAATCGACGAGCGGGTTCTGTTTGTCAAAATAAAACATCCGGCTGCCGCAGCACGGGTCTAGAATTTCTTTTTCCATGAAAACATCCTCCCACTCATATGATATGGTTCCGAGAATGCCGGATTTTTGCGAGGGGTTCGGAGCACACGGGTGACGAATCTATTGAACTGGGAATACCGAATCCTTCAAATTGCGCAAAAGAAAACTTCTGCCGAAGCCCTCAGCAGAAGTTTTTTTGAGCCGCCAATGATGTCGAAAAATGGTTTTTTGACATTTATGTCGGGCAGTAATGTCAAAAACTAGGGTTTTTGACATTAGTTGCAATTTTGCAGCGCTGCCCTGCTGATTTCCATTTCTGTTCCGTTCATCATCGCATCCATCACCTCGAAGATTTGCGAAGCTGGAATTCCATTGGATGCAACGTTTGCAACAAGCTCACACCATTGTTTGATGTGGGATTCTTCAATTTCATTTACGCCCCATGTGTTTTTTAATTCATCCTCATCTAGGCTAAGAATTTCTTCTTTGATGCCGTTTCTCAGCTCATAAACATTTTTGAAGGCAGCAGGCATGCAAATGCTTTGAGTATTCCACTTCACAATTACTTGCCCGCCCGCAGAAAAACTATCACGAACATGCGAATTTACAACCCCTTGCGTCGCCAGCCATAATACAAACCTGTTATATTTCTTCTTCCCGTATACCGCATTCTTTTTCTGAGCCATCATCTCTGGAAATCTCACAAAGCCAGAAATCAAATATTTATCTCTCTCTTCTTTTGGAATAAGATCCCATAGACGCACAGTTAAGGGAACAGTTTCATCAGTATCATTCCCGCTCCACCACAGTGATTCGCCATCCGTTAAATGTGCTCGATAGTAGTCTGCTACTTTCTGAGCAGGATTTTTCAGCTTGCGCAGATCATCATATTTAATTCCGATCTGATCAAATACGGTCTTACCTGGCTCCAGATCCATATCAATCTTATATCTTGGCGCATGGGTGACAGCGATGCTCGACATCACTTCTTCGTATGGGCGGGACTTGAATTCGACGGGCGTGTAAAGCCGTCCAAATGTCAGAAAAATACGTTCTACATCTTCTGGGCGCGTAGTTTCAAGAATGCTGCTGCCAGTGCTTTCCCAAGAATCCCTCTTGGTGCTTTTTACCTCATCGCCATAATAGCGCCCGGCAATAATGTCGGGGAAAATGTGACCAGATTTAAGCACAATAGTTCCCTCAAATGCGGTGCCTTGTGCAAGCTCCGTCATTATACGGCAAACATCCTCTTCCAGCAGTGTTCCGTTCCTGTCTAGGTAGTAGGCATTACGTGCTTGCGCATCTGCATTCAGGGCATCATTCGTCCTGTGAACAAGATCGGCAAATTCATCGTATGCCGGCTTGCGATTATTTGAAATGACCATTGTTTTCTTTCCCTCTCAGCTATGTTTCTTGAAATAATTATCCCACTTTTCTCGCAGATTCATAGCAATGTTGTATGCCAGTACGCAGGGAACTGCATTTCCAATAATTTTATACGCATCGCTGGCCGAAAGTGCAGGATGTGTGTCTGTCGCCGGAAAAACAAACTGATAGTCATCTGGGAACGTCTGAATGCGTGCGCATTCCCGCACGGTTAACCGCCGTTCAGTGAATCCCTTTTGCAGTTCTTCAGTATGCTTTCCCCCATGCTCGGCGCTCAGCCGCCTGAATTCGATGTTGCCATGATGCTCAGAGCGAATGGTCGGACCAACTCTATCGAGTTTTATTTCAGACTGTCCTTGACTGCCATTGCTAAGATATTTTGCTTTCGAAAATGCTTTTTGCGCAAGGTCAGTTGCCTGATCCGGCTCAGGAAGGTCTCCAAGTACATCGGATGTTGTAACATATGGCTTCAATCCATCGCCATGCGTTTTCTGAGGATACGGATCATATTCTTTTGCGATTACTGGTGCTGACAGCGCATCGATCGCACGTTTCTTCAGCGCAGCCTTCTTAAACCCGAAGAAAATAACACGCTCTCTTGACTGTGGAACACCATAATCAGGCGCATATAACACCTTTGCTGGGACAACCAGATAGCCGTTTCCGCCAGCCTCTGAAAAATCATGCTCAATGATTTCTTTTACATCCCCAAGATTAGTTAGCCCTTTGACATTTTCGGCAACGAAGATGTTTGGCTTTGTGAGCGTAACTACTTCACGCATCCACATATAAAGGCGCCCCCTGCTTTCAATAGAGGGCTCATCAACAGCAAGCTTTCCACCATTATGCGAGCGAAGAGAATTAAATCCGAGGCGCTTGCCCGCGACCGAAAAATCCTGGCATGGGAATCCTCCTGTCACAATGTCAACGTGGCTTGGAAATACGGATTCTCCAGCTTTTGCACGTTTAACGAGATCAACAACCGAATCGAGGTGGTATACAGAGAGGGAAGATGAATTCCTTGTCTGAAAGTATGTATCCCATGCGGTTTTTGCATCAGGACGGATATCGTCGGCAAAAACAGTCTTGAATCCAGTGGCTTTAAGCAACACTTGATCACCAATATGCTCAGAAATCCAATCTGGATGAATGCCCTCATTGACAGACTTTGCAAAGCAAGTAAATCCGCCTTCAAATCCTAAATCCATGCCGCCACAGCCGGAGAACAGCGACAAAACTGTAATTGCATCCTTTGCTGGCGCCTGCTTTACGGTATCTTTCTCGTTCTGCGATTTGTTCACAATATTCTCTCCCTCTACAATGAAGACAGCACAAAATACTATATTACACGCATCGTCCCGAAACATTCCACAGTCTATCGATGCTGAGATTCTGCTTATTTGCCATTAATCAGCATATATAGTATACGCTTGCGGCGGCATGCCATCCCATGGCTGAGGCTCATGGTTTTTCCAGGCTGGTTTCTATCAAAGTCACTATCTAATCGCCCTCGGAAATGTAATGTGACGCAAAGTATTTCTGCATTGTATCCTGATTGATTTCACCGTTCAGGCGCTGTCCGCCGTCTGTCGCTTCGAGCCATGGAGTTTCTGCAATGCTTTTATCTCGCAGTGCCCATGCAGAATAGGCACCGAACACATTGAATACCTGCTCAAGCAGAGCCTGATCCTCTTTGGAGACTGACAATCCATCCTCCCGGTCTTGCTCAGAAAACGGAAGAACATATGGGTCTGCATATGCATTAAAAACGATTTCGA
>Ga0256404_1009037_pt1 | contig 14521 bp, 11 predicted proteins | sample RumenRJG_01DNA_FD_185990 | JGI IMG/M metagenome (GOLD analysis project Ga0256404, IMG submission 185990) | Bovine rumen microbial communities from Lethbridge, Alberta, Canada - RJG_01 | ecosystem: Host-associated > Mammals > Digestive system > Stomach > Rumen | place: Canada: Alberta | collected...
AACCGAAGAAACGCGGTCGGCCGAAGAAGGAACCGCAGGAGCAAAAACCGAAACGTCCGAGAGGGCGTCCAAGGAAGAATCCCTGATCTGCCGTCACTGTATAGTACGGCAGATTGGGAAACCTTTATTTAACCTAATGGTTAGGCCCGCGGATTTCTCCGCGGGCCATCAATTTAGCTATTTAGTTGTAACATTTTTTTCGCGCTCCATGCAAAATAATACTTCTTACCACTTCCTTCTTGAAAAAAGCCTTTATTTCAGAGCTTTTTCATGGTTGCAGTCGTGATTTTGTCTTTTTCTCTCTTTTCTTATAAGCGGGCGGAAGGGAAAGTGGTTTTTTTTCATTTCGTGCAAGGCGTCAGGGTGCAAAAAAGCCTCATGCCGCGGAGATCCGCAGCACAAAGCTTCGTTGTTTACTATGATATTTTTTCTCTTTTTTTCCCCAGCTATCTCCGATCCAGACGCTCAGCGGGAGTGTCATTTTGAGGATCAACGGGAGTGGGAGGGGACAGTTTTTTAATTATTCATACTCTATGATAGACCTTTGGTTAATACAATATGTAGTGGTTCACATTATATTCCGACCGCAATATCTATACAGATTATATGAATTATACTGTTTTACCGAATTATTTTGGGTCGAAAATTGGTCAGCGGTCTGCTTGCAAATCTCCGTACTTTCCATTTTTAATTGGCTCTTTCATCTAAAGGGAATTACGTGTTCAGCTCTCATTCCATTTGTATCTACCGAACATCTCAATACTTCTATCGGAATGTCTGCTTCTTTTACGCTCGATAAAAGATTAGCAAAATATGGATCAACATCCCTGTTGGCAGAAAAAGCATCTGCATCATTCCGGCATACTACAATTAATAGCCGCGGATCCTGTCCACGTTCTTTCATCCACAAAAGAGATTCCAATCTTTCATTCAGAGCTGTAGAAGGAATTTCAGGGAGATAAGCCACTCGGTGATCCACAAATGAAGTTCCCATCACCTGAATCAATAAATCATGGTTCTTTCTGTTCATTGCAAGCAGTGTCATGCCTCTTGCATCTGAATAAAAGGATATCTGATCACCCTCGCTATTGTATTTCTCCGAGTACCACTTTTCTGCAATGCGGAGAGGCTCCTTCGCATCAACACATACTAATATGTCCTGATCATAGACAGAGTATAAATCAAACGGAGTTCTTCTATTCGCATTCTCTGCCTCACGTAGATAGCAAGCAACGCCGCTTTTTAAAAAACTCATGTCTATCCCGTTCGAAATATAAGCTTCAGAAATCTGCCCATCTACTTCTATCTCTGCCAGTCTGCGGCTTTTCCTTCGAAAAAATACGCCTTGCATCATTTCATTTATCTCTCATCAACGTAATGCTCACGACCATTTTCAACAGAAAAACTCTTAGGCTCAAAAGCTTAATCACACCTTGGACTAAATCTTGGACTATTTTTGAACTAACTTGGACTAAAACATATCATGCAGCCAAATAAAGTACCGCGGCTTTCTTGATTGAATAATGATGTTTTCTTGATTGAGTTTTAACGGTATCAAGACCAAAAAGCCTTACTTTTCAACGTTTTTCGAATATCTCTTGATTGAGTTCTTGATTGAGCTTGATTTTGTTTTATTTCTCAAGCGAACACCGGGCGCTACCTCTCTTCATTTCGATGTAGCACGCTTCTTCACGTGCCATACCGCACTTCCTCAGAGTTCTTCTTTTTGCTAATTATACTTGTAATCCAAGAATATCAAAAAACTCCTTTTTTCTCTTTTTCACCCATTGTTTTTTTCGAGGGCTAATTCCGCTAAATTGATCCCATCTATTCAACACCTTATCCCTGTCAATACCAGATATTATCTTGAAATAACTCTCCCTGTCGATTTTTTCAATTTCCTTTAGAAGATCCAATGCTTCTCTACCTGTAAAGTCATATGCGCTCACATTACTATAAACTTCTGAGAACTGTGTAATATTACTTTTCAAGTATCGAACACTGAATTCTTTATCGGATTTACGTAATGCTTTAAATGCCAATAGACTATCATGCCACCGATGATCAGTAAAGAGCTGGATTTTCACGTTTTTCTCTTTATTTAGCCTTATGGCAGACTTTGGATCAACTGTAATCATCACTGGATCGAATACGATTATTCTATCTTCATTCAACGCAAGAAATTCTTTTGCGACAGAAGTATCTGCAAAGGCAAGACAATCAAAAATCAGTGATATTTCATAACTACGATTCCAACTGTTTTTAGCCATCTCTGACAGCTGATTCAGATCAATCTGCTTAATAATACTAATAAACTTCTCGGAGTCAAAATAAGATATAAAAAAAAGTGTATCCCGGATAGCAATCCAGTCATGTGCACAGCTATTAGAGATTACTGCTGCCAGCTTAGTACTAGGTATTATATTTGCAATCATCTTTGCAGATTTTTCCAGTTGTACCAAAGGTTTTCTATTATCGAAGAGATTCATCCCACAAATATATGTCATGAAGTCAAAGTTAATCAGATAAATTGCCCTTTCAGTATTACTGTCGAAAAACCGCTCATAAACAGGTATGATTTCCGATATCAAAATGTCCATCCGAACGTAAATTAAGAATGATACCGAGCATAAAAACAAAGTTATCTCTTCAATATTATAAACCGTCGCCTTCGATATTACCCATTTCGCGACTTTATACATATCTTCACTGTATGAACAATATTGTCTTTTTCCCCTCAGCGATAAGCCTCTGTTAAACAGTTTTCCCCATGTGTAATAATTCGGAGCTTGCTCTTTCATCATACGCTTCATAAGGCTTGACCACAAAATCCGTCGTGATAAATTGTAATACTGCTTATGATCATAATTGTACATCGAATTAAACAATTCGCTAAAGCCTGACGCCGAAACACTATCTGCATTATTTGTTAGATCAACAATTCTATCTTTATTATCTAATATGATCTTTATTCCCTTTTCTTTTTTGTCTGAGATAGTTATCTTATCCAATAAATACAATAGATTACGTATTTCTTATTTAATCCTTCTTCTGTTAACGTATACGTTGTCGCACACACTTCCTCAATATATTTTCTGTCATGAGAGTAGATTTTCCATTTCCTTCTTCTCCTATTTATATCATCATTCAATTGTATTCATCCATTTTTTGCTTCTAAACATGAATACCGAAATTATGAATCTTATAAGTTCCTCCTGGGATAAGATGAAATACACCCACACTATTGGAAGCTTTAGATATAGTCCTGTAAAAAGTGCAAGCGGCACGCCAAACACCCATGTACCAAGCATGTCAATCATCATGATATACTTTGTCCTTCCGCCGCTTCTTATTATTCCGCCTCCAAGTATCATATTCTGAACCTTGATAGGCATAAGAACAGCAAATGCTAAAAGAATCTGCGCACCAATGTACCTCACATCATCTGCAACATTAAAAACTCTTACATAAGGACAACGAAAGACTACGATAATAATAGAAAGAATTATCGATCCAATAAAACCATATACGCAGAGTTTTTTGGACTCCTGATATGCTCTTGTATACTCACCTTCACCAAGTCTTTTACCTATAAGTATTCCTGCCGCCTGTGCTAAGCCGCTCAGTGCACCGATTGTGAGTCCCTGAACTGATCCTGTAAGGGACATCCCCGCCAATTCTTCTGTTCCCATGTGTCCATAGACAAATGTATTTATGCTCTGCCCCACAGACCACAAAAACTCATTGATAACAACCGGAAGAAGCATGACAAAATACTGTAAGTACCCACCCTTTCCAAGGTTAATGGATATATGCAGTTTCTTATAAAGTGTAAAAAACATTACAAGAATGGTTATCGCACCAAACAGCTGCGATATTACGCTGGCCAAGGCTGCACCTTTTACGCCCAGCATTGGCATCCCAAGGTTTCCGAAAATCAGGCCATAGTTCAGAAAGGTATTAAGTCCTGCGGAAATCATTCCAGCGTACAATGGCCAGGAAGACCTGTCACGGCATCTTATAGCAACGCCGCATATATTGCTGATTCCTAGCGGTAAATAGGTAAAACCAATTATCTTAAGATACGAGGTTCCCTCATAAGCTACTTGGGTATCCGTTGTGAACAGGCTAATAAACGGCTTGGCAAAAAGGCTCGAAATAGTCATAAATATAATTCCAACAAGGACCATTGCCAGTGTATTTACGCATATAGCCTTTTCTTCAGATACTCTGTCTTTTTTTCCAATATACTGCGAAATCATTATCCCTGCGATGGCACCGATTGCGCCAATAACAAAAGCATAGATAAAGCTCGGCTTTCCTGCTATCTCCACGGCAGCTATGCTCTTTTCCCCAAGCTGTCCCACCATTATCTGGTCTACCATTGAAAATGAAGATTGCAGCATTGACTGAAGCGCTACAGGAAGCGCAATTTTCACTACTTCTTTTTGAAACTTTCTATTCAAATGATTTTCCCCCTTTGCTTTGCCTTAGCAGCACTATCTCTTTTTACAAGCCTTACAGGAACACAAACGCTATCATAAAATGTCGGGTCAACAATCATCCCTGCAAGAAGTTCCATTGCCATCTGTGCCCTCACTTCGTTATTCTGATATACAGATGTCAAGGCCGGCATAATCATAGCCGAATCCCTGCTACCGTCAAATCCCACTACTGAGATATCTTCAGGAACTTGTATTTTTTTATTATATAAGAACTGCATCAAATCTATCGCATAGTAGTCCGAAGCTGCAAAGACCGCTGTATGGCTCATTATCACCTTAATGTTTTTAGCGTAGAATTGCTTTCTCTTTTCCTTCTCCATTGGTATGAGCAGATAGTCAGCTTTCTTCCCTAATCCATCACATAATCCATTGTACCTGTCAAGGTCCATGCAGATCTTATTATCAGCGATATACAGTACTTTCCTGTGACCTAAACTTTTTAAATACTCTCCAACCTGCCTGCCGCCATCATAGTCATCAAGCTTAATACTGCCTATTCTTTCATCATCGTCCATATAGCCGTCGTAGACCACAAAGGGAATTCTCATATGTTCTCTTAGATTATGATAATCTTCTTCACAAAAACCTATTACTACCAGCCCGTCAATATTCCACATAGTTGAAAAGCGGACTATATCTTCTATATTTTTTATTTTTCTGAGCATCATAAAATACCCCTGTGTTTCAATCACATCAGAAAGAGCATTTATCGTTGCACTTATAAAAGAATCCTCAAAAACATGGCCTTCATATTTTGCATGGTCATTTACCACAACACCTATTATTCTTGAGTTATTCCTTGCAAGAAGTGTCGCAGCCATATTTGGGATATAACCCATCTCTTCAAGTTTTCTTTCAACCCGTTTTACGGTTGCATCCGAAATCTTTTTAGTCTTACCATGAAGAACATTTGAGACCGTAGCTGTACTAAGGTCCAATTCGTTGGCAATATCTATAATCCTAACTTTATTCTCATCCCACATAAAAAGCACTCCTATTGAATAAACTATTCCATAGAAGCGCAGTTTATACAACGGGTTAATCGCGTAACCCAAGACAATGGTATTATCTTATCTTCCAATTCTTATCAACAAGTTCAACGGCAGTTACATTCATTCCTTCTTTTACGAGAGCTATAGAATACCTTCCTGTTCCTGCTCCGATTTCCAAAATCTTTGAATTTTTAGCACAAAATCTGTGGATATAATTCATCGTCGTAGTATATTCAAGTCGCCCATGCACTGTTCTTTCTAGGCGACCATCCTCTTCATATTGAGAGTAAAATTTGTTGATAATTTCTTCCCTTGAAGAGCCTTCCTCAATCTAATTTATCCGTGTAAAATACTCTGTTGCATTTTCATGATGAATATATGCTCCATTTTTTATCTGCACACGGAGGCTTTGGATTCTTATGAAAGAGATATTACAGAGGTTGGCTACGATTTAAGAAAAGAGGTGAGGACTTATAGCTGCGACCAGACTTATAGCCATGCATATGAATAAAGGAAAATCCATTCAGCAGTGCCTGAAGGACAGAACGGATTATGCTCAGAATCCTGAGAAGACAGATGGTGGCATTCTGGTTAGCAGCTATGAGTGTGATCCTAAGCTTGTGGAGGAGCAGTTCGCTCTTGCCAAAAGAGAATATCAGCATAATACCGGCAGAGAAAATAATAATGATGTGATTGCATATCAGATCAGGCAGGCTTTTAAACCCGGAGAAATCACACCGGAGGAAGCCAACAGAATCGGATATGAAACGGCTATGCGCTGGACTAAAGGCAGGCATGCTTTTATAGTCGCTACGCATGTAGATAAAGCTCATATTCATAATCACATCATATACAATTCCACAAACCTTGACTGTAACAGAAAATTCAGAGATTTCCATTTATCAGGAATAGCACTCCATAAAGTCGAGAGTATGAAAGTTTTTCTGTAAAAACGGAATAAAGATTTCCTTCGGGGTCTCCTGTGATATACACTAAATTCACAGGAGGCCTTTACTATGGCAAGAAGAGAAAAGAAACCCGTACACAAAGTAGTGATGACTGAAGGTAAGCGTCAAATCATCCAGCAACTCCTCCAAGAGTATGATATTGAGTCTGCTGAAGATATTCAGGAGGCTCTCAAGGACTTGCTTGGCGGCACTATCAAGGAGATGATGGAAGCTGAGATGGACGACCACCTCGGCTATGAAAAGTCTCAGCGCTCCGATTCTGATGATTACCGCAATGGATACAAGGAGAAATCTGTCAATTCAAGTTTTGGCTCCATGAGAATCGATGTTCCTCAGGATCGTAAATCTACCTTCGAGCCGAAAGTTGTTAAAAAACGCCAGAAAGATATCTCTGAAATTGATCAGAAGATCATCTCTATGTATGCGAAGGGAATGACGACCAGACAAATCTCAGATACCCTTATGGATATTTATGGCTTTGAGGCCTCTGAAGGCTTTATCTCGGATGTGACTGACAAGCTCCTGCCTCAGATCGAAGAATGGCAGAACAGGCCTCTTGACGAGGTTTATCCTGTCCTGTTCATCGATGCAATCCATTACTCTGTCCGTGATAACGGGATTATCAAAAAGCTGGCGGCTTATGTCATCCTTGGAATCAACTGCGAAGGAAAGAAGGAAGTCCTGACGATTGAAGTCGGCGATAACGAAAGTGCCAAGTACTGGCTCTCCGTCCTGAACGGCCTCAAAAACCGCGGGGTTAAAGATATCCTGATTATCTGCGCCGATGGACTTACAGGGATCCGTGAAGCGATCCAGACAGCCTTCCCGAAGACAGAATATCAGCGCTGCATTGTCCATCAGGTACGAAATACTCTGAAGTATGTAGCGGACAAAGACCGCAAGGCTTTTGCCAAAGATCTGAAGACAATCTACAGCGCTCCTACTGAGGAACAGGGCCGGGTAAACCGTGACCGAGTCAGCGAAAAATGGGCTGAAAAGTATCCGAACGCCATGAGACGCTGGGAACGTGACTGGGATGTCATAACGCCAATCTTCAAGTTTTCAGCTGATGTCCGGACTGTGATCTACACGACAAATGCAATAGAGAGCTTGAATTCCACCTACCGTAAGCTGAACCGCCAGCGCAGCGTCTTCCCCAGCGGACAGGCACTTCTGAAAGCCCTGTATCTGGCAACCTTCGAAGCAACGAAAAAATGGACCATGCCGATCCGGAACTGGGGACAGGTCTATGGAGAGCTCGCAATCATGTACGAAGGCCGTCTTCCGGAATAAAATATGACCTGCCGGCAACGGGCGGAGAAATCCGCCCGCTGTTGACATGCAACTAAGCATACGATATAAATTAAGCAACCGCCAGACAGCCATATATCCACTTCTTTTGAGCTGCCTGGCATAAATCGTATCACAGGAAATCCTATTTACAGAGATTTATTCACACACTCATAAAGTCAGCGACATCGTTTGCCTTGAAAATGGTCTCTCTGTCATTACTCCGAGAAAACCCAGTGAACGAAGCAAGCGCACAGTTTATCCTCAGCGGAAAAGCTATCGTGAGGAAATCCGTGAGTCCATTGATATCTGTATGGAACAAAAGCCCAAGGATATGGAAGAGCTTATAAAGCTTCTGTTTTATTTACCTGTGGAAATACAGGGCAAGAATTCACATCCCGACTAGTTAATCTATATCCCATAATTGCGTGGGAAATATCTCGCTGATAACTAAACGTAAGCTCTTCCCATATAGATGGGTTAGCTGGCTCGTAGAAATACTCTTTGCCTTTTCTGGCTTGTTCGATTCCTGACAAAATCTTATCTACATGTTTTCGTGCTTGTTCATGGAAAAACCTCAGGTTCGATGCATTAAATATCTGATTGCTTTTCTTTATGTTACAGGAAGCACATGAAGGTACATAGTTTTCAACCGAATCCTGAATAAACTCCTCATCTTCCAATTCCTGTATATACCGTTTTACTTCCTCATCGTTAATCTCTGATTTCTTAGTTGGCAATATATGATCAACGTGCATATGCCTGGGTTCGAGACTGATACTACAATAAAAACACTTGCCACCGTATGCTTTAAACAAAGCATCTCGTACATACGAGCTATCTTTTCGATAATAGTGATACTCTGTTTTCTCTTTGCCCAATGTATATGTCTCCTCTGTAGCCGTTTTCTTGCGTAATAATACGTGTTACTCTTATGAGAATATTAAATCTGCAGAGTTTTTTGTGGAGAATACTGTTATGAATAACACTTTTTATTAACAAAATTTCGTTCAAGCATTAATTGAACTAATCCTTGACTAATTCAAAATAATATTTTTCGATTTAGTCAACGCAGAACCCGTATTTTTCGGTAATTTTAGGCTCTTCGTTATCATTCGCTACATTTTCCTTGACTAATTCCTTGACTAAAAGCCTTATTTGTTGACTAATTGTTGACTATACAGTTTCGACAAGGAACCATTCAGCATGGACAGCGTAGCCGCGTACACCAACTATTCCATCTCTCTTCATCTGCTGAAGCAGATTTGACAGCTTTTTATACTGCTTTTCCTCTGTAAGAACATCTGGAAATGCATGTTTCATAGCCTCATATATATCTGCCTTCTTCAAAGGGCCGTTCTGAAGAGCCGAAATAATCAGCTCTTTTAATATCTTTTCATCAAGGCCTTTGTTCCTAACATATCCTGCCTTGTCTCCAACAGCTTCGGCAATTTTATACGAAACATATAATGCCGGATACCGGCCTTCGACTAATCCACTTTTCTTCAGCACCTTATAATCGTCTTTAGATATAGTCTTTCGTTTCTGAACCTGATCCAGCAGAAATACTGTTCTAAGATCCAAGTCACCTTTTGAATGCAGTAGCCGCGTATAGCTTTTATCAAGCACCTTACCATAAATAGTAACGCTAACCCGGTTCACTACATCCAAATCATATGTCGGGAGTGGGAAGCACCTTGCCTTCTGGATATTATAGATCATCGGTATTCCCATAGAATTTGTATCGATCATGTACATATTCACCATTGCATTACACAGAAAAGCATTTCTGTAATACGGTGGTTTGTATCCCGGCTCTAGTGCTTTTTCTACAGTCTCAGGTATAAAGGCTCCCTCATTGATAAAAACCAAATGGTCCTCAAATTCTTCAACATTGATTTTTCCATGACGCCTGTAATCTGAATGAGCTATACAGTTATTGATAACCTCTTTGACGAGATCGGCATCGTATTGCTGAACCTCTTCCGGGAACAGCGTCTGCTGTTCTGCAATATATCTGTAATTCTCATTCCTGATTTTTGCATAAACTTTATCCACCGCTAACAGAAGAGGCATATCGAAGTGTTCGTATGCCTTTACCGTTTTGTCGGCATTATAAAGCGTCCAAGTTATTCTCGGTATGAAACCGTCAAAATAGAACGCTGATTCCTTTTTTCCTAACAAAAGAAGCGCCGTCCTTGTAATCTTCCCTTTAAAGCAAATCCCCGCCTTATTTAACACTTCTATGTCAGACAAACCGGAAAGAATCTCTTTCGATTGCTTGCGGTTTTCCTGCTTTTGCGAAAACATTTTTCTTGCGTATGCTACCGCTTCAGGATCCAAATCATCGATGGTCGCTTCTTTAATGATTTCTTTTGACCAGTCCAACCCAACCTGACTACGGATTAGGTCGACCTTATTCATCGGCAGAGGCACTAAGGATTCATGTTCTCTAGCCCATGCAGCTCCATTCCATGTAGTAGGTATTCCAGGCATAGCCGGAGGAATTTGAAAGGCTACAATTCTGCACTTTTCCATGGTAATCTCATAGATATCAAGAAATGTCATCCTTTCATTAGTGTTATTTGCAATTTCTTTCTTTAATGACTGGAGATTACCATTTTTTCTATAATCCGTGCCCTTGAATTCGCCTTTGTTAGTTATGCCAAATATAAGCCAGCCCTCAGACTTCCCCCTAATATTGGCTTCATTTCCAAGCGCAGAAAAGTATTTACCGATATCTTTGAAAGAATAGTTGTTATTCGCCTCTTTAAATTCGACTACTTCACTTTCAAAGTCTCGAATCATTTCACGTATCTTTTCCTTTAACTCTGTATCTGTATAAATCAAATACAATACCTCCTTTGGTCGTAGCTGTTTTCAAGCAAACACCACTACGGCATCACGTATGTACATTATCATACCTGTTTCTTCGCCCTGTCCTTAACAATATCCCTGAACTCATCCCTTACAATAGAATATGAAATAAGATTAACAACCAAATCAATGACATCCGGTTCATCCAGTCTGAGGAGATGATCATTTTTGATTGACCCTAAATAGTATCTGCCTCCTTGAATTATTTTCGGATATCGTTTTGATACTATTTCCATTAATTCTGACTTCTTCCCACTTCCGATTCGACCAACTGCTATTCTCCCATTATGATAAAATTTCACTATATTATCGAAAGCGACTGCATTATCCTCAACAACAAGCTGCAGAGCATGATGAGCTGTTTTCTCATCATCATGCGCTATACAAATACACGTTTTCGGAGGTTTCTCTTCTAGATCCCATCCAGATTTCCAATACGTCGTTATACTAATCGAATAGAATTCAGTATTGCCATCCACTTCAACGAGGAAAGAACGATACGGGCCAAAAAACTGTCCTCCACTACCATTGCCATAAGAAAGCATCCGAATACCATAATCCTCAATTAATCGGAACATCCCATAATTACCTTCCGGCATTTTTATCCTTGTATCATAAAGGCCCTCCCATAGATTGAAGATTGGGAGAGCAAGACTCATAGGCGTCCCATAGCTGATTATCGCATAATACGGGTTTTTCTTTGCATCCTCCATATCAAGGAGAAGTTCCTGTTCTAATCTGTTAAACGGAATACGAGGAGGTTTTTCTTTAGGCTCCTCGGCAACACATTCACCCTTTAACATGTCTGCATAGGATGGTAATGACTTAATGTGAATGTACTTCTGGTTTTCTTCATCGTATTTATAACAGAAGAAACCGTTGCCATTGGTAACCATAGTGTATGTTGTTAGCAATGCGTCGCTATATCTTTGGGCCTGATCAAATGCATCATCTGTCAAATCTACTGTTTCTGCTTTGCATTCTATGACAGCCAAAGGGATAATAGTATCCGCTTCAGTCATAGAACAAATTACTATATCTGCCCTATCCTTTGTTTTCAAACCATAATGTGATAGCGGCTCCTCAATCCGAAGCATATTATTAGGAACATTAAGCTCTGCCAGTAGATAAGATATTATTTTTTGTCGAACCGTCTCTTCTGGTGTGATGTAAATAAGTTTCTGACGAATAGGATCAAGATAGCATTCTCTTTTGTTTCTTTTATAAATTGCAGGAAGCCTTACTTTCGATAGATCCATTTTTGTCCTATTCCACCGTTGCCGGAGTATTTCCTCAAAAGACTATATGTTACTTGTTACTATTTCTCTGTCGTAAACGAAAGCCTCTTTCCATCTGACTTAACAGTAATGTCGCCGCACTGATCTGTGCGATATAATTTGACTTTTGCCTGTTCAAGCATATCCAGTGTTTCAGTATATGGGTGTCCATATAAGTTACTTGAAGCAGCAGATATAACCGCGTAGTCCGGCATTAAAATATCAATAAATCTGATAATCACTTTTGAGCCATGATGCGGCATTTTTATAAGATCGACTTTAAACGGCTTATTGCTCTCGTTCTCATATTTTGACACAATCCTTCTTTGGGCGTTTTCTCCGATATCTCCGGTAAACAAAAATCTGGTGTCGCCATATGTGATCAAGAGAACAAGTGAATCATTATCCTCATTTGCCGCCGTATCTACTACTACAACGCTTGCGCTCCCCAACGAATATTTTTTCCCAATCGGCGGCACCTTAATGCTCGATCCGATCTGGTTCAGCTCGCTCTCCAGATTTCTAAAGACGTCTTTATTATCATCTGTAGAATTGGAAATTGTTAAGTCTATTTTTGTTATATTCTTTAGAGCACTTGGTAAACCGCCTATGTGGTCTTTATGGAGATGCGAAAGCGCCAGTATATCCAAACGTCGGATCTGTTTATCTTCCAAAGCACTATATACTTTATCTCCGGCAGTTGTATCCCCACCGTCTATCAGCATTCGGTGTCCGTCACATTCTACTAATGCAGCATCTCCTTGCCCAACATCAATAAACTGGATGCTGAAATATGATGACGATTTCGACCCCGAGCAGCTGCAGAGGCATAGAATAATGCTGAGCAGAATTATAACTGCAGAACACTTCTTTCTCATTCTTCTTCAAACACCACCTTATCCCTGGGAATATGCTTCTCGTACTCAGCGACCCTAAAATTGAAGGTTATTGTTCTATCATTTGCGTCGCCATACTTAATCTCAACAGAGACTTTGGAATCGGGCGTCCATTTATACTTTTTGAGCTGTTTGCTCGAATAATTGGCTGTAAAAGTGTCTATTGAGCTTCCTTTGCGAACAACCTTCTTAACTTCGCAATCATCAAAAGTCTCCGTCTTGTTATTATCCGTGACGGATACAGTGACCTTGGATTCAGCTGTAAGCAAATCTGCAGGTATGCTTATTTCGTCTTTATCAAAGCTGATAGAATACTGCTTTGCCGAATCATTAAATGAATATGCATCATTAATTGGTTTCGTCATAAAGGTGCCATTGGTACTCGTCTTTAAGATCGCTTCGATATCAGCCTTCTCAGTATCGCTAATACCTAGTTCATCAGCAAGCGCAAACAGCAATTCGCAGTTTACAACAAGCGGCTCGTATAAGGACGGGAGTTCTGTGATCCTCTCTTCTTTTAGAGCTTTGTTATACTTTTTGACCCTCTTCTGCTCTTCTTCGTACTCCTTTTTCTTTTCCTTCTTCTCTTTTTCATCCATATACTTATAGTCAGGTTCTTCCACCTTCACTTCCTGAACGTCTTTTAAATACGTTTCATTCAATGAACGCTGCCCCTTCAAAAGTATAGTGACATTGTCATACGCAATTTTGTATGCTGAATCCAAATATGACTGATCCTTTGTTCTTGCATATAAATCAAGGTATACCTGTGCTACAAAATACCGAAGTGACCAGTCTTCTGTCGAGGTATTATAAATTATCGCATCTGCATAATCTTTAAGAACGGAGACATACTGCTCGCCTGTGTAAACACTCTGCGCCGCAACAATAGCTTTGGGCAGAATCTGGACGTAATCATAATCCTTCCTATAAATGCCTGTTGCCAGTTCATTGTATTTATTCACGCATTCCAGGCATTTTTCATACTTATCGGTTTCAAAATAGCAATCCGCCAGTTCAAGCCAGTATTTTCCTAATAACTTATAGGTATCTTCCTCTGATACTAAACGTCTGATTTTTTCAGGAGCCGATTCAATTGCACATATTTCCGCGAACTTTTCAATAGACTTTTCATTGAGGGTCAGCCGACCTTCCAAATGATATTCCTGAACCATGTCAGTCATATAATCAAATGCACGATCCCTGTTCTTTTGAACTGTCGCCGTTTCTTCATCATCCAGATCCCAGCCGCTCATTAAATATGCTTTGTCTGCATTTTCACTTGCACTTTTATAGCTGTTATAAGAATCGACAGCGGTATAAACGACCGTGACAGCGAGCTTTTTCCAATCAAATGCGTTTGTCACAGACAGAATAGCGAGCGGATTGGGGACAGCGCTTCTGATCGCAGCGGCCTTCTCCTGGTTATGGATATACTGAAGCCGCTCTCTCTTAACGGTAATGCCTCTGAATGATTTGATAATATCGCGAAGATTTCTGAGGTGATTCTGCGTGATTTCATCCACTGCGCCGGGATTAATGTCATTAAGCAGGGAAGTATAAATATCATCCAAAATTAAACGATTATCGTAACTATTCAGAACCCCCCCTGCTTATTGCAGGACGATCTCAGCATTTCCGGCAAAAGCAGCAGTCAATGCCTCGTATGCGCTGACACCATGCTTTCTGCCTGTACCGATATATGACATGATGTCC
>Ga0256404_1009039_pt1 | contig 14516 bp, 13 predicted proteins | sample RumenRJG_01DNA_FD_185990 | JGI IMG/M metagenome (GOLD analysis project Ga0256404, IMG submission 185990) | Bovine rumen microbial communities from Lethbridge, Alberta, Canada - RJG_01 | ecosystem: Host-associated > Mammals > Digestive system > Stomach > Rumen | place: Canada: Alberta | collected...
TACATGTTTGGCTGGCCCTGCATATTCTGCTGGCCGTACATGTTTGACTGGCCCTGCGTATTCCCCTGGCTGTACATGTTTGACTGGCTCTGGGTATTCGCCTGGCTGTACATGTTTGACTGGCTCTGGGTATTCCCCTGGCCGTACATGTTTGACTGACTCTGGGTATTCCCCTGGCCGTACATGTTTGGCTGGCCCTGCGTATTCTGCTGGCCGTACATGTTCGGCTGACTCTGAGCATTTGGCTGACCCTGCATCACATTTTGAAGGGGAGCTCCGCATTTTCGGCAAAACTTCATTCCGGGATTTATCTCAGCTCCGCATTTTGGACAAGTCATCTGCATAATATCCTCCCTTCCGGGTAATTAAACCGTACAAAAACCATTTCTGTATTTCTTATCGGCAAGGAAAATATTTTTATAAACCGGTCTCACATCACCACTGCCACCGCCAGTGTCACATTTCCGTAAATCTGTTTATGTACCAGCACCTTTTCGCGGCCGTTCCTTGACGCGGCATAGGCTGCTGCCCTTTCGCAGACATTGGAAACACCTGTAACGCTCTGAACGAAGGCACTTGCCGCGAAGTCACCATCAATCGAACACAGCTCTTCTGCAGTGTAAGTGATGAAAGGTATTTCCTTCTTATAGCTGAAGGTCAGTATCCCCTGCTCATTCTTTTTTATGTCAATGCTTACAAGTGCCGCTACCGCCGAGGCATCGATACCGGAAGACTTAAGGCAGTTGTCATAGGCCTTCATCACATCTTCCTCGGAAACACCCTTCCTGGCTCCGATGCCCACATATATCCGCTTCGCCGTGAGCCTGAGTCCGATGGCATTGAAGGGTCTTATCACAGGCTCACTATACTCAAGAAGTTTAGTCCTGTAGCTTATGACTATATCAGCCTTATCGATTTCTTTCGATGATACCATCTCGGCTTCCCCGATTCCCGGCCTCTTCAGGAGATTTTCCATGTCAATGTCACTGTATATTCGTAATTTCTCGCCTCTCAGCACCTTCGCCTGAGCTTCCTTTGCCTTTCCGAAATCAGAAAGGATAAAACCGTTTTCCTTTGCGAAAACGTCTACCGAAAAAGCCCCCTCTATATCTGAAGCTGTGGTGATGACAGGCTCCGCGGAAATGAGTCTGGAAATATACATCGTAAGTTCATTGGCACCGCCCAGATGCCCGGAAAGAAGCGAAATAACAAAATGGCCTGCCTCATCTATGACGAGAACCGCCGGATCCTCGGATTTATGCCTGATAAAAGGTGCAATGGCTCTCACGGCGATTCCTGTGGAACCTATAAAGATGATGGCAGAGGCTTTTTCTCTCCCCTTTCCTGTGCAGGGTTTCTGTTCAGGGCCAGCCTCAGAACTCTGTTCAGGGCTCAGATCAGAATCAATAGAAAACTTTCCGTATAGGTTTTCCTCCGGATTCAGTACTTCAGAAATCTCCGCACCTGAAACTTCCTTCAACGAAGCATCAGAAGGACCGGAAACTTCATCTATGGACCTTCCAAACCAAAGTGAAATGAGCTCCTTTAATTCCCTTGGCTCCGAAATCTCAGGAAGGGCCCTGGTCTTTGCATGGAGGCCGATTTCCCATTTCCTGTCCTCCGGCATCCCCGAAATATCCATTGGCACTCTCTCAGTCCCTAAGCATCTTTCTTTAATGCTTTCCCCCAGACGATATCCTTTTTCAGTAAAAGCGATGATTTCTATTCTCACGCACTACCTCCCTTTATAACCTGATTCAAGTGTTACATGTACCAAATCACGCGCTTTTACGACGATCCGGTGCATTCAATCTATCCTGCCGGATACTGAAACTGAGCCTTTTCCCGGAAAGGACCCTGAGCTTCATTTACCGATTCCCCTGTAACCTGTAACAAAATTACGGTCATACAGCTTTGAGTATTCGTATACTGTTTTATCGTCAATTGCCGCGCCGACTATTATCAGAGCCTGCTTCATATTTCCGTCTTCGCGCCTTGCCTCGTCACGTTTAAATGCCTCAGGAAGCTCTGCCAATGTTGTCCTCACCACTTCCTCATCAGGCCAGGTGGCCCTGAACACTACCGCCGCAGGAGTGTCCTCAGCATACCCTCCCGCTATCAGTTCGTCTCTTACCTTTTCAGACAATGTGGCAGACAAAAACAGCACCATAGTAGCCCGATGTTCTGCAAGCCTTCTCAGCTTTTCCTTCTCCGGCACCGGTGTCCGGCCCTCTGCTCTTGTGATGATAACTGTCTGAGTCACTCCCGGAAGTGTATACTCCTTTTTCAATGCCGCTGCAGCTCCTGAAAATGAACTTACCCCGGGGCAGACATCGTACTCTATATCATTCTCATTTAACCAGTCCATCTGCTCCCGTATAGCACCGTATAAACTTGGATCTCCTGTATGAAGCCTCACCACAGTCTTTTTTTCTTTTTCGGCTCTCTTGTAAACCTCTGTGACATCTATGAGATCCATTTCCTTTGAATCAAAGATCTCTGTTGTTTCCCTGCAGTTAGAAAGAAGCTCGGCATTAACCAGAGAACCGGCGTAAATTACGATATCCGCCTCTCTGAGAAGTCTTAGACCCTTAACTGTAATAAGCTCCGGATCCCCAGGACCCGCTCCCACAAAATGTACCATTGTTTATCTCCCAGTATGTGACATTTATTTTCATTATACCAAAAAGGTGTGGTCACATATAGAAAAGGAGAATATGCAAAATAAAATGTTGATTTAATAAAAAAGCCAAGAGCGGACACTCCTGAGTTTTTGGGAATTATTTTGAAATTATTATCTATGACTTAAACATAAATTGATCTGCCTCTCTGCATTTTCCGACTATTCCGAATCTCTCCGAGTATACAATGACTCCGAACTCCATCTTTCCCTTTATACGGTGTTCCATCTGAAATTCAACTTCATTCATGATAGATATCATGACCTCTTCCCTCAGACCCATTTCCTCAAGTCTCGTGAGCATTTCCTCTGTGGTGGCGGCCTCTCTCATGGACCTGACCTGCTCTTTGGTACCACCGCAAAGAGCAAGATGCGCCGCAAATATCTCCCACCTGCCGTCTGCGACCTTACTGTGGGTGTTCATTATCCCGGCTGCAAGCTTCACGAGCTTTCCCACATTTCCGATGAGAAGAAAGCGTCCGCAGCCGTAAGATATGGCAAGATCTATAGCCTCCCCGATATAATTGGACACAGTGACACATAGACCGGGATCAATCCCCAGCTTCTCTGCATACCTTTTACCGTAATTCCCGGGAACCGCGATAATCAGTGACTCACACCCCTCTGCACTTCCGGAAAAATCATTTTGATGATACAGCTTCTGCCTGATTTCAGCTTCAATGGTGGCCACTATTGAGGCCTCAGACATTGGCTCAACAATTCCGGTGGTCCCCAGAATGGAAATGCCTCCCTCTATACCAAGCATGGGGTTGAATGTCTTCTTCGCCAGCTCTTCCCCATCCGGTACCATGACCGTAATCAGAAAACTCTCTCTGTGTTCCTCATTTCCGGTAGCTTCCAGAACATCATTTACAGCCCTGAATATCATTTCCCTCGGGACAGGATTGATGGCACTCTCACCTATATTCTGATGGAGTCCCGGCTTCGTGACTACACCAACACCTTTTCCACCTATGAGAAAAATCCCGGGCTCCTTCTTATCATTCGCCTGATGAGTCATATATGAACCGGATCCATCCGGTAACCTATCCGGCTCATCTAAAAAGCCTGAAGGGTCACTTTCAAACTTAAAAGCATGAGGAGGTACATCCTCAGCTGCAACTTCCTCTATCCTTACATGAATCTCCGTTCCGTTTGTAACATCCGGATCATCCCCGGAGTCCTTTAAAGTGAAGAATTCAGAATGTTGACTGCCCCCTGACTTCATACATACGTAATTTCCCTGACCGAAACCGGAATTATGGAAATCCTTTTTTAAATCCGGAGACTCCCCCGATGCTCCATCATTTTCGCTATGCTCTAAAGAACAAATATCCGCTTGGAAGTTCTCTGTATAAAAAATCCTTGTATCAGTTTGATCGTAACTGACTTTTGAAACTTTGAGGGAAACTATATCCCCTCCCGGAAGAGATATGTTAACGCTCTCCGGAACCTGACCTGTCAGAAGATTCAGCATGGCTGCCTTGGCACAAGCCGCAGCGCAGGTTCCGGTGGTAAGACCGCACCTTAGTTCCTTCTGATTTTTCCGCACAAATCTTTCCATCTTCCTTTTGTTCTCCTCTTTTATATCTGAATCACAGACGAGTATAAAGACTATAGAAAGTATGCCTTCACTCTAACTTATAACAGATTTACGGTAACAGTTTTTCAGAAGGCCTTTCCCCGGCAGCCTTCAGAAATCAAACTCCCGGAGCTCTGCATTCTTTACGCCGAAAGCCGCAAACTCCTCGTTGGTCATATTTTCAAAATAAGACATTATAAATCTCGCAATACCGTTATGTGCCACCAGAAGATACACCTTATCCGGCTCCTTCCTTATATCATCGAGAAGATTGTAGATTCTCTGAGCCACTCTGAACATGGACTCGCCACCCTCATAATCATCGATAAAGTTCTGCTTTGCCAGCTTGAAATCCTGACCGTCTCTTGGTGTTGACTCCCATTTTCCGAAATTCTGCTCAATGAGTCTCTGCTCCGCTCTCATAGGAACTCCTGTAATTTTAGAGATCTCCTCTGCGGTATCATAGGCCCTTGAAAGAGGTGATGTGATGATCTCATCGATATGTATCTCTCCCGCATCCATCCTTCTCTTTATTTCTGCTGCAGTCTCTCTGGCCTGTTCATGTCCCTTTTCAGTAAGGGGGCTGTCTGTTGCCCCGCAGATCTTGTTCTCAACATTCCAGACTGTCTGTCCGTGACGTACAAAATAAAATTTACCCATTTCTTTCCTCCTGCTGATTACTGAATCATATCGACATCATCTGCGGCAGTATCCAGTAACGGATATCCGTCCTTCTGAAGTCTTCTGTCATGCGCCTTATCCTGTGATACATGGGCTTTCCGTCATAGGGACCTTCCCAGAGATCCGCAAAAATGTAGTCATACTCACCGTCTTTTACAGTTCCCATGAAATCAAAGGCATCTCCCTGAATGATCCTTATTTTATCGGAAATGTCTCTCCCACTTTCGTCCTTTCCAAGCTGCGGCCGGATGTAATTCTCGAAGAGCTCTATGGTCTCTGCCTCTCTCTCGATGACCGTAACAGAAGAAACCGAAGTCTTTCTGGCTGTCATATAAGCGTAGTAGGAAAGCCCGAGACCAAGTGTGAGAACCCTGCCCTCAGCATCATCTATATCCTCTTTCATGGTAATGATTTCACCCGGAGACAGGCTCATCCAGACAGCCTCCTCAGGCTTGTCCTCTGTGATGCAGGGTACCTCCAGAGCTTCCCTAAGATATCCGTAATGAGGTACATACATTCCCTCCACCATGTCGGGATTCAGCTCCATTATCTCCCCCTGATCATAGGAAAGTGTGGCAAAATGATGATTCCCCAAGGTCAGATCATCGGGAATAATTATATTTTGATAATAAGGATTTGTATACACGAGGCTTGAGGAAATACCCGTTAAGTGGGCGTGTAAAATATCTGAGAGGTACAGTCTTTGCTCCTTATCCCTCGTCAGGTATCCGGACAGTATCATGGCAACATACCATCCCTCCGGATCCGCCAGCATTTTCATATTTCCGATTTTTTGCGCCTGCCTCCGGACCATCTCTATGTCCGATTCAGTGAAAGGAACCACCGGCCGCTGCCTTGCGATCTCTGCCCGGATATCCTTCATCATGCGGCTCATACGGTTCTCTTCCAATGTAAACTTATATTCTTTTCTGTCAGATTCATTCATAGTTGTAGTATACCAAAAAAGACGGTTTCTTTCGAAACCGTCTTTCTGTTATGTTTACCTGAATTAATTACTCTGCATCTCTGCTGCTGAGTACAAGTCCCATGGACTCAAGCTTACCAAGGATCTCGTCGATTGACTTACGACCCATATTACGAACCTTTGAAAGATCCTCAAGATTCTTACTGCAGAGATCACCAACAGTGTTGATGCCTGCTCTCTTAAGACAATTATAAGAACGAACACTGAGCTCAAGCTCATCGATGTTCATGTTCATAAGATCGTTAGAATCGCTATTTCCTGCGTCCTCAACCTTAACCTCGCTCTCAACACTGACATCCATATCAGCAAAAAGCTTAAGATGTGAGTCAAGAATACGGGCAGAAAGAGAAACTGCATCATCAGGAGCCATGGTTCCGTTTGTGGTAACATCGAGAGTAAGCTTCTCTTCGTTGGTACCCTCAATAGGATCGATGACCATATTTACTCTGACTACAGGGCAATAGATAGAATCAACTGCGATGACACCGATAGGAAGATCGCTGCGGTCACGAGTGTTAGCACCGTCATAACCACGACCCTTTGTCATCTTTATCTCCATATAAAGTCTTGCTTCCTTACCTGAAAGTGTAGCAATGACCTGATCCTTGTTTACGATCTCTACTTCTGAAGTAACCTTGATATCAGAACCGCGAACGATACCCTCACCGGCATAGTCGATATATGCCATAACAGGATCGTCGCTTGATGATGTATTTTTAATTGCAAGCTTTTTTAAGTTAAGAATGATATCGCTGACATCTTCCTTAACCCCAGGGATGGATGAAAACTCATGATATACTCCATCAATTTTTACCTCGCTGACTGCAGCACCAGGCATTGATGAGAGAAGAATACGTCTTAAAGAATTTCCGATAACTGTACCCTCACCCTTTGCAAGTGGTGCGCATACAAAACGTCCAAACTTCTTATCATCTGAGATTTCCTCAACTTCGAGAACCGGTTTGATTTCTACTGCCATTACCCTACCTCTTTATATTAGAATCGCTGAAACAACATAGTAGCACATGATCTAAGCGGTTCATCTATCGATTTACAGACTACCGCTATTTTTAGAATCAAGCTATTCTATTATAGCGTTTTTTTATTGCATGTCTAGTCTTTTTTGAAAAAAAGTATAAAAAAATGGACGCATTTTATTGCATCCACTTAAATTTGTAGTAAAATAATATCCTTATAAGCTATTTTTTCCTGAGCCGATTCAGTCTGTTCAGAAATCTGATTCAAACACTCTTCTGCCTTCCGTATCTTCAGGCGATCTCCACCAGCGAACCGGATTCATCAAAGTTGAGTGTAAGCTGACCCTTGAACTGAAGGTTACGCTTTTCTATCTTGCTGACAGTCTTGTTATATGTAGCGAAACGATCCAGAGTATCCTTATTCTCGATATACAGTCTGATATGAGTAATTCGCTTTCCCTGTAACTTTCCTTTAACAAGCTCTCCCTTATCGGTGATACAGTCATAGGATACCGTAATATCGGTATACTCGTTAATCTCCTTTATCGCCGGAGAAAGAACTCTCTGCTTGAAATTTCCGAAGGCACTGTATACATCCGCCATCAGGTTCTCTCTCAGCGCATCTATGGAGATATCCACATGTCCCTTATATGCATAGGACTTTGCAAGCTCATACAGACGTGGTGAATACTTGCTGGTCATGGAAAGAATATTATAAAGCTCGTATTCCGTAAAATTGTTCTGAATTCCGAGAAGGTAAGTCTTGATACGGCTGTCAAGGATGAGACTGATAGTTCCTTTTCGCTCATTGTATTCAGGCTCATTGAACCATCTTAACTTGATGACTCTGTTGTCAATGTTTACCCAAAAGGCCTTCTCATCAATGGAATCGATCATATTTCTGAAATCACGATATACATTTTTCGGATCTATACCGCAAAGTCTGGCAAAATCCAGAGCCCTGATCTCATACTTTTTGAACTCTTCCTCACCCGGCTTGATCATAGTGATAACATAGTTTACGAGTTTCTGCTCGTTAGCGGTAAGGTTGTATTTCGCCTTCTGGATAAGCGCGTTATCTTTAACAACCAAATATGTACGCTGATCGTCCATTTTCTGTTTTTGCGTCTTATAAGTTGCCATCTGCAAAACTCCGTTTCATCGATATCACATGTCAATATAGTAAAACTCAAAACTCTAAAAATCAATGACCGTAATTTTGTTATATCTCTATTATGACCTGATTTTCCAGAGATTCATTCCCAAAGTTGCATTATCCTTTCCTGCCAATGTCTAAGTCATCGCATGAATGTGGGATAATTTCTGTTTTTCTTACCTGTGTTTTTTTCGCGTGCACGTTTATATTTTTTAAGCGTTAGGTTTTATTTGATTTATTTAATAATATATATATTTATATTATTTAATAGCGAAATCCCACGTAATTACGTCATTTTTTGTCCACATAAATAACAGATTTACGGTAACCCATAACAAATTTACGGCAGGGTCTAACACAATGACGGTTAAACATAACAAATAAACGGTCAGTGAAATCCGGGAAACCATCTCCCTCCTGTCACACTCAAAATCAGGCTGTCCGGATCATAACCCCCTGGAAAAGTCAGAATTGTAATATGATTTCGGGGTATTTGGCTTCCGGTAACTGAAAGTTGAGTCGATTTTTACGGGTATATCGGCAATACGCACTAAAATACGACACTATTTTTGTTGAAAACGTCTTATAACATAATTACGGTCACAGGAATGATAAGATAACACAATGACGGTGGTTTCGTAAAGAATAATTAAGCCGTAATTTTGTTATAAATGACCCCGTTTTTTTAACCTATAACATATTTACGGTAGACACACCGGGATGTGTGGAACCTGATCAATGCTGTTCCATTTCGAAAATGTGACAGGATTTCGTGCATTTTCATGGGGATCAGATAGGATAAAATCCGTCTGATCCCCATGAAATATAACTTAAATACGGTATTCAGTGGATTAACGTGTTAAAACTTACAGAAGAATTTCAATTGTAAGAAAAATGTAAGCCGTAATTTTGTTATACCTTTCGTCTTAGCCGGTGTTTTATCCCTTTTGTTATGTATTTACTCTTCTTTCAGCTGTCATATCCCTTCTTTATGGAAGTACTTATAACATATTTACGGTGAAAAACAGTCCGGAAACAGCTTCTTCAGGATAGAAAAAACCGAAACATAACAAAAATACGGTAAATGACATATAACAAAAAAACGGTACCACCCCTAAGGGCGATACCGTCATGATGATATAAGTTCAGACCGTAATTATGTTACAAAGTCGGAATATGAAACCGTAATTGTGTTATATATCTATCTTCTCCAACATATTCTGTATATCCTCAGCCGGTTCCTGCTCCTTCAGCTTCCAGACAGCATTTTTTACAGCGGCAGATGGAACGTAATCGTCCTTCAGCCATTCCGTAAGTGTGCTGAGAGCCATTTGGCGGTTGGCATTAACAGGACAGTTAAGTGAACAGATTATGAAATCTTCCCCCTCTCCTGCTGCGTCTGTAAGATTCTGCACCAGGAAACTGAGCTGATGGTAAGGGCGATATTCGTCTCCTATTCCAAGGTTATCCTTAGGTCCGGATGCCATCATCTGAAGAGGAAGCTTATCTCTGTATATAGCGAAAAGCTTTCCGAGAGTCTCCGAATCCTTCGGAAGGATGTCTACGAGGGAAGCGTGGGCATTAAAATCCTCTGACATGGCGTTTAGTATTTCATCACGGCAGTCAATTCCCATACGGCATGCAATGCGGAAGCCTTTCTTTTCAGTGATGAACTGCTGCACAGACTGCTTTATGGAAGCGGAATTCAACAGTTTTTCCAGGGTATCGCTGAGCTTTCCTGATTCAGGGAATATGTTATTGCTGAGGTAATCTCTGAGATCAAGAAGTGTTGAGATAGTCTCAGCGGTATGGTTCTGATTTTCAGACTGCTTCAGATAGCCTCTTATGATCTCACTTCGGTCATTCATGGAGCTGATGCCCTGAAGGGAGCCTTCATTGAGAAGACCTTCCATGATAGGACGTGCCAGAAGGTAGTCGTCAGAGTTGAATGCGGGATTTGCAAATACCTTCGAAAGAGATATCTTCTCTGCCACTGTACGGGCTGAATATGCAGCGCCGATTGTATTTTTAACGCCTTCGTGGAAGAGCCAGTCTTTAACCTTGCCTTGGGTGGCATCAATATGCTCTACTGCGTGGATTCTTCCCCAGCCTCTTGTGTGTTTTGCGAAATCAAGGATTGCCTCGGCTGAGTCCTTCCAGGTCTCGGCTACAAAAATAGCGAAAAGTGTGAGTTCCTCTGAGCGTGCAAGAGTACGAACAACGTCCTTTACGGCATCATTGTCATCGGTGTCCATCATTTCAAGTAATACAAGTGCGAACTTGAGACATTCCGGATTTTCGGTCTTTACTATGATGTTGGCGGCAAACTCAAAAAGAGCTTCAGCATCTATTGTGCCGGTGTTGTCATTGACCCACTGCTCTATTTTCTCTACCAAAGGCAGCATGCGGCAGTCTTTGTCGGAAAAGAAATCGTGAAGGTCATAGTCTGCGGCATCGAAATCATGCGCTGATGCCTCATTTATGATCTCTGTAAGGGGCTCTATATCGTTGTTTCCGGGCAGATTATGAAAGAGATACATGCCGTCCAGTGCGCCGTCTACGAGACGAACCTTTTCCTGAGACTGTGTCAATGTATCTCCTGAGAGGCGGAAGCCTTCAGGAAGCATAGAGTTTTCCCGGATGTTATCGCTGATTAGTTCAAATAAAGATGTAGACATTGGCCCTCCGTTTAGTAACCGAAATGTTCGCGCTGGGTATCGGCGTCAAAGATCTTGTTATATGCTGCGGTTCCCTGGATGTAAATCCTTATGAGATACCATTCCACACCCTTTATGACTACCATCTCGCCTACTTCCTTCTTGGCGAAGGGGTGACTGGGAAGATTGATACGTGTGGTGACCTTCTTCTTTCCGTCGGAGATCATAACGTAATCTCCTACCTGAGCACCGGATTTACCCTTTAGTTTTGTCTGGTAAAAAGGCTTGCCGGCTGTGCCGCTTTTACCCTTTGCTCCTTTGGAAACAGGCTTCTTTCTGAAGGCTCCGGTCTTGTTGCCGGATTTCTTAGGTCTTTCGGAATTACCGGGTCTATGTGTTTTATTATCATTCATGATTGTTATCCTTTCCAGATTATGAAAAAAGGTTTCCTGCTATATTATAACAGAAAACCTAAATAAATAATGTTCAGTTCTCAAGGAATCCGTCCAGCTCTCGCTTGTACTTTGGATTCTGGAGTTTATGTAATGCCTTGTTCTCGATCTGACGGATACGCTCTCTGGTGACGTGATAAATGGTTCCGATCTCCTCAAGGGTTCTTTCGTGACCATCCACAAGACCGTAACGCATCTCAAGTACCTCACGTTCTCTGTCACTGAGATTGACGAGGATCTTGTCGAGCTGCTGCTTCATCATTACATTGTTTATATTCTGTTCAGGTGAAGTGATCTTATCATCTGCGATAAAGGATCCGAGATCGGAATCCTCATCCTCTCCTACCTTGCTGTCCAGTGAAGCCGGACCTGCATCATAGTTGATTACTTCCTGTATTCTTTCCTCAGGAATGTCCAGTGCGAGACTAAGATCCTGTGTGGTAGGTTCATGTCCGAGCTCAAGTGCAAGCTGACGGGAGGTTTTCTTTATTTTATTGATAAGCTCAACCATATGTACTGGAACTCGTATGGTTCTTGACTGGTCAGCGAGGGCTCTTGCAATGGACTGGCGGATCCACCATGTTGCATAGGTGGAAAGCTTAAATCCTCTGTCAGGTTCGAACTTCTCAACGCCGCGCATGAGGCCAATGTTTCCCTCCTGAATCAGGTCAAGGAAATTCATTCCGCGGCCTGTGTAACGCTTAGCGATGGAAACTACGAGACGAAGGTTGCATTCTACCAGCTCCTGCTTTGCGCTTAAGTCTCCGTTCTTACATCTTACAGCAAGATCGTGTTCTCTTTCCGGGGTGAGTAAAGGATAGCTTCCGATTTCCTTAAGATAGATTCTTACAGGATCGTCTGCGGATATATTCTCAAGATTTGAAAGAGCCTCCATATCAAGAGATCTTACTTCCTTATCTTCTTCGGAAAGATCATCCTCGGATATATCCTCATCGTTGAAGTCATCGCTTCCCGAGCCGATACCGATACGCATATCGGCACCTGGATTGTTAGTAACAGCATCGGAGCTGTCATCATACTCTATGTTATTTATATTCTCATCGGAAGACAGGCCTGAGTAGTCAAATGTTTCAACCTCTGAAGCTTCGCGCTCTTCCATAACTATTCTATTAGCTTCTGACATAATAAAACCTATATTCTATGAATTGCTATCTAAAATAAGACAGCCTTTCTATTTTATTTTAAAATCGTGGAATAAGCAAGAGTTAAGAGATATAAAAATAAATTATATAAATAATAAAAGTATATAAGTCCAGCGGATTGCTTCGTTGCTACGCAACTCGAGCAATCCTAACAGAAATCTCGAACTCGCGCTATCGCGCTTATTCTCGATTGTTGGGAACGTCAGCCCATTTGAGTTCGCTTCGCGAAGGGCTGACGCTGCATGGCAGGTTTCTTCGAAACCTGTCACGATATCTGTTGTCGTGTCAGATGGCTATGCATCCATGCAAGCAAGCTTGCAGTATGCATAGCCGCCTGACACTGGACTTATACACTAAAAAAGTCCCGGTGTGCGGCCGGGACTGAAAAAGGATTTGATTGAAGTGAGTAAATAATTATTAAGGAGTGTGCAATTATTTAATATATTTTTCTCAACTGTCTTTACTATACACAACTCCCGAGAATAGTGATTGAAGAAAAACGAAATCTGATATTATGAAATTCTTAAGACGCTTAATGTAATTTATTAAGGGCATTAGGATGGCCTTAATGCATCAAAAATTAAGGATTTCATGGGGAATATCCCACATCTACGTTTTTTCCCGCCGGATGTTGAATCTTATAATTTCCTGCATTATAAGGGCAAGGATAAAGCCTCCCAGAAGTCCCCCGAAATGAGCGGCAAAGTCGATTGAAGGATCGTCGAAACCTGCTGCCAGGGACAGTACGATCGAAAGGATGACCCTTTGTATGGGGAAGATCCTTCGAAGCTTGGGATTCATGGCAAAGAGAATGAAAACAGCCAGGATACCAAAGATGGCGCCACTGGCTCCGGCAGAGATATGGAAAATGCCACTGTTCCATTCAAAGAACATAGAAGCCATATTTCCTATGATTCCCGAAAAGATGTAAAGCACCAGGAAGAGGAAATGCCCGAAATAATGCTCTACATAAGGCCCTATAGCCCACAGGGATATCATATTTGCCCCTATGTGTTCCACCCCGAAGTGAAGGAACATGGAGGTGAAAATGCGGTACAGTTCACCGTTAAATATCACATACGGAGTGTATAGAGCTCCGAAATCAATGGCTGTCTGTATGTTTTCACTTCCGCCGCTAAGTTCTTCAAAAATAAAAATAATCACATTAATGCCCACAAGAGCATAGGTGATATAAGGTAGCCATGAATGAATGATTTTTTTCTGTTCTGTACTCATGAATGAGATTATAACATCATTACGGTAAATTACAATCAGTGTATATCAGGGTAAATTGCAATCAGTCCTTTACTGCGGTAAGTACGGTGGGAATTCCGTAGTACTCTCCGCTCCAGCTCATTTCATTGTTTCCAAAGCTGATAGTTACGTTGCCGCCTGTTGTGGACATGGTATAGCTTCCGTCCTGATTCATGGGAAGGGTTATGGTACCGATCTGTCCGTCTTCATAGGCAATGGCGAGGTTCATATTGTTTTCGGCATCAATATTTACCTGGAGGGTCAGAATATCAACTCCGCTGAAGGGGTATTCCGCTCCCATGGAGCTTGCAGTGGTAAAGTGGTATCTTCCGTTGTTTGCATTGGAATAATCCGTAGTGCCTGAAAATGAGATATTTTCGTGGGCGTTGTCTGTGAGGACCGAACGCTCCTGAAGGATTCCATTCACAGTCCATGCTCCGGTTTCATTGACAGTGAAGCCATCCGGAGTTGTGCCGCCCCGCTGCAGTGTACCTTCATCTGTAAAATAATAGCAGGCTGCAAGTCCGTCGCCGTTGGTGTCGATCCATGCCCAGGAGCCTGCAAGGGCTGTAACTGTAATTGAAGCTGCAGCCATAAAGGTTACCGTTATAGCGGATAATATCTTTGATAGTTTCATATTTCGTACTCCTTTTAATATCCCCGGCCCTTCGCCTTAATCCTAACTTTTAAGAAATGCGGACCGGGGAATTTAGTGATCTGAATTTTATATGATGATATAAGGGTCAAAAGTCGATATCGGACCGCTTCGCGCTATGCGCTCCCGCGTCTACGTTCCACTTCGGTCGGCGCTAAGCGATGATCCACTGGATCATCAGCGCCCTCCCACATTCCGCACTCTCAGGCCGATAAATCGTCCTTTCGTGCTCTCTGGGAACACCAGCCCATTTAGTTCGCTTCGCGAAGGGCTG
>Ga0256404_1009041_pt1 | contig 14512 bp, 8 predicted proteins | sample RumenRJG_01DNA_FD_185990 | JGI IMG/M metagenome (GOLD analysis project Ga0256404, IMG submission 185990) | Bovine rumen microbial communities from Lethbridge, Alberta, Canada - RJG_01 | ecosystem: Host-associated > Mammals > Digestive system > Stomach > Rumen | place: Canada: Alberta | collected...
CGATAACCTTGCCGAGAAATCTGGTAACGACACCTATTCTGACTTTACGATCAGTCGCATTTACAAGAAATTGAGTACTCGTAAATGGGTTGTAGAGTTCACCAATGGCACCAGCATCGAAGAGGGTGCATCGTCGGCAAACAAGGAACAGGTTTGGGCATTGCAGCTGGAATGGCTCATACGCCGCCATTTTGAGAACCAACAACGTTTAAAGCCTAAAGGCATCAAGAACCTTTCTCTCATCTTCATCGACAAGGTCGCTAACTATATGAGCCCTGAAAGCCCTGTTATCAAGAAAATCTTTGAACAGCAGTACAAAACTGTATATGCAGAGTTTCACAATGGACAGCCTCCTTCGGAAGAACAAGTGACTGCTATTCAGGGTTACTATTTTGCCAAAACTACCAATGGTGAATATACAGATAACGAGAAGAGTAATCAGAGTAATAAGGAAATATACGATGAAATTCTGCATAACAAGCAGAAGCTTCTCTCATTTGGAAGCACAATAGAATTCGTATTCTCTCATTCAGCTCTTGGCGTTGGATGGGATAATCCTAACGTATTTGGTATTGCCACACTCAACGAAAGTTATTCAGAGAATAAGAAACGCCAGGAGATTGGCCGAGGTCTTCGCATCTGTGTGAACCAGCAAGGAGAACGTGTTTATGATGCTGAGGGTACACCCGACGATGAAGTCATCAATCAACTCACGGTGGTTCCCAATGAAACCTACGAAACATTTGCCCGTAGTTATCAGAACGAAAACGAGAAGGCATTTGGCAAGTCTGGTGCTGGCGCCAAGCTTAAGCATACTCATAAAGGCAAGCATCAGAACCGCGTAACGTTCAAATTAAATAAAGACGAAAATATTCAGAGTGTGTTCCGCAGATTCTGGAATACAATTGCCAAGAAGACGACCTATCGCGTCAGCTTTGATGAGGACGCTATCATACGTCGTAGCATAGAGGAGTTGAATACCATCTCTATTGCTGAATACAAAGCCGAAGTTTCCAGCTATAGGGTTGGCGATATTGAAGATTTGTCGCAACGGGAATACATAGGTTCGGAAGATCGTGATTTAAAAGGGCATTATTCCCCACAAGATTTGGTGGAAGATCTTAGCGAAAAGACTGGACTATGTTATAATTCCGTAATGCGTATCGTTCGGGATATTGATACCCAAAAGGAATATCTGAAGAATCCGCCGGTCTTCTTGGAACAGGCTGCATTTAAAATCAAACAGGTGCAACTTGAAGAATTGGTAAGATTTGTTGAGTACAATCCTACTGATGAAGTCTATCCTTTTGATTTTACCGATTTCACGAAAGATGCCTGCGACAATTATGTTTCAACGCCTAATCACGGAGTATGGGATAAAACACTCTATGACAGTGGACTTGAACGCGAATTCGCCGTTGATGCCGACAATAAAGACAAGAACCCCGATATCCTTTGTTTCTTGAAATTTCCTACATGGTACAAGATTCCAACACCTATTGGTAATTATGAGCCAGACTTTGGTGTGGTTCTGAAACGTGTGTCGTTACGGAGTAACCAAGAACAGCAAGAATACTATTTCGTTGTTGAGATAAAAGGTACAAACGACCTTAACGACAAGAAAGCCCTTACTCCACATGAAATAGCACGAATCAAATGTGCAATAAAGCATTTCCACTCTCTCGGCATCGAGGCAGTTTATAAAGCCCCAATACGTGAATTTTCAACATTTAAGGCGCAAGCCGAACAAACAATAAATAATCAAGCAAATGGAAACATATAAAGACCACATAACGCTAACTCCTAACATGAACGAAGAACGTCTGAATACCCTCCGTGAACTGTTCCCTGACTGGTTCACACAGGAAGGTCATCTCGATATCAACGAAGTTAAGAAAGCTGTCAATCCTGACAGCGTTGAAGAGACAGAACGATACGAGTTCCGTTGGTTTGGTAAATCTGCAGCTAAGCGTAATGCTTTTACGCCTACGCGAGCTACGTTACATTACGATGCAGAGCGTAGTGTGAATGCAGACACGACTGACAACATCATCATTGAAGGTGAAAACCTTGAAGTTCTGAAGATTTTATCTTCAAGCTATAGGGGAAAGGTAAAGTGCATCTATATTGATCCGCCATACAATACAGGAGAAGATTTTTTGTATAATGATGATTTCTCCGAAGACAAAGCAGCCTATTGGGAAAGAAGTGAATCTACAGATAATGGTGTCAAATTAGATACCAATTCTGATAGTAGTGGTCGTTTCCATAGCAATTGGTTGGATGATATGTATAGCCGATTATTAGTGGCTCGATCTCTTTTAAAACCTGATGGCGTAATCTTTATATCTATGGATGACCATGAGATACATCATTTACGCAAAATCTGTGACGAGATATTTGGAGAGGATAATTTCTTGGTAAATGTAATATGGGAGAAAAGATATACGAGAAGTAACAATTCTAAACTTTTCGGCACGATGACCGAACATGTTCTTTGCTATCGGAGGTCAAGTGCTCTGGTAACAATTAAAGAACCTAGAAATGATAGGTCTGATGAAATCTATTCAAATCCAGACAATGATGAACGTGGTGCATGGACAAGTGTCTCGTATGTAAACCCGGCATCTCGTGAAGAGAGGCCTAATCTATGTTATCCAATAGTTAATCCCATAACAGGAACCACAGTAAATCATCCTACAAATGCATGGAAATATGAATATTCAACATATTTGCAACATGTTTCTGAGAATAAGCTTTATTGGGGACAAGATGGGAGAAATACCTATCCAAGACTTAAAAAGTTTTTGAGTGAGATGGAAGGTGGTATGGTTCCTTCTAATTTCTGGAAACGAGAAGATGTTGGGACAACTGATCAAGCAAGTGCGGATTTAGAAGAGCTAATAGGAAGAGGTATATTCCCATTCCCCAAACCTGCTCAATTGGTTCAAAAGGCAATCTCATTCTTTATCAACGGCAATGATGATAAAGATTGTATCGTTCTTGATTTCTTTGCTGGTTCAGGAACAACAGGCCATGCAGTTGTTAATCAAAACATTTTAGACGGAGGTCATCGAAAGTATATTTTGGTACAAATTCCTCAAATGACAGACGAAAATAGTAATGCATATAGAGCAGGATTCAAAACCATTAGTGAAATAACCATTGCCCGCAACAAAGCAGTATATGATAAGGTAAAAGCCTCATACGAAGGAAAACTGATTACTCCAGAAGACCAACAACAGTTAGACCAACTTGGTTTCAAGGTATTCAAACTGAGTAAATCCAGTTTCCCTCGTGTGGATTTTGCCCCAGACCCTGATAAAAGCGAAGAAGAAAACCTTGAATCATTTCAAGAATATGTTGCTCAGAAAGAAAAGCAACTTTCAATCGCTTTCAATGAAAATGAACTGATAACCGAAATTCTGATTAAGCAAGGTTTTATGCTCACCTATAAACTGGAGCCCCAGCCACAGTTCACACAGAACAGAGTGTATAAAGCCACCGACGGCACAAAAACAGCTTTCATCACAGTGGACTCAAACCTCTATGATGAAACTGTAGATTACTTTATGGAGCATACCGACATTAAGTTTATCTGCATAGAACGGGCTCTCGACACTACCAAGAAGTTCAATCTCAAAAATAAAATGCAAGACAAGTTCTTCGCGTTCTAAAAATATGGGAGGATAAAAAATGAAAATAAGAGAAGTCAAACTTAATAAATTCAAACGATTTACAGATTTAACAATTACGGGAATTCCTCAAACAGCAAAACTTGTTATACTGGTAGGACCTAATGGATGTGGTAAAACTTCTGTGTTTGAAGCCTTTAATCATTGGTATAAATGGCGTGGTTTCAACACAGTTGGCAATAAAGATTATTACTTCAAAGAAAGTGACAGAGAGGCAAAAGATGATGGCAACTGGTTTTCTAATCAAGTGCAGATTTCTACATACGATACTGATTTAAGTAATCGAGATAATATTCATGGAACTCTATATTTTCGTACAGCTCATCGTAACGAACCTGATTTCACAACATCAAACCTATCAAGGCAGGGAAATCCTAAGGACAGTATTAAGTTTGATACATTGATGAGTACTGACATGTCGGTTTCCGAAAATTATCAAAGATTGGTATCGAATGCACTTGCAGAAGTTTTCAACTCTGAGAATGATTCTAAGTTAGTTAAAGATTTACGAGAGAAATTGATAGGAAAAGTAAAAAAATCACTAAACAATGTTTTTGATGATTTACAATTAGCCTCAATAGGTGATCCACTTGCAAATGGAAGTTTCTATTTCACAAAAGGTCGATCTGAGAATTTTCACTATAAAAACCTGTCTGCTGGTGAGAAATCTGCTTTTGATCTAATTTTGGATTTGGTTATTAAAGCTACTTACTTTGAGAACACTGTATATTGTATAGATGAACCAGAAGCTCATATGCATACAGCACTTCAATCAAAATTACTTTCAGAATTGTATAATTTGATTTCAGACAATTCTCAACTATGGTTATCTACCCATTCTATCGGAATGTTAAAGGCGGCAAAAGAATTGGAGAAATTGCATCCAAAAACGGTTTGTTTTCTGAATTTTACTGATATGGACTTTGACACATCTGTTGTTATTCGTCCTTCAACTATAGATGCCACTATCTGGAATAAATTCTTAGAACTTGCATTTGGTGACTTTGCGAAATTAATAGCTCCTCAAAGAGTAGTTTTTTGTGAAGGAACCGTGCAAGGTCGGGCATATAAGAATTTTGATGCTCAAATTTATGGGCGAATTTTTTCCTCAAAATACCCTGACACTTCATTTGTATCAATTGGTTCTTGTTCTGAACTTGAAGATGAAAATAACATTAGTATGAAGATTATCTCTCAAGTTCTCAGGAATTCTACAATAATCAAGTTTGTTGATCGAGATGATAAAAGTGATGAGGAGGTACAAGAATTGAAAGCCAAAGGTATTAAGGTTCTAAACAAACGACACCTTGAATGTTATCTTTTGGATGATGAAATAATAATAAAGTTATGTCGTATGCTGGGCAAAGAAGAAAAAACAGAAGATTGCATTACTGCAAAGCAACAAGCTATTTCAGAGAGTGTAAGTCGAAGTAATCCTTTAGATGATATAAAGTCTGCAAGTGGTAAAATATATACAGAACTAAAACGAATATTATGTTTAACGAAATGCGGAAACAAAAAAGATGCTTTCCTAAGGGATACAATTGCACCATTAATTACAGAAGAGACACAAATATATAAAGATTTGGAATCTGAGATTTTTGGAAATATAAGTTGATTATAAAGCACAATGAGCAAGACAGTAACAACATATCTGAAAGACGAAGAGCCGAAAGGGACTCAGAACGTGTTCGTCAGCGAAATTCGCACAATCATTGAGAAAGCACGCTCGGCGGCTGTCCGTAGCGTGGATTTCTGTCGTGTGCAGATGTATTGGAACATTGGCAGACGAATTTTCGAGGAAGAGCAGCAAGGCAAGGAGCGTGCAGACTACGGAACGTACCTTATTAGGCATCTTGCTAAAGAACTGACACCTGAATATGGCAGCGGTTTTTCCGTCAGACAATTGGAACAGAGCCGTCAGTTTTATCGGACTTATCCAATTGCGAACACACTGCGTTCGCAATTAAACTGGAGCCAATATCGACGACTGATACAGATAGAAGACCCCGACAAGCGCGAGTATTACGAGTTGGAATCCGTAAACGGTGGATGGACTGCGCGGGAAACGGAACGGCAAATCAATTCGATGCTTTACGAGCGGCTTCTGTTAAGCAATGACAAGGAAGCAGTATTGGCCGTAGCGCGGAAGGAGCGCATCCCCGAATCGCCTATGGAGGTAATCAAAGACCCGATGGTTTTGGAATTCTTGGGATTGGAACGGCGCCCTTCTTATTACGAGAAAGATATGGAGAGTGCCATCATTTCGCACATTGCAGAGTTTTTGCTCGAAATGGGCAAAGGTTTTTCCTTCGTGGCCCGACAGAAGCGTATTTTGCTTGAGGACGACGAGTTTTTTGCCGATTTGGTGTTCTACAACCGACTGCTTCGTTGCTTTGTTGTGGTGGAGTTGAAAACAGGTAAACTGACCCATCAGGATTTGGGACAATTGCAGATGTATGTGAATTATTATGACCGTTGCGAAAAGCAGGCCGACGAAAATCCGACGATTGGTATTCTGCTTTGTTCAGACAAGAATGACACGGTGGTCAGAATGGCATTGCCCGACAACAACACTTCGATTTTAACAAGCAAATACCAACTTTATCTGCCGACTACGGAACAACTGATCAAGGAGATTGACGAGGTGAAGCAACTGAAATTAAACGGAATGGAAGAAATCGACAAATGACGATAATAAAGAATAATAACGATATGAAACGATTGAAATTAGCGACAATTTTCGCGCTGGCGGTGATGCTGGCGGTGAGTTGCGGAAGCAAAAACGATGAAAAGAAGTTTAACGAATTTGAGTTGAGCGACCTGCCGCAGTTGGCGGTGGGCGACAGCGTGCAGGGCGTGGCTGCGCCGTTTGCAGGTGTTTTGGGAAACGACCTCGTGGTGGCTGGTGGCTGCAATTTCCCTGAAATTCCGGCTGCGGAAGGTGGCGCGAAACGCTTTTATGCCGAGATTTTCGCACTCGACCTAAGCGACCCGCACGGCTGGTTGAAACTGGGCGAACTGCCGAAACCATTGGCTTACGGTACAACGGTTGCCGTGCCCGAAGGATTGGTTTGCATCGGTGGCACGAGCGACGGAAAAACGTCGGAAAATGCCGTTTTTCTGCTCACTTCCCTAAACCTCAAAACCTCGAAACCTCAAAACCTTCCACCCTTGCCCATCGGCCTCGACCAACACGCCGCCGTCTATGACAACGGCACGATTTATGTCGCTGGCGGACAGAGCGACGGCAAGCCCAATCGCTCGATTTTCGCTTTGGAATACGGCAAAAATGCCCAAAAATGGGTCGAGATGTTCCAAACGACGGACAACGAGGCTCGTTTACAGCCCTGTCTGGTGGTTCAGAACGGCGAAATCGGTCAGGAATTGTATCTTTTCGGCGGTTTCGACCCTGCAACAAAGAAATGTAGCGAACAGGGAATCGCGTGGAATCTGAAAACGAAAACATCGAAATTGATTCCTCAAAATTCAACACCCAACACCCAACACCTAACACCCAACACCCAAAATCTATCACCTACCTTCCCCCCAGTTGGGGGGAGCGAGGGGGGCGTCGCCTTCGTCGGCGCCACTGCCCTGCCCTGCGGAGCCAACAACATCCTGTTTTTCGGCGGTGTGAACAAGCAGGTTTTCGAGTCGGCACTGCAAAATCCGCAGCCCGACTACCTTTCGCACCCTGCCGACTGGTATCAGTTCCGCGAGTCGCTGCTCGTCTATAACACCATCACGGGCGCGTGGTCGTCGCAGTTTGCCGACAAGCGTCTGGCACGTGCCGGAGCCGCCGTCGTGAAAGGTTCGGAAGCCAATACTTTCTATATCGTCAATGGCGAATCGAAGCCTGGCATTCGCTCGGCTGACGCGTCGAAACTCAGCATCAGCTATACGGCGAAATTCGGTCTGCTCAACTGGATTGTGCTCGTCGTCTATCTCATCGCGATGTTGCTGCTCGGCTACTATTTTATGAAACAGGAATCGGGTTCGGAAGACTTCTTCAAGGGCGGCAACCGCATTCCGTGGTGGGCGGCTGGCATCAGTATTTTCGCCACGATGCTCTCGGCCATCACTTATATGTCGATTCCGGCAAAGGCATATATGACCGACTGGACCTACTACCCGATGCAGATTTGCATTCTCATCGTGTCGTTCCCCGTCATCAAGTATTTCCTGCCGTTTTTCCGCCGTCTGAACGTCACGACCGCCTACGAATACCTCGAACACCGCTTTTCCTACGCCATCCGACTAATGGCATCCGTGTTGTTCATCGTGTTTATGGTCGCTCGAATGGCGTTGGTGCTGTTCCTGCCGTCGCTTGCTATGACCGCCGTCACGGGCATCGACATCTATCTTTGCATTGTCGTGATGGCCGTCGTCACTATCGTCTATTGCACGATGGGCGGTGTCGAGGCGGTGGTTTGGGGCGATGTTGTGCAGGGCATCATCCTCGTCGGAGGTGCTTTCCTCGCCGCTGGCTACCTGATTCTGAACACGGGCAGCGGAGCGTCGGATTTCTTCCAAATCGCCACTGCCAACGACAAATTCCGCCTGTTCAACTGGTCGTTCGACTACCGCACGGCCACGTTCTGGGTCGTGATTCTCGGTGGATTGGCCAATAATTTGATTTCCTACACGAGCGACCAAACCGTCATTCAACGTTATCTGACGACGAAAGACGAGCGTTCTGCCGCCCGAAGCATTTTGACGAACGGAATGATGTCGGTCATCGTCACCATCGCGTTTTTCACCATCGGAACCGGCCTCTACACCTTCTACCAGACCCATCCGACGGCCACCGACCTGACGATGCAGAAGACCGACGCCATTTTCCCGTTCTTTATGATGAGCCAACTGCCCGCAGGCATCGCCGGACTGCTCATTGCAGCCGTTTTCGCCGCCACGATGTCCACGATTTCGTCGAATATCAACTCGATTTCGACCGCTTTCACCGTCGATATTTGGAAGAAAGCAAGACCGAACATCAGCGACAAGGCAACTGTGAGAACCGCCCGCGTCACGGGCATTGTCGCCGGTCTGATTGGTATGGTGATTGCCATTCTGATGGCCACGATGAACATCCAGTCGCTGCTCGACTATTTCAACACGATTCTCGGCTTGCTTTCGGGTGCTGTCGGCGGACTGTTCCTGATGGGAATTTTCTTCCCACGCATCGGCGCACGCGCTGCATTTATCGGCTTCCTCGCAGGCACGGCCACCGTCTTCTGGATGAATTTCTACACGACGGCCAACTTCCTGCTCTTCGGCTTCACGGCCATCGCCGTGAGTGTTGTCGTGGCACTGATTTTCTCGATGATTTGGCCCGAAAAACGACCGTTGAAAGGTTTTACGTGGGTGACGCGACCCGAGGAAAAAGGATAAGGAATTACAACTGCTGAAAACGAGCGCGAAGTCCCTCGACATCGAGTCTGTTGCCGATGAAAGTCAACTGGGATTTCGGCTCTTTTTCGTCGGCTCCGATGATGGCGTAAAGGTTGTCGGCGAGGTCGAAACGCAGGTATTCAGCCCCGACGAGGACAACGCCCTTCGCACGGGGAATGTAGCCGAAGCGACCGCGAAGAACGTCTTCGAGCAAAACGATCAGTTCGGCAAGCGACGAAAGAGCAACATTTTTCAGCGTGATTTGTTGCGGTTGCCCAAGATTTTGGGCAACGTCGTTCAAAGAATAGCCGAGGCTTCTTTTCCGATATTCAGGAGCTTCGACGGTCTTCACAGCCGATTCAGAGCCTTCAAAAAGGGCATTCCACCAAGCATCGTCCATCGTCGAATAATGCGAGGAAATGATTTCGGCATCAGCGTTGATGGCGCGAATTTGCTCCGTCACACGCTGCAAAAGTTCTGGCGATTCGTTTTCCGACTTCGAGAAAACGATTTTCGAGGCGTGTTTGACCTGGTCGGTGTAGATTTCGGGAAATTCCTTGAGATAGGAGTTGATGGACCTCGGCGCAAGCACCAACACCGACGGAAGCAACGCAATTCGCTCGTATTCGATTCGACGGATGCTGCTGAGAATGTTTCCGAGTTTCCCGATGCCCGTCGGTTCAATGACAAGATACTCGGGATCCATTGCTGCAGAAATGGAAAGGACGGTATTGACGAAGGAATCTTTCTTCGTACAACACACGCACCCTTCCATAAATTCCAGTATCTCAAGAGCGCCGCCCCCGGAAAGGGAGCGGCTGTCGAGATTGTTGTCGCCGTATTCGTTTTCGAGGATTACAGGTTGTTTCTTCGTGCGCCTGATCAGTTCTTTGATGAACGTGGTCTTTCCGGCACCCAGAAAACCCGATACGACGAGGATTTTCATTGTATATTAAGCTAATCTGACGACGGGCTTGATGAGTTCAGCAGGCTTGTCCTTCATGATTTGAAGAGCCTCGGGGATGTACTCCCAACCGTCATAGATGTGGCTGGCCAAGAGGCTGACGTCGAGTTTTCCAGAAGCGACGAGCGCACCGAGTTTCTCCATGCGCAGACGTCCGCCCGGCATCAAACCGCCGTTGATTTGCTTGTGACCCATGCCTACGCCCCACTCCACACGCGGAATGTTGATGTAGTCGCCACTGCCAAGATAATTCACATTACCGATTTTTCCGCCCGGTTTCAGCGAACGGATAGCCTCGTCGAATGTCTCGCATGTGCCACCAGCAATGATCACCTTGTCGAAGCCCTTGCCATTGGTCATAGCGAGAGCCTGCTCGGAAATCGAACCATTTTTGTAGCTGATAAACTCGTCGGCACCGTACTTTTTAGCGGCTTCGACACAGTTCGGGCGCGTTCCGACGGCGACGATGCGCGAAGCACCACGGAAAGAGGCGGCGGCAACGCTCATCAGACCAACCGGACCAATGCCGATGACGAGCACCGTGTCGCCAAACTGCACGTCGGCCAGTTCAACGCCGTGGAAACCTGTCGGAACCATGTCAGACAGCATACAAGCATCGACGGTGTTAATGTTTTCGGGCATGTGAGCGAGGTTTCCGTCAGCATCGTTCACGTGGAAATACTCGGAATCAAGACCGTCCTTGAAATTCGAGAACTTCCAACCAGCCAACATACCACCCGAGTGCATCGAGTAGCCTGCCTGAGCCTCGAGCGAGTTCCAATCAGGCGTGATGGCGGGGACGAGCACGCGGTCGCCCGGCTTGAAATCTTTTACACATTCACCCACTTCGACGACTTCGGCACAACCTTCGTGACCGAGAATCATGTTGCGGCGGTCGCCCACGGCGCCTTCCCAAACGGTGTGAACGTCAGAAGTGCAAATCGCAATGGCAAGCGGTTTGCAAATCGCATCCATCGGCCCGGGCTTCGGAATGTCTTTTTCAATCCAGCCCACTTCGCCGATTTTAAGCATGGCAAATCCTTTCATTTTTCCCATAACTTTTTCCATTTTTTGTGTGTTTTGCAGCACTTTTAGATTATTGATGTTGTTAATGATCGTTACAGATTAGTTATCGTTTTTCGCCTTATCTGACCCTTGCCAATGCCCTGTGCTGCATTAAAGAGAATGGCAAAAATCTTAAAGCGGTGCAAAGTTATTAAATAATCTTGAAAATTACACCATTTTTTCCATTTTTTTTCAAACTTTTTTCCATTTTTTTTCTACCTTTGCACCCATGAAACGAAAAATAGCACTATATTTCCTTCTTTTTACGGCTTCGCTACTCCGCGCACAAGTCCAGTGCGAGGACACTTGCCAGCACGTTCACGGCATCGACTTGAGCCATTATCAGGGCAATGTTTTTTGGGAACATGTCGGCCAGGATGCCCACAATGCCTACGTCTATCTGAAGGCGACGGAGGGCGGCGACCGCATCGACCCGACATTCAAGAAGAACATCGACCTTGCCCATCGTCACGGGTTGAAGGTCGGTGCCTACCATTTCTATCGCCCCATCACCAACCAGCAGTTGCAACTGAAGAATTTCCGTGCGCAATGTCGTCCGCAGGAACAGGATTTGATTCCGATGATCGACGTTGAGACCACCAACGGACTGCCAACGGCGCTGTTCTGCGACTCGCTTTTCAAGTTTTTGGAGATGGTCGAGCACGAATATCAGCAAAAACCGCTCGTTTATACGGGTGCGAATTTCTATGACAAACATCTGCAAGGAAAACTCGACCATTATCTGGTGATGATCGCGCAATATACCGACTACGAACCCCGTCTGAAGGACAATCGCGACATCACGATGTGGCAATACACGGCGAAAGGTCGAATCCGCGGCGTGAACGGTTTTATTGACAAAAGCCGATTCATGGGGCGGCACAAACTTCGTGAAATTCGTTTCCGCCACTATGAAGAATAATAATGTATTCACAGAAATAACTTAAAAATACAACAAGAATATGGCAATTATAAAATGTCCGGAATGTGGACACCAAGTCAGTGACAAAGCTCCCACCTGCCCGTCGTGCGGTGTGGAAATTGCAGGAAAAGTCGTGCGCTGCCACCAGTGTGGCGCCATCTATTTCTCGGAACACGATGCGTGTCCGATTTGTAGCTATCCCAACACGCGACAAAAGCGCGAAAACACGGCCAATGTGACGCCGCCACCCATTCCGCCGACGAAAAAACCGGCAGAAAACGAGGCTCCGCAGCCGAAACCCGAGAAAAAAAGCCATTACGGAATCCTTTTCTTCTCGTTGCTGATGGCTGCCGTCACCTGCGGAACGCTGTTCTACTTCTACCACACCGCCAAAGACACGAAGGAAGCCGAGGCCTACAACTACGCCATCACGAGCGAAGACCCGCTGGTTTTGCAGAGTTTCCTCGACACCTATCGCGATGCCAATTCCGATCGTCGCGACTCGGTAGAGGCTCGGCTGTTGGCCATTCAACAAGCCAGTCGCGACTGGGCCGAGGCTTGTGCAAGCCGCTCGAAAACGACCATCCAGAAATATCTTGAAAAATATCCAAACTCGGCCCACAAGGGCGAGGCACTCAACAAAATCGACTCCATCGACTGGGCCAAAGCGAAGGAACTCAATTCCGAACAGGGCTACGAGCAATACCTCAAAGAGCATCCCAGCGGTGCCCACGTCGATGATGCCGACGAGGGAATCAAGAATTTGCGGATGAAATACCTGCAACCCGAGGAAAACACGATGCTCCAGAGCCTGATTCGCCGTTTCTTCCAGAATGCCAACGCTCGCAACGACGAGGCGATGAAAACCGATTTGGCCGAAGTGTTGCTGCAATTCCAAGGCGAGAAAAACGTGCCTGCGGCCAAGGTGGCGTCGTATATGCATCGGGCAACGTGGCGCGTAATGGGCGACTACAAAATCGAAAAGAAACCGACCGAGACCGACGAGGCCGAATACGCCATGAAGTTCACCGTCGTGCAGGAAGGTGAGTCCGAGGCACAAAAAAATCCTTCCAAATACTTTGTCGAAACAAAAGTGAATTCGGAAGGATTGATTGTCGAACTAAATTTGAGTCGAGTCGTCGAATAACGCGGCTCAATCGTTCTGCGGAATCGCGTACTTATCGCCTGTCATCTTAACGTAGTGGCGGGCGTAAGGTGTCGGGAATCCGGGACGCTTCACGATGGGAAGACCATATTTCGTGCGCTTGTACGTGCCGTTTTCCTCTTGTTTTTCCACCATATCGTTGTATTTCACGATGAGGTACTGCGCCAATTGATTCCAGCGGTCGAGCATCTGCTGTGCCTTCTCGTTGCTGTATTCGTTCAGGAATTTAACGGCTGCGGCCTCGTCTTGGGCGTGCAGGGCGACGGCCTTCTGCTCGATGGCTTTCTGTTGGTCGAAATAGCTCTTTTCAAGTGAGTCGCGCACGGCTTCGAGTGCCGGGAACATCTGCGAATAGCGCGGATAGACCATATTCGCCACCCAGTTTTGCACCCAATAGGCATTTTTGAACGAGAAATGGAACGCATCGGCGCCAGGCGTGTTGTAACATTCGGGCTGCACGGTGTTTCCGCAGTAAATCGGGGTGTAGGGAACCATATTGCCGTCGTCGTTGCCGAACCAGAAGCAACCGCCAATCTGTCGGGGCAGCCACGAGCGCATCTGACTCACGAACGAGAAGCCCGACTGCTGCGTCGAAATCGGACGCTCGTTGAAATATTTCTTGCCATCGACCTCGAAAGAAAGGGGAGACGGACGATACGGCATCTGCCAAATTCCACCGCCAACAGTGGCTGAATCGACGGCGAGCGGCGAGTTTTCATAGTGGTCGCGCATACATTTTTCAACATCCTGCATACTGAGTTTGCGGTTCGGGATAATCCACAGCGGCATATCCTCGGCCTTCGGGTCCTCACCGAGTGCCCACGGCAGATAACGCTCGGCAAAACCGTCTTGGAAATGGCGGAAGAAAGCCCAAACGCGGGCATCGCAATAGCGACGACCACCAAAATCGGGCGCGGCATAGACCCATTTCCACGAGAAATCGGCATCCGTACCATCGTACCACTTCATCACGCGGGCATAGTTGATGACATCTTTAGAATAATAGAGGTCGGCCTTGGCGTTTTTCTCCGTCGGATAGAAGCCCTTCGGGTTGATTTTCTTGCCCGTGAAGAACTTTCCGATGCGACTCTGATTGGCGTGGGCGCAAATGGCATCGTCGGGCACACGCATCGCCACCCAAACCACGCGATTCATCTTCGGCGAATAGAACTCGCTGCCGGGTGTTCCCGTGCCCATCAGTTCGAGAATCCACGCCTCGTTGGGGTCGCAAATCGAGAAAGTTTCGCCACTCGAGCAGTAGCCGTGCTTCTCGACGAGCGACGTCATCACACGAATGGCCTCACGAG
>Ga0256404_1009043_pt1 | contig 14509 bp, 11 predicted proteins | sample RumenRJG_01DNA_FD_185990 | JGI IMG/M metagenome (GOLD analysis project Ga0256404, IMG submission 185990) | Bovine rumen microbial communities from Lethbridge, Alberta, Canada - RJG_01 | ecosystem: Host-associated > Mammals > Digestive system > Stomach > Rumen | place: Canada: Alberta | collected...
CACAGAAGTCTGTCGGTTCCAGCGACAGAGCCCTATCCTTACAAGTAACACAATCTGTGGAGCAGATCGAGTTACTGGACAGGCAAATCAAGGATGTCGAATCCCAGATGACCGAGATCATGCTTGGGCTCGATTCCGTTATTATGACCATTCCCGGCATTGGTTATGTCAATGGTGGGATGATCCTGGGCGAGATCGGCGATATTCATCGCTTCAGAAAGCCCTGCCAGCTGCTTGCATTCGCCGGACTGGATCCCTCTGTTTACCAGTCTGGGAATTTCAATGCCAGCCACACAAGGATGTCCAAGCGTGGCTCCCGGGTTCTCCGGTACGCATTGATCAATGCAGCTCACAATGTAGTAATGAACAATCAGACCTTCAAGGCTTATTACAGCGCCAAGATGGCCGAAGGCCGGACCCACTACAATGCCCTTGGGCATTGCGCCGGCAAGCTCGTCAGGGTCATTTTCAAAATGCTGACGGACGATGTGGCATTCAATCTCGAGTAAGTTCTAATTCGAGATCATAGTAGATTTTGAAAAGCACCTATAAGGGAGCTTTATTAAGGTTACCCTTTTACAGCCACAGATAAAAAGATAATTTTCTGTTAATCTATGCTTGACTTTTCATAGCTGGTCTCCTTTTTTTCTTCGCTTTGTCTGTCACTGTTTCGCATACGGCATCTGGGCCGTATGCCTGTCTGATCCTTATTCGGGGTTTTTGCTTGCCGGCCGCAGAATAATGCAGTCCTCCCAGTAGAGATCGTAGTCCGCCAGCTCTTTCTTGAGACGTTCCCGAAATTCCAGCGTCTCTTCGAGCTCCTGCCCGTCGCACATAGCCCGGATCTCATCTTCGGTCCGTCCGGTCAGATCCGGCCAGATTTTCTTCAGATAGGAAGTCAGGTCCGTTTCGAACGTTCCCCGGTTCAGATAATACCGTCCATACATGACATTGTTCATCCATGGTGGGCACAGCGGGAGAAGTTCCCCACGTTCCACAGAGACGCAGGTATCATAAAGAGGCTCAGAACCAGAGCCTCCATCGCCTGCGATCACGACCGGCAGAAATGGCTCCCGTGCAAGAAGACTCAGCCCTTCCGCACGGTCCGGCGTATCGGACATGGAAGTTGTCGGGCAAAAGTCGATGAGCAGCTTGGCACAAGACTGCATATCTTCCAGCACGGAGCCATATGGAAGCCTGTTCCTTGTTCCGTAGCGTGTTTGGTAACGAAGCTGGTTCTTCATGTCGTTCACAAACCCAGCCAGAGCAGCCGTCGGCTGATAGTCTCTGGACCGCTCATATTCCGCTGCCGTCCCCTTGAGATACAGTACCTTTTCCCCGGTTCCCGTGTCCGGCACAGACAGTATCCGGTCGCCAAACGACTTCAGAACCTTTGTCACGTAGCGGTCCGTATAGACAGTGCCATTATCCTTCGTGAACGCCACCTTGATCAGCTCCTGCCGTGTCTGCGGATGCAGGACAAGGCACAGGGCCGCGAGAACCTTGCGGGCGGAAACCCCGTCCTCTGCCCCGTCAGACAGCGCTTTTTTGAGCGCGTCTTCCGCCATGCGGATCTCATCAGTCATGATGATCCGGTCCGTCGGCTTGTCCTTCCAGTGCGGAAGCGGGACCGACGGGATTGCCGTCCTGGTTTCTGCCACAGCTGATTCTTCCGTCTTCTTCGTTTCTTTGTTCATAATTTTTCCTTTCCGCCCTTCGGGCAAAGAAAAAGAGCGGAATACTTATACTCCGCTCTTCAATCACTTGTACGTCTCTTATATGCCGGATTTCTTTTGGCAGAAGAAAAGCGCGGCAAGCCTCAATTCTACAAGCTCAGGCAGGAGCTTGGCCTAACGGCCACGCAATAAATGCCTGCGCTATAATCGGGACAAGTCCCGCGCTTTTCCTGCCTGTCAGTCTTCCCAGTCTTCCATCTCTTCTTCCTCTTCATCCGTTTCTTCCGGCAGATCGTGCGCAAGGTACGATTGCAGGCCGTATACGTTCACACCGTAGAAGTTCGTCTGATTCGCGTACTTGCTCGTATGGTGCCACGACTTGTAGCAGAAGAACCGGCTCCAGAGGTCTTCTTTTTTCATCTTCTCAATCGCCGGGTCCCACAGAAGCGCATAATCGTCTGCCTTTTCACGAAGCTCCCTGAGCATCGCCGTCTTGGTCCAGCGGGAGCGCGGCTTTTCGCCCATCGCATAAGCACGCTTCGCACGGACACTCATCGAGCAGCCGACATACCCCGGCTGATTGTAATACACTTTACTCATCTTTTTCTCCTTTCATTGTATTTCTTTCTTTCATTCCGTATTTCTTTGCTCTTCTTTCTTTGGCCAGACAATCGATGTTCCGGTCAGACCATCCGGTGGACCGTGGCCTCGTCCGGCGCATGGCCGACAAACGACGGCGCGCACCAGACCACTTCACAGACCGTCCGGCCCTTTCCCGTCCAATAGCGCTGCCAGTGGGCGCGGCGGAAATGCGGTCTCGGCGATTTCCGTTCCCTGTGGCTCTGCCTGTCCGGGGTAATGTCCTGTCTTGTTTCCTGCTTTTTTTCCTGCTTTTCCCGCATAGCACGGACCGTCGTGCCGTAGTAGACACCGACGTCGTGCATCTCAACCTCTGACCAGCGCTGCCGCATCGTCTGTCCAGCTTTTGCCGGCCGGTACGTTGATCTGGTCAGCGGGCTTTCCCGGATATCCGGGCGCTTTGAGGTAAGGTAACACAGGATCTGCATGCAGAGGACCGACATCCGTTTCCGGCTGACAGCCGGGGACGCGCCATGCTGCACCATGCCAAAGGGCGTATACACATCAAATGTGTCATTTCCCCTGACCTGACTGTCCAGTTTGGGGATGTCGAGGGCCAGCATGCCCTTTTCGTCATATTCACCGCCGGAATACATGGAGAAAGTAACGTCCGCCTGCCCCGTCAGAAGGTAGGTCGTAATCGAGCAGCTTTTTGCAAAGAGCTCGACACTGACCAGCCCGCCGATAATCGGCGCAAAGGCATCCCCGCAGTCAGAGAGGTCAATATAAAAGTCATTGACCGGCAGGTGCTCCAGCTGATCGCGGGTCAGCTGCAGGGATTCCGTCTCCATCAGTGCATTGGCAAATTCTGCGTCGGGACGGTAGACCTGCTTGTTTTTGTTCCACCGCATCCAGAGTTCCGGAGCAAGAAAGATGTCTTTGAGCTCCGAGCGGAGATCCGCCTGTCCGTTAAGAATCGCGTTCGTCACTTCATCAGGTAAGATCTTGTCCGTTATCTGAAACATGAACTCGTTGAGCGCCCGGTAACGCGGCGGGGCGGTTGGCAGAAGGAATTCACCAAGATTGCTTACATAGTGGGTAAATTCCTCTTCGCTGATTCCGTCCACGACCCCGCTGCCGCCCAGGTGGGTTTTGAGGAACCCGTATCCCCATTCGTCCGGGGCCATCTGTGCGATCATACGGACATACGCAAGCGGCGGGAATGCTGTCTTTTGCTTTTTCATTTTCTTTTTTCCTTTCCGTCCTTTTCTGTTTGGACATAAAAAAGAGCGGAACCTTTGGCTCCACTCATCCATGAACTGTTACCTTCTATATGCCGGAAAATTTCGGACAGAAGAAAAGCACGGGCGGCCCCAATTCTACGAATTGGGACAAGACCCGCGCTCTTCCTGCAAACTCAGATGTGGCAGTCCACGCAGGTCACAATATAGTCCTGCGGCTGCTGTCTCATAAGGTCAGCAAATCCGCGGATGTAATCTTCCTCTGCGTCCGGTTCCACCCAGGTTCCGTCTGCCAGAAGCACCGCATACGGCTGGACCGCAATCTGCCGCCGCGCAAATGTATCGGCGTCTCCGTACTGATCAAAATAGTATGCCGGCTTCCAGTGGCAAGCCTTGAGCTTATTCTTTTCCGCATCAGACTCCGGATCTTCCTGCCTCGTCAGCACCAGAAACAAATGCTTCTGCTTCGCATATTCTGCCTGATCGTTGGGGCCCGGCATAAGGCAAAGATCACGCACACGGCACTGATTGACCTTTCTGCCGTCTTTTGTCCGGATCTTATTCTTCCCAAAGCCGCCTTCCTTGTTATAATAGTCCCATTTGCTGTTGGGATTGTCCGTGGAGAGAATGTTGCCGCTCTCGTCAAGGTCACGGCCGTCTGTCACTTTCCGGTAAATCTCCTCGTCGGACAGGCTGAGATCCTTCTTGATAAGAGCGATCATTTCCTCTGTCTGTTCGATTCCGACCGTATCGTTCCTTGACCGGGCTGCCTTCAGCTCTTTCGTCCAGTTTTCAAGATAGCGCTGGTTGTTCTTTCGAAAATTTGGAACAATATCCTCTTTCCGCACTTCGATATACGGAGCAACTTTCTTATTTTTGCTGAAAGGTGCCAGTTTTCCTTTAATATTTCCACTTTTTGAAATAACCCAGACATTGTAGTGGCTCATAGTTTTTCCTTTCCGCCCTTTTCGGGCAAAAAAAGTGGAGCCATTTGCTCCACTCGTCAACAACTTACACCTTTTATATGCCGGAAATACGAATTTTAGACGGCCGTCGGCTTAACCGCCGGGCTTGCCCGGACAGGCCGCCGTTTTTGTACTTTTTTCAGCCCACAGCAGCGTAATTTGCCTTGACTTATAAGTAGAATAGATATATAATATATCTATACAAGGGAGGCTGCCATGAACTTCAAAAACGGCAACACACAAATCAACATTACGATTCCGGGTGAATGGAAAGCCCAGTTGGAGAACATCGCCCGCCTGCGTTCGGCCGAGGAAGGACGGAACATCACCTTCCTCGACCTGATGCGCGAGGCGATTCAGGAGAAGTTCCAGCTGGAGGATCCCCATCATGGACGACAGTAAGTACCATCACGGCGCTCACAGTGTCTACCTGACCCAGTACCATATCGTCTGGTGCCCGGAATTCCGTTATCCGGTCCTGTCAAAAGAACGGCAGAACCGCCTTCGCGGAATCCTCCGGGACGTCTGTGAGGCTTACCATTACCACATCCGGGCGCTTGAGGTCATGCCGGACCATGTCCACCTGTTTGTGGACGTCCCGCAGACCATCGCGCCCTGTGATGCTGTCCGGACACTGAAGAGCCTGTCGGCTGTCCGTATGCTGAAAGACGACCCGGACCTCCGCCGGTTTTACGCCCGATGCGGTGTCCTCTGGAGCCGGGGCCATTTTATTTCCAGCGTCGGCCATGTGTCCGAAGAGACGGTCATGAAGTACATCGAGGAGCAGAAAACACATGCCACATAACCACTGTCTTCCGGAAAACCAAACAAGGACACTGTACCGCAGTGCGTGCCCCCGCCATGTCGTGACGTATGAACTGGACATGCCGGAGGACGACAGACGGCATATGTTCCGCCTGAACGAAGCCGTCCGGCAGGCCGGGAACAGCATGGCCGGCCTGCTCTCCCGACGAATCGCCCAGATGAAGCGGACAAAGGCATACCGTGCCCTGCAGAAAGACTATGCATGGAACGCGGAGCACCTGAAGAAGCTGGAAAAGGATTCTCCGGCATACAAGGCATGCAGCAGGAAACTTTCCGCCATTGGAAAGAAGATGTCCGCCATGCAGAAAGCATACGGGGTCACATGGGAGGATGTGCGCAAGTCAGCTTCCCGGGCGGCCGCAGACTACAGCATTCCATATGTCTTTGCCCTGACCAGGGCGGAGGACATCTGGCGCGGCGCGGAGAAGATCCTGTACCAGGGCGCGGAAAGCATCGGGTTCCGCAGGTGGGGAGACTTTCCAGTCATGCGGGCCAAGCGGATCGACAGACAGATCATGCTTGGGACGACGCCCACCGGAGAGCTGGAAGTCCGGATGACGGGCTTTGCCCCGATGCGGCTGATCATCCCCCGGAAGGACTGGTTCCTGACGGATGAGGCAGAAGCCATCCTCCGGTTCCTGGAACATCCGGAGCAGGAAGCAGAGGCAGTCGCAGACATGGAACAGACCGGCGAAGTCGTCCCGGTGTTCCGCCCGTGTTACTGCGCCATCGAATGCCGGAAGATCCGAAGAAAGCTCCGCGTCTACGTTCAGATCGCGGTCTCAGCTCCGCCCGTCAGGAAGCTCGACCGGTTCGGCTGTTCCCGGTACGTGCGCGGGACCGGGAGGGTCGGCAATGATGTCGGCACGCAGTCCGTTGCTTCCGTTTCCGGCAGCACCGTTGAGCTGGAGAACCTGGCGGAACGCCGGCCCGGCCTTCTTGAAGAGCACGAGCACAGGAAGCGCATTCTTCTGCAGAAGATGGACAGGAGCCGGAGAGCCATGAACCCGGACCGGTACAATAAGGACGGCACCTATAAGAAAGGCAGTCATGGGCCGTGGAAGCGTTCCAATGCGTACCGCAGGGCAGCCGCCGAATTGAAAGAACTCTTCCGCAGGGACGCGGCTTCCCGGCTGTATGCCAACCGTGAGCTTGCCAACCATATGCGAAGCCTCGGCGATGTCATCATTGTTGAGCCGCCGAACGCAAACGCGCTGGCGAAACGGTCGAAAAAGGGCGCCGAACGTCAGGACAAAGTTTCGACTGTCAGGACAAAAGACGGCCGGACAAAAGAGGTCCGGAAGTTCAGGCGCAAAAAGCGGTTCGGCAGATCAGTCGGCAGGCGCTCGCCTGCCGGTTATCAGGCTGAGCTGAAAAAGAAGTTCGGTTCCGGCTACCATGAGGTGCCGGGCAAGACCTATCGGGCCAGCCAGTACGATCCGTTTAAGGACGACTATGCCAAAAAGAAGCTGTCCGAACGGTGGCATCACCTTCCGGACGGAAGAAAAGTGCAGCGTGATATCATGTCCGCGTTTCTGCTGTATTGCGCGGACGATCAGTTTGAAACCATCGACCGCGGCAGATGCCTCGCGGCTTTCGATACGTTCTGGGAGCTGCACCGGGATTGTATCGCGTGGATTGTGCAGAACCATCTGCACATCTGTAACTCGGGAATTACGGGTAAGTGAATTTTGAGGTTGAATATCATCCGTGTTACATGGGTTGCTGAACGATTTGGACGAAATATCTGGTTGAAAGCCACAGCCCCGGCAAACTGTCTAGATGAAATATCTGGTTGAAAACAAGGGCCGCTTGCGAACCATTTGGTCGCAAAATCTGGTTGAAAACGCACGAACAAAAAGAGCTGCCTGCCAATGCAAGCGGCTCTTTCTTATGCCCATCTGTCACTCGAAGACTTCTCCGGTCTCGGGATCAAAGTCAAGGTCATCCGGATTGTCCTCTGTTTCGTCTGTGCCTTCAAAGTAGAAAACAGGCCCATCCATCGGGATATCAGGTCCAATCAATGCCAGATTGCCATCAAGGACTCTCTGCAGATTTGTCTTGCGGTACAAAGTCCTTCCGCGCAGCACGTCAAAGGAATACCCCCTGCCGCGCGTATTGTTCTCACGGATCAGCCGGTTCGTGCATTCCGTATACCCGTTGGATATCGCGATCGGGCAGTCCCAGGCATTGAAAATCTGCTCATAGAAGTTATGGACCGTGGCGGCCAGTTCGCGAAACTTGCTGTACAGCTCGTCCTTCGGTATGGATTTTTCCCATTTGGCGAATGCCGCTTCCGCATTGTCACGGGATTCCATGTTGTCATCGTATATGTGAAAGAAGTCCTCTTTCAAATCGAAGGCAACGGCAAGCGGATGCAGCTTCCTGTCCTCCCGGCACATCCGGATCGCTTCTGCCTCGCCCGGTTCCAGATCCCTTGCTCTTGTTTTCAGTGTGTAGGCCAGTCCGCGCTTCGTTTTAATCCGGTCTTTTTTGGACATATCGCCCTGTATCTGCCGTCTGACGGCATCTACCGCCTCGTTCGCCTTCATGACTACATGAAAATGATCAATCGCCCATCTGGCGTTTGGCATGGCGTCACCGATGGTCTTCTGGAACGGGCGGTACATATCGGAGCAGACCCACAGAACTTTATCCCGGTCCCGCAGATTCATGAAGTATTCTGTCAGTGTTTTCTGGTTTCTTCCCTGCAGCATATCAAACAAAGTCCGGTGTTCCAGATCGGTAATGACGGTCAGCTCGCCCAGCCGCTTCACCTTAATCTCATCAATGCCGATAAATGCCGGTGTCTTGAACTGCAGCATGCTTTCGTGAAACTTCAGAAAGTCAACAAAGATGTTCTTGACGGTATTTCCGGAAAGCAGGTAATCTTCCCCGATATACTTGAATGCGTCGCGCAGGGACCGCTGGGCAATGGCCGCGAACGCGCGGGATGTAAGGCTCCTCTGCTCATCAATTCCCTTAATCGTAGGCGTCCAGATGCTCCGGCATTCCCGGCAGCGGATTCGCGGAACCGTCACGTCCCATTTGACCGGCATCTCCGCGGGAATGTCTGTCAGGTGAATCGTGCGCGTTCCGTGTTTGTAGACTTTTCCGCCGCATTTGGGGCACCGGTCAGGGACGGGTCCGTCATATACAAAATGAAAGACCTTGTACCGCGTTCCCGTTTTCTCATCGGCCCGATGGGTCGTCTCGCTGAATCTGCAGTCGGAAATCCCGAAGATCTTCTCAATTTCTTCGTGCATTTAGTTCTCCTTTTCCTGACGGAGCAGACCCATCAGATCCTGCATGTCAATCCGCTTGTTCTTGTCTACGAGGTCATAGATGACGTCCGCAAGCGGTCTCCACGCCTGCGGGTCATTGAGGATTTTGTCCGCAAGGGCCGCAAATTCATTGCTCTTCAGTGAGGCGGCGGCCAGACGGATAATGGATTCCAGACGCCCGTCGGCAATAATCGCCTGCTTGGAATTCGTCGAGTTCTGGATCTGCATCCGGCTGACATCATCCGCGGTCACATAGTCCGCAATCGCGTTGATCGTTCTGGCACCGGTTTCCGGCGGAACATCCTTGCCCCAGATTTCATTGATCTTCGCGACAATCATCTTCAGGGACTCCTTTCGGGAACTGTGTCCCTTGCCGCCGGCCCGCATCGGCTTTAATTTCGTCTCGCTCTCGTCAGCCTCCGTTGTCCCGATCGCGTGAATCCGGTAGTCCGAGAGGACAAGGCTTGATACGTCGATCTCTTCTAGCGGCGTACCGGAAATCTTATGGGACAGGAGCTTGGCAAATCCCGCAAACACTTCAAGGTCCGGTTCTCCGAGGTCAATGATCTGCGAGATGTAATTGTAGGCGGAGACGTACTTCTTCAGCTTCTTGCGGAAATCCATCAGCGTGTCGAGCTGCCCGGTAATAGCCTGCAGCTCCGTATCCGCCCGTCTGACCGCCTCTGTGTCATTCTCGGACAGTGCCTTGTCGCGCACGTTATGCCACGTCAGGAAGGCCGTCTGCTGTGCCTTCAGGGCATCGGTCCACCTCGCGGCAGGCCCGGAGACGGTCTTGTAGAGCCTCTGGCGGGCAGAATCCTTGCTTTCAATGTCGGCGGCGGACTGGTAGCGGATCCTTTTGTAATTCTCGAATTCGGCTTCCGTGTAGATATCGGCGGCGTCCAGCGCGTTCTTGATGTCATAGATGATATCGAGGTTCTGGGCGGATTCCATTTCAGCCCCGTTGTCATACTTCCGGAACGCCCGCGTGACGGTCTCCGGGTCGTTCACGAAGTCAATGATATAGACGTGATCCTTGCCGGAATAGATCCGGTTCAGGCGGGAGTAGGTCTGTACGATCTCGATATCGTTAGCGATCTTCTTGTCAATGTACATGGCGCAGAGCTTCGGCTGGTTGAATCCGGTCTGGAACTTGTTTGCCACGATGAGAAGCCGGTTCCGCGGTCGGTCAAAGGCGTTCTCGACAGACTCGTACCCAAGCTCGTTCATGTTCTCCTCGGTGTAGTCATAGTCCGTCTTGATAGCCGCAAACGGATTGTCCTTGAGGTACTGGTCCTCCTTCATGACCGCCTGCGAACCCTTTACCTTGCCGGAGAAGGCCACCAGCGGTTCTCCCGGAACCTTGAACTGGAGCCGTTCCGTGATCTTGTCGCGGTCATACTCGGGATGGGCACGGAGATATCCGTCAATGGCATACTTGTAGCGGACAACAGAAGGACGGCTCGATGTGACAATCATCGCCTTGGCCTGCCCGTTCAGCATGGCCGCCACGTTTTTGACGAAGTGCTCAATGATAAATTCCGCCTTCTCCATCACGTTTGTCGGATGCAGGGACTCCCACTGGGCGATCGTCCGAAGCGCCGCCCGCTCGTCCACGAGCTTGTCCTTGACCACCTCTTCATTCAGCTTGTAGGCAGTCTTGTAGGGCATATATCCCTTCAGGACATCGAGAATATACCCTTCCTCAATGGCCTGCCGCATCGGGTACAGATGGAAGGACTCCGGCAGCGGCTCGCCGGTCTTCGGGTCAAGACGGCTGCCCGGCCTTCCGAACAGCACCTTGGTTTCCGTCTTCGGCGTCGCTGTAAAGGCAAAGAAGGAAATGTTGGCCGGCATTTCCCTTGCGTCCTGCATCTGCTGGAAGTAAGCGTCAATGGCGTCCTCGTCCGTCACGGCGTCAAGATCGAGTTTTGTCTTGTCCTTATCCGCCGCGAGCTTCAGCGCGGCCTTCATTTTGCCCGCAAAGGAACCGGTCTGCGCGGAATGCGCCTCGTCGATCAGGACAGCGAATTTTGCGTCAATCAGGTCTTTGTCTCTGGCAATGGCGTCCATCGCAAACGGGAAGGTCTGAAGCGTAACCACGATGATTTCCCGTTTTTCGTGGAGCGCCTTTGCCAACTGCTTCGACTTTGCGCCGGAGGTTTTCTTCACATCATCGCCGCCGATCATTTCGATCAGGCCGACCGTCTTTTTGAGCTGCTTAATCGTCTTCTTGATGTTGGTATCAAGGCCCACGCGGTCGGTCACAACGATGACGGAAGAAAATTCCCGTGTGCCGTCGGGGTTCATCAGACGGATCAGCTCATGGGAAATCCACGTAATCGTTTCGGTCTTGCCGGAACCTGCGGAATGCTCAATGAGATACCGCTGACCGGGGCCTTTCTCCCGTACATCGTCAATGCACTTCGTCACGCAGTCCCACTGATGGAAGCGCGGAAAAATCTGTGTTTTGACGTCATGCAGGCGGCCGGTCGCGTCTTCCTTCTTCGACACTTCCTCAAACACAAAGTTATGGAAGATGCGGAGCCAGTTATCCTTCCGGCAGATGTCGTTCCAGAAATAGGAGGTCGGGTAGTCGCTGTCACCGTCCTGCATCGGCGGGTTCCCCGCATGGCCGTTATTGCCCTTGTTGAACGGCAGGAACCGGGGCTTTTTGGATTCCAGATTGGTACACATCCAGATCTCGTCTTCCGAAATGGCAAAATGCACGACAGCCCCGCGCCGATACATGAGCAGGTAGTTCTTCCGGTTCGTGCCGGGTTCAATCGGCTTCCGCTCGTTCTGGTATTCCTCGATGGCGTCCTGCACCGTCTGTGTCAGCTCGGTCTTCACCTCGGCCGTGCCGACCGGAATCCCGTTGATGAAGAATACGAGGTCAAGCGACTTATTCCCGGCTGTCTGGTAATGCACCTGATGCATGACGCGGAGAATGTTTTCGTCATAGAACACCTTCTGCTTCGGCAGTCTCGGATCGTCCGGAAAGTGGCCGGAACAGGTGACGGTCTGAAGCCCTGCGCTCTGAAACCCGTCACGGAGCGTGAGAATCGTCCCGTTGACTTCGAGGGACTTGACAAGAGCCCGTTCCAGGTTCGGCTCCCAGTTTCCACCGAACATCTTCTTCGCTTTCTCGATTTTTTCCGGGGCGGTTTTGGAGACATATTCCAGAAAATCCGGCAGATACAGGGCTGCATCCGGGTTAAATCCGGCGTCCGTCCGGCTTTCCCGCCATCCCTGTAAGACCAGCTGATCCGCGATATGCTGCTCCAGGTTGATTTCCTTGTGAAGATTATCCATAAGACTCCTTTCCAGTCTGACTATGGCCTGCTTTCGTTATTTACTGTTATGACTCTTTCCGGTCCGTATCTCTGCGTCAGGATATCGGTAAGCTCTCCATGGCTTTCATAAAAATCCAGTGTTTTATATGCGTGTCTGTCTTCAATATAAATGTTCAGCTTGTGCGGGCTGCCATCTGAGCGTGAAACCATATGATCAAGAAAAACCTTTTGCGTTTCATACTGCGTCATGTCGCGAAACCTGACCCATGTTTCATAGGCATACTCGCAAAATCTTGTGCGGCAGTAGATTCCCATCCGCTCTTTGATATATTCCAGCAGCATGAATTTATCCGGGATTTTCCGGCCCCGAAGGTACTGATACCCCCGCAGAGAGACATCAGGACTTCCCTGTTCTATAAAAATGGATGTTCCACATCCTCCACCCTCGTCCAACAAAAAGAAAGGAACTTTCTGTTTTCTTCCATGTGACAACGTGAATCTTGTCCCGTAACGCGGCAGATCGCTGTCGTGAGCGTTCCAGTATGTTTTGATTTCCGGCTGCATATAAAAAACAACCGGAACACTTGCGATCCTGTTGCCGCGATAATTCAGACAGGCAAATGGACGGAACCACCGGTATGTGTCATCCGTTCCCGGCAGAGCCCGGATATCACAGGCCCTGACATCAAATACCCAGATCAGGTCCGTGTAATTCGATTTCCAGAACAGCGTCCGTTTGACAAATTCTTCGCGGGAAAGGGAAGAATGCTGGAATTCAATAACCAGCCGCTGCCCGTTTGACTTCTGCAGACACACATCCGCAATGTGCTTCTCGCCGTCTGCTTCGAGAATCACTTCCTGCGCGTCTTTTGGAAAGAGATCCTGCATATGACGGTGCCATTCCCCTTTATTCCCGTACCATTCATCGCAGGCGCAGTCAGCCGCATGGGCGAAATGAGCGGCCCGCACGGTGCCCTTTTTCGCAATCATCTTGTTGTGACAATAGCAGCAGGTGTATTCCTTGTCGCCGCGCTGCGCGTCCGCTATGTGAACGCGGTTCCCATTCTTGTCTAAAGCGTAAATATATCGACTCATTCTTAGCTCTTCAATGCTTTTTCATGTTTCTTCTTCGGGAAGGTCCCCGAGTTTTGCTGCCGCAAACAGTTTCGTTCTCATTCATGAATTTCTGACCTGAATGTACTCTGCTCATAGATCAGGCTCCTTCCCTGCAGTCGATCTTGCCTGTGACGGCGTTGTAAATTAGTGACTTCTTGTATTCTTCCAGTTTTGAGATTATCTGTGTATGCTGATTTATAGCAGTATCACATTTGTCCAGTATAGCATCTAAATAATCAGCAATCTGTTTTTGCTCATCTAAAGAGAACGGAATCAACAATTTCAAATATTTCACTTCATCAAGTCCAACTTCAGGCCGTGTAGCCTTTTTACCGGCAATTTCCCATAGCTGATGATTGCCTACTTCTGAACTCAGAGCATAATAAATGTATTTTGGATAAAAGCAAGTCAGATCTACAGTAATCTTTCCTACATGGGATGTTGTATTTGCAATGGCAATAGATGGAGGCACAATGGCTGTTTTTCCAATAGTTGCCCCTGTTTTGGCAAATAATATGTCTCCTGGATGAAGAGTGCTATTTTTTATGGTTTCATTTTGCTCCGGAGTAATATAAACCATATTGTTCGTGTTTATAGGTTCTGCATATCCTAAATTCTGTACGCGAATAAATGGAATGCCTGTATTAGCGTAGTCATTAGCTTTGATGCTGCCATGATCACCATCTCCTAACGGGTATGGATGATTAAAATCAAGTATATGACTTAGTTTAAAAATCCCCCACGCCTCTGGAATGCTCTGAAGCCATAAAAATGATGCATCTTTCATCTTCGCATCCGGATTCAGCCCTTTTGTCACCGCCCGTGTGATTTCTGCTTTCCGGTATTCTTCCAGCTTTTCGATGATAGCCTTGTGCTTTGCGATGCTGTCATCAATGGCGGCACACTTGCGGTCAAGGAATGAGGCGATGGCGTGCTGTATATCGGAGGGTGGCAGGACAATATAGGTCCGTTTCAGTGTCTTCTGTGAGATACTGAACACCTTAACTTCTGTAAGATGTCTACGTATCTGATATCGCCAAGTGTCTGTCGTAAACAGATATGCCAGATATTTGTTGTCATGGTCTTCGATTGGAGTGAGCAACACAGTATGATAACCGGCATAAATCGTTTTGTCAGAATCAATAAATGCACAGTTACCTACGCCATCAAGATCTTCTGATGTATCAGCAAAGATAAAACCGTTTCGCTTGGCGATTGAAGAATCACTTCCATTACAAAATGTCTGTGGAACATGACGAAGAAGTTCATTGTGGCAATGGACATTAGAATTCCATTTTGCATGGATCTGACCATAACTAATCACATTTTCGCCCTGTTCGGTTAAATCTGTTTTCTTAATGGAAAGGCCCTTACCAAATGTGAATTTTGATTTTAACGGAACTCGTTCCCACTGCTCAGGGAAGTCTTTATCCCATCTATTATTATCATCCATCATTTCAGCAGCTCCTCTTCAAAAGAGCCAAGGCTCTTTTCCAGGTCGATGATTTCCTTGGCAATTTCTTCCGG
>Ga0256404_1009046_pt1 | contig 14503 bp, 11 predicted proteins | sample RumenRJG_01DNA_FD_185990 | JGI IMG/M metagenome (GOLD analysis project Ga0256404, IMG submission 185990) | Bovine rumen microbial communities from Lethbridge, Alberta, Canada - RJG_01 | ecosystem: Host-associated > Mammals > Digestive system > Stomach > Rumen | place: Canada: Alberta | collected...
ATACTTTCACTATAGTTCATGCGTGATTACGCTGATAATTATGAATGCCTCGGCATAATTTATTACCTGGCATTCAGCACGTTAGGCCGATATCGGCCTAACGTAATAGCGGCACATTAATCAAAGTGGACGAGCTAGCTAATTCTCTACAGGTTTGCCTTGATAGCGGAGCGAAGAAAGTACTGATTCCGGCAACATCGATGATTGATTTTGCAACAGTACCGCCGGATTTGATGTCGGCGTTTCAGTTAATTCCGTACCAGAGTGCGGAAGATGCGGTGTTTAAAGCGCTGGGAGTGGAATAAAGGAGGACGGCTGACATGGCACAGTTTGATGTTTACAGCACCGCAGTAGGGATTATTACAGGAGTTTGAGCTAATCATATGGTCGGGAAATACAAAGTCATCACTCTCTGCGGCAGTACTCGATTCAAAGATGAGTTTATGGGGGTTCAAAAGCGCCTGACGCTGGAAGGCAATATTGTGATCAGCGTCGGGCTGTTCGGTCACGCCGGTGACAATGAGGTATGGATAGAAGGAACTAAGGAGATGCTCGATGATATGCATCTTCGGAAGATCGATATGGCGGACGAGATATATGTGATCAATGTCGACGGGTATATTGGAACCAGTACTCGGAATGAAATCGAGTACGCTAAAAGAACAGGGAAGGTTGTTCGTTACTTGGAAAAAATGTGATCAGGAAGTGTATCTTCATCCGGTGAACATTTATCAGTCGAGAGGTTTTTGAACATGGCTTGGGGGTATGAAAAATCATTTATTGTTGAGCACGTTGAATTTCCTAAAAAGAAGCTATCATGCAAAGACTGTCGCTATTATGAAAAAGATGACCTGTCCTGTTTGAAGAGGCCTTTATATTTGCCAGAGGATGGGTATAATTCCTGGAAAAACTGCAAGTATTTCGAGCCTACCAAAGATGCTATAAAGAAAAAGAAGATCGGGGTTGAGAAATATATAAAGAAACCAGAGAAAGTAAAGGGTATCCGTGGAAGTCAAGACACAGATTCAAATAAGAAAGTATCCAAATCAGTGGATCTTAATGTCCATATAGGGGACATTGTTGAACATAAGGCATACGGAAAAGGGAGAGTCGTGAAAATTAATACTGACCGCATCTTCGTTTCTTTTAATGGGGTGGAGAAGATGTTCTACTATCCGGGTGCTTTTGAAAAAGGATTTTTAAGGCGATAAAGGGGGAAACTATATAATGGGGACAAAAGAGAACGCACAAGAAATGATAGAAACACAAGTATTAAATCTTCCACAGAACGGCTTTCAGTTTGCGGATCATCCCTGGCTGGCGGCGGATGTCACTGTGGAAGACGAGATTCGATATGCGTTGGATGAGATTCGGTTATAAGGATTTCATAAAAACGACCACTTACGGCATGGCGTTGGTTTAAAACCAACGGTCATGCCGTTTTACATATAGATAATGAAGCAAAAATATGTCTTAGGCGACCCTGCTAAAGAGAAGAGAGAGATTCATAAATCCCACGCAGAATACCTTAGTATAATATTTAGTAAAAAAGTGGTTAAAATCCTGTGACCGATGAATGACACGGTTCACAGGATTTTTAGTTGTCAAAAAAATAGACCAGCTCAGCGGAGCGGATTAAATACATGTAACTGCCAAGAAAAGGATGTTATATAATCATGGTAGTGATTCATGAAAACAAACAAATTCGATCGGCACTTCAAAAGAATGATCTGAGTACTGTGGCCACTATACGGTCATAGATCTGAAAGGCAGGTATACAAAATGGAGAGCAGATTTGTCGAGGTGAAATCAAACGGTATAGTCTCCGCTAAGCAGGGCAAAAACAAAAGGACTCCCTATGACCATCAGAAAAAGGCCATGAAGAACCTTGATATTATTGATGAATCCCCCAGTTACAGCACATTGGTGGTTCTGCCGACTGGCGGCGGAAAGACCTATACTGCCTCCATGTGGCTGCTGAGGCACGCTCTTAACAATCATAAGAAAATACTGTGGATCGCACACAGGCAGATGCTTCTTGACCAGGCTGCGGAGTCATTCCAGAAATATGCCTACGCAGAGAATCTCCCGAATATCTCGTCTTTCTCTTACCGGATCGTGTCCGGTGCTACGAGCCATGACAGAACCAAAGATATTGTGCCGGGCGACAATTTGCTTATTGCAAGCAAGGACAGTATCGGCAGAAACATGGAAGCACTGGACAAGTGGATCAACGGCGATGATGAGATCTATCTGGTCATTGATGAGGCGCACCATTCCACGGCGAAAACATATAGGAAGATCATAGACCATGTTAGGGCGAAGGTAAAAAACACAAAGGTAATAGGCCTTACAGCAACACCGCTCAGGACAGCGGCAAACGAACAGGGGCTTCTTGCGAAACTGTTTACTGACGGTGTCAGGTCCGGAAGAGCTGTAAGGGGAGATATCGGCATCACCTACCAGATCGGCCTTAAGGACCTGATTAACAGGGGGATTCTGTCAAAGCCAATATTCGAAAGCCGTTATACCGATGAGGCTTTTGGAGATAATCTGGGACTGGATGACTGGGAGAAGATCTCACACTTGGACGTCCTTCCTGATTCCATCGCAGGACAGATGGCAAACAGTGCGGCCAGGAATAAGCTGATCGTAGAAACGTATAAGAAAAATCAGGATGTGTACGGTCAGACTATTGTGTTCGCAGTTAACGTTGTTCATGCGATCACACTCTGCAAGCTGTTCAACAGAGCCGGTATTCCTGCAGAGTTCATTGTGTCTGATGTTAAAGACATGATCACGGGAGTAACGCTGAGCCGGGAGGATAATGAACGTAAACTCGAAAGCTACCGTAAGGGCAAAACAAGAGTGCTGGTAAACGTCAATATCCTGACGGAGGGTGTAGACCTTCCCCAGACAAGTACGGTGTTTTTGGCCAGACCGACTGTATCAACAGTCCTGATGACGCAGATGATCGGGAGGGCGCTGAGGGGTGAGGCCGCCGGCGGAACAAAGGATGCCCATATTGTCTCCTTTGTTGACAGCTGGAATGAGCATATCGCGTGGGTTAACCCGGAAAATATCTTTGTTGATAATAAAAACGACTTTATCGATACGCAGAGTGAACGCCGTGATTATGAGCTGCGGATGATCGCGATATCAAAGATCGAAGAATTTGCAGCGATACTGGATGATTCTGTCGATACTACGGCAATAGAGCGCGTGCCCTTCGAGCAGCGTGTGCCGATCGGAATGTATGCCTTTACATATCTTGAAGAGAACGGGATGGACCATTCTTACCAAGTCATGGTATATGACAGCACACAGGAAGCTTATCACAATATGATGGATGCGCTCCCGGAGCTGTTCAAGGTTTTTAAGACTGACGAAGAGTTTCTTCCAAATGATATCCTTCATGAGATGGCAGATCAGATCCGAGACACATACTTCCTCGGAGAGATGATCCCTCCCTATGAAGAAAAAGATGTGATACAGGTACTGAAGTACTACGCACAGTATGAGGAACCTCCGAAGTTTTACACCTTCGACTACGTTGACAAGAGCAAACTGGATGTGGCTGCGATTGCAAAGCATATCTGGGATGAAGATATGGGGCCGAGAAAGAAAGCAGAGTATGTGGAATTTCTGTGGGAAGATGCGGATGATAATTTACTGCGGCTTTTCTTTGGGCGAAAGGCATACTTCTGGAAGCAGCTTGATATAGAAATGATGAAGCTCTCAAGTCCCGGGATTTTTGACGATGAGGAGAACATAAAGTACGGGACAAAAGATTATGCTGATATGACGCTCTACGAGATAAGGAAAATCGACCCGGAATACGAGAAGAGGCTCCGGGACGGTGCTTTCAACGCAGCAAAGGACAAGGACGGCTGTTATGTCTGTGCCGGGTGCGGATTAAAGGACAAGAGCAGGATACCTTTCCAGGTGGATCATATTATTCCGCTCAACCACAAAGACGGCAAGACAATACCCGAGAACCTGCAGATCCTCTGCAGAAGCTGCAACGCTAAGAAGAGCGATTCGTTATGACAGAGCTGTATTATAATGCGTATTCTGTTGCCTATTTCGTGGTCAGCCAGGAGATGGGGAGCAAAACACAGATGGCCTTTCTGGAAAATCTGTATGAAGACGAAAAAGAATTCATTCTCCCTTATTACAAAGAGAATAAGAGGGCATTCATTTCAGATGTACTGTATTTTGAAGACTATCTGATCGATAAGGAAAAACTGGATAAAGAGTTCCCGGTGGTAAAGAAAGATATTAAGGCTTCGGGGCGCCGCTTCGACATAGAAGAAAAGATGTCGGAATATCCGGAGATAGACCTGTTTTTTATGATAATGCGGCTGAGGCTGTTATATGTAAGCGGCCAGGGCTATACGCGAATGAAACTGAGAACGCTGTTGAAGCATTACGGCTATAAGAGACGGAGCGCAGCGATCACAAAGCATGTTCAGGACTGCTTGAGTTTTTACCGGATCAAGTCCTACCTCAGAGGAGGACAAGAGTGTGATGTAAAGGAGATCAGTCTGGATGATATGATCACTTTTCGGATCATACAAGGATTATAAGGACATAGCGCAGATAGACCTCAGTAATGGAGTGAAATGAATGTATTACAAACTGGAATGGAATGAAGAAAACACGAATCATTTTCAGAGAGTTTTTCAAGCAAAAGATGTACCGACTCTATGTATATGCTTTAGAATTCCTTGATTTGGATGGTAAGGATGAAGTGACAGAATCAGATCTCGAGCAGGCAATCATGGATTATTTGCAAGAATTTCTTTTAGAAATGGGAAAGGGATTTTGCTTTGAGGCTAGACAGAAACGGATGGGTATTTAGAGTGAAGTCATGTGAAACGAGTAGAGAGTGAAAACGATTCATTTGAAACAAACTGAAAAAGAACAGGAGCTAAAAATGCAGGAAAATTATGAATTGGTACAACGTGGATTTCGGATTTTGGTCGGATCTATGTCGTCTTATATCGGACAGACGCTAAATAAAACATATAAAGATGATTGGTGGAATGAACTTCTTTCCACATTGCAATATCCGAAGGATCTTCCTGTGAGTGGAACTTACAGTGAACTGGTTGATTCTCTTGATACGGCTAACTGCCTGAGAATAATAGACTGGATGTGGGGACCGGTATATAGGAATCTGCTTTCGCCAAGTTGCCGTGCATGGGCTAAAGAACTCATGGGTCTGCGTAACAGCGTCGCTCACTCAGGGCAGCAGGATCTTGACCAGCCCATGGCGGAGCGTGGACTCGATACCATGGCACTGCTTTGCGCAGAGATCGATCCCGACGGCGCGGATGAGATTCGGGAGATTTATCGTGAAGTTCGTAGTCGGGCAAATGATGCCGTCCGACCGACGATGATTGTCCGCGGAGCGGAACAACCGGAGTCGGATTCAAAACGCGGAGCACTGCAGGAAGGTAGTCTTTTGCAGCTGGTCGGTACGGATACCGTGCAGAAAACCACTCTGACACGTAAGGTGACCTATGACGGAAAGACGGTTGTTTATCCGGTCTACAAGGTGCGCCTGGATGCTCTTTATTACAACGATCAAAATGACCGCATTGCCACCTGGATCACACAGTATGAATCTGAAAACGGAAAGGATTCTTTAAGCGAGCTAAATACAGATATCTATAACCGTATCATAGAGAACTTTATCTATGACAGTAATCCGGATGCTATCCGGAAAACGGAAAAAAACATCGCACTGGTCAGCCAGAGGGAGCCCGGCGTTACACTGGCGGACGGCCGGATTGTTGACGGCAATCGCAGATATACCTGCCTCCGCCGCATCCAGAGGACGACATCCGAGCCAGTATATTTCGAGACGGTCCTGATGGACATGGACATCCGCGAGGACAAAAAAAAGATCAAGCTTCTGGAGCTGGCCATTCAGCATGGTGAGGAAAAGAAGGTCGACTATGACCTGATTGATTTTGCAATCGGGACCTACCGCGATGTTGTGCAGACGAAACTGCTGACCATAAAGGAATATGCCACAAGCACTAATGAACAGCCGGCTGATGTTAAAAAGCGCATCGAGATTGCCGAAGTAATTTGTGAATTTCTGGAATACATTGGACTCTCGGAACAGTACCATGTGGCCCGCGAATACCAGGTCTACAGTCTGTTCCAGGAGATGATCCCTCTTCTTCGTTCTCTGGAGGAAACCGAAAAGACTAAGCTGAAACGGATTTCCTTCAACAACGTGCTGATGAAAGCAATTCCTGATCAGCGGAAATTCATCCGCGACATCAAAGCACTGATCCGCGGTGATTCTTACAGGAATTACTTTGAGGATCAGCGGAAATGGGATGACGTGATTCATGAGAAACTGCATGGCAAAAAGATACATACGAAAGAAGACATTGATGCCTTCGCATTGGAGAATTCGGATATTGCGGATGAGCTGGCCATGTCAATGGAAAGAGCAATGCTGCGCTCCCGTTCGAAGAAGTTAAAGGAGAAGCCTTCGGAAAATGTGGCAAAAAGCATTGCGCTGATGATGGATATAGACACCCGGTTCTTTGACCGCTTAGGCACGGAGGAAAAGGAAAGCCTTAAGGCAGAGCTCGGGGAACTGATCCGCATTGCAGAAAGATTTAAGGAATTACTGTAACGGGGAATGCTGAGTATGGATGTGAAAACGATTGGTATTGATAGTATAGGGCTTTCGAACCGGTCTGCCAATGCCTTGCGTCGTGCAGGCGTCAATACAGTTGGTGAAATGCTGACGTATACAGAGGAGACACTTTCTGAAATCCGGAATATGGGGCGGAAATCGATTGACGAGGTCCTTTTGAAAATTAAGGAATATCGGAAATACGACTCAGAAGGCGGACTGCCCGGACCGGATGAGACAACTGCGGAGGCCTTGGCGTATATGCCGGAGGATTTCGGGGCATGGTGTGAGTCGGAGGAAGGCAGATCCTTTGTCCTGGACTGGATCCGGGAAAAGCAGGTGAAGACAGGCGCTCTGGAGCTTTTGTCTGCCAGGGCATACAATCATCTTCTGCTGAACAGGATGGAGACACTGGATCAGATTATTTTCCTTACGGTGGATAAGCTGATGGAGATTCCGCGGATGGATTATGCTTCCGCCGAAGAAATTGTGAAGATGTGCCGCGTCTGGCTGAAGGAACACGAAACAGAGATCATTGGAAGCCTCAGAAAAACACTGGAGGAAGCCACTCGTAATCAGGAGGTGCCCCTTCGGGATCTTCTTTACAGCAAAGATGAACACTACAGAATTCTTCAGTATGTGAAGGCAAACGACTGTGACGTGGAAACAATCGGATTCTCCGTCCGATCCAAAAACCTTCTGATGAGGAATGGGTATCCGAAACTCAGTAGCTTCATTTTCCTCACGAAAGCGGAACTAATGGAGTTTAAAGGCATGGGAGCCGGCTCCATGCATGAGATTCAGAAATTCATTGATGATTACCTGGTAAAACATGAAACACGTCTCAAGGCATTCTGCAGCGGGGATGACAGCGTAATATGGGACAAGGAGTCGGTTAAGGCCGTCATTCTTGCTACTTACAATAAAATCGGATTTGACGGTCTCAGCCTCCTCGAGCTACGGGAAAAGTCAGGAATGCCGGAGCAGGTTCCTGATGAAGTGCTTAAATCCGTTCTTGGCAGTCTGCTTGCGAACGGCAAACTCGAATATGTTGATTTCCGATGCTACCGGATTTATCCGAAGGTAGCTGATTATCTGAAAGAATGCACCAAGATAACTGACAGAAATCGCGAGATCATGATACACAGGCTTCAGGGGGAAACGTTAGAGGCCATTGCCACGAGATATGGAAAAACCCGGGAACGTGTCCGCCAGATTGTCGCTAATAACATAAATAAAATAAAGGACTACTTGCGCGCGGATATAGGCGTTGAATGGTTCGATGAAGACTATTATCGCTACTTCTTTGAAACATATTCGTTTGAAAAGAAAGATGCGGAGGAATGGCTTGGGATTAGCAGACAGGTTTTTACCTACATGGAGATGACCAGCGCGGATAAAGGGAAACATTCTCTTGAGGAAGCACTGGATGATTATCACGGCCTTGATTTCGGATTTCGTCTGAAGATCAAGAACTATCTGAACCGGAATAAACTCTTCCTTGACGGCAGATGGGTCAATAAAACAAGGGCCGATCTTGAGGAGTATGCTGTCCGTAAGTTCTGTAAGGACAATGTGTCCTTCGACGAGTTTACGCGGATTTATAACAACTTCCTGTGTGAGGAGGAAGTGCCGTATGATGAGAAGCTCTACTATACGGATACTGTGATCCGCACAAGAAAGAACAGGCTTTCCGAGGTACGGTTTCTTCTGTGGAAGCAGAATGAGCAGATTCGGTACTACGATATTGATGGACAGGATTATACGGAGCTTTTGGATAAGCTGAATCTGAACGCCTATGAAAATATCGAATATTCTACATGGAAATTCGTGCGGGATTATCCTGATATTATGGATAAATATGATATCCGGGATCAGTATGAACTCCACAATCTTCTTCGGAAGATCGTTCCGGACGGGGCATATCATGATTTCCACTGTGAGAGAATGCCGATGATCCGCTTCGGAACCTTTGACCGCGACGGAGCACTTCTGGATCTCTTGGTAGACAGTGCGCCTATTGCGCAGGCAGATTTTGCGGAATTGGTTCATCAGGAGTATGGATATGATGCAGCAACGGTGATGGGGACTTATCTGGGCGCCCTTGCGCCTTACTATCATAACGGTATGTACACGATCGACCAAAAGGCGATGCTTGCTGACAATCAAAGAGCCCTACTTGCAGAACTGACAGATGATTTCTATTACATCGATGAGATTCGGGAAATTTATGCAAAAGCTGTTCCGGGAGCGGATATTGAGGAAGTTAACCCCTATAACCTGAAACTGATGGGATTTTCAGTACTCTCACGCTATGTGTACCGGAATCATTCTTCTTTGGATGATTACTTCAGGAAACTCCTGACTCAGGACGATGTTCTCGATATCTCACCGTATAGGCAGAGATTTGCGTATGTTCAGTCGTTCTCTATGGCTTTCGTAAATCTAAAGAACGAAATGGAGATTTTCGAGTTTGAGCCTAACCAGATCATTGCTTATCGGAAACTGGCTGCAGCTGGTGTGACGAGAGAGGATCTTATGGCCTTCTGTGATGAAACTGCGGATTTTGTAGAAGATGGAACGTATTTCAGCGTGCAGTCCATAAAGGAGGCGGGTTTTGAGACAGAACTCTTCAATCTCGGCTTCTCCGACTGGTTCTATGCAAGCCTGCTTACCTCAGATGACAGATTCTCGGATACAAGGGCATTCGGAAATATTCTTCTCTATAAGGGAAACAAACGAATCACGATCCAATCCTTTGAAGAGTCATTGATCCTTGAGAACGGAAGCATCGATGTTTTTGATCTCATGACAGAGATGGAAGAAGTCTACGGTTGTCAGATCTCAGATCGTTCAGATTTGATCTATAAAGTCGGCGGCACAGATGTCTACTATGATAAATATATGGATCGGTTGTATGCGAACGAAGGAGTTTTCAACAGAGAACTGGATGCAGCGGAAGGAATGTAAGAATGAATTCATTTGAAGAGCAGAAAGAAATCTTATTAACAGAGATGTCAAAGCTACATGCCCAGCACGAATTGTCGAAGACAATGGGGTCGGACTATTTTGAACCGGGAATGGTGGAGTATCCGGAGCAGTCAGATGGATCATGGGATGAAATTTCAGGCGAACTGATCTTGCGTTTTGAATCAAAAGGGACCCGCTATGACGGTCGCACGGAGCAGATTGAAAAAGTAAAAACAGGTGATGTGATACGGATCACACGCGACCCGGAAAATCCATATAATCCGAACAACTTTCGGCTCTTTACGGAGAAAGGAAAGGATGTCGGCAATATGCCCGCAGAGTTATGCAATGCAGTTGCTCCTTTGTATGACGAGGGATATCTTGTCATAAAAAGTGCGACAGTCAGTTTTGTGGATCCGATTTCTAAAAGGAGCCGGCATGCGAAACAGGCAATTCTGTTTGTAGAAATGCATGCGAATCTGACGACTCCCAATAACGAGGTCTGACATTTCACAAAGACATAAACTGTCTATGTAAAAGATATACTATTATTGATATGCAGATCTGCAGGACACAAGACGCACACACTTCAGGAGGATAGCGAATGAACGAACTGAAGGTTATGAACTTAGACAGTACAGACATTACAACCTGGGATTTCCAGGCTTTGAAAGTAGAATTACAGGCCTATCTGTCGGAGTATGCAGGCCTTGTTTATACAGATGAGACAATCAAGGACGCCAAGAAGGACCGGACGACTCTGAACAAGGCAAAGAAAGTTGTCGAAGACGCTAGAAAGGCATATAAGGCACGCTGCCTGGAGCCATATGAAGCTATCGAACCGCAGATTAGGGAACTCACCGGACTCATCGAAGAGAGACGTCAGCAGATTGATGAGGTCGTGAAGGATTATGAAGGGCGGCAGAAAGAGGCTAAAGAAAAAGAAATCCGGGAGTACTACGACAGGGTTTCCGAAAACCTGGGAACGGCTGCGGAGAAGCTTTATCTGAAGATTTTTGATCCGAAGTGGGCAAATCCTTCGACAAGTGCTGCAAAATATCGTGAAGCCATTCAGCTTGCAGTTGCCTCTGCGGTAAGAGATCTGGAAAGTATCAGGGAGCTTGATTCTCAGTATGAGGATACATTAAGGGAACACTATCTGGAAACTCTGTCGATGGAAGCAGTTCTTCAGAAAAACGAGGAGCTAAATGAGGCGGTCGGGAAGGCAAAACTTACAGGTACGGCAGTGGGAGAAGATACATATGCCACTGCGCCTGTGGCAGAGTTTTCCGAAAACCAGGCTGTGGATGAAGAAGAAGGAACCCTCGTCAGAATCCATGCTTCTCAGGCTCGCCTGAACCAGATCTGTGATTTTATGAAGGCAATCGGAGTATCTTTTGAAATCATATAGGTAAGGCTTATGTTTGATTTTACCCGTATAAACGATGACCAGGTGAAGGCGATTACCGCAACGGACGGGCCGGTCCTTGTCATTGCCGGTCCCGGTACTGGAAAGACCTTCACTCTTGTAAAAAGAATAGCCTATCTCGTTCTTGAAAAGCATGTCGCACCCAGTGAAATCATGGTGGTCACATTCACAGAGAAGGCGGCAAGGGAACTGCTGACCAGAATTTCAGATGAGTTCCTTGCATCAGGCATGCAGATCAATATCAACGAGATGTATATAGGAACCTTCCACGCAGTCTGCCTGCGTCTTTTGAAAGAAAATTCGGAATATACGGATAACGATAAACCGCTGCGAATGATGGACGCTTTCGAGCAGCTCTATCTTGTATGCAGGAATATAGAACTCTTTAACCGACTTCCTGATTTCTCCAAACTGATCACAGCCAAAAACCGCTGGAAACAGGCGCAGGAGATCTGCCGCTATGTGAACCAGATCATGGAGGAGCTTGCGGATGTCGATGCCCTGTTAGCAGATAAAGACAGGGATATGCAGTTCCTTGGAAAGATCACGATTCGTTACCGCGAACTTCTCGAGCGGAACGGTGTGATGGATTTCACTTCAATTCAGACCAGAACTTATGACATGCTGAAAAACTGTCCGGCCGTTCTTGCAAAAGTGCAGCAGGATATCCGGTACTTCATGGTGGATGAGTACCAGGATACGAACTATATTCAGGAACAGCTGGTGTTCCTGATGGCCGGAGACAGAAAGAATATCTGCGTTGTCGGAGATGATGACCAGGGCATGTATCGCTTCCGCGGAGCCACGATCCGCAACATACTGGAGTTTCCTTCCAAATTTTCTCAAGAAGAATGTAAGATCATTCACCTTAATAAGAATTACCGTTCCATACCGGATATCATCCGGTTTTATAACCGCTGGATGGATAATGCTGAAGGCACAAACCTGTTCAACTGGGATAGATACCGCTATCAAAAACAGATTGTGGCGGCGGATCCAAAAGAACTCTCCGGAACCGCAGTATTTTCCTGTGGTGGAACGGAAGAAGCGGAGCGAAAGGAACTGCTCTGGACCATCCGAAGTCTTATTGACAGCGGATGTATTTCTGACTTTAGTCAAATCGCCTGCCTGTTTCGTTCTGTTAAAAGTGACGAAGCAGAAGGACTGGGAAGATATCTGGAGGCGAACGGTATTCCGGTTTATTCCCCACGCTCGGATATGTTTTTTGAAAGGCAGGAAGTAAAACAGATCCTGGGTTTCTTTATGATCTGCTTCCAGTCATACCTTAGCGATCTGAAGAAGAATACGTTCACGCATGCCATATCCGATAAGCTCAGGGAGTATTATATTTCCTGTGTGAAGGAAGCAAATGCGAGTTGTAAGAGCAACAAGAAACTTTTTGCCTTTGTACGGAAACAGGCCGGTGAGATCCTGAACGTAACAGAGGAAAATGAAAACGGGCTCTTGGATATATTCTATAAGCTTGTCTCTTTTGACCCATTCCGCGGATACCTGAAAGCAAACCTGCAGAATCATGTACTGGAAAGCAGGGCGGCACGGAATCTTTCCGAAATATCCCGGCTGCTCTCACGATTCAGTCACCTTCACGGCATGCACAGCATCACTCCTGTGAACCGGATCGCCCTTCCAGAGGAGCTGTTCAACGAGTTCTTCCGCTATCTATATATCGACGGGATCGGAGAATATGAAGATGATTCGGAATACGCGCCGAAGGGATGTATATCGTTTATGACGATTCACCAGTCCAAAGGACTGGAGTTTCCTGTCGTGATCGTCGGATCGCTCGGGAATTCGCCCAGAAAGAACTATGACTTCCTGATGACATCTCTGGAAAATCGGTTCTTCCACCGTCCGCCGTTTGAACCGGCAGGCAATATTAAATATTTTGACTTCTGGCGTCTGTACTATACGGCGTTTTCCAGGGCACAGAACCTGCTCGTGCTGGCATCCGGGAAGAAGCAGGGAAAAGCTTTTGTGCCCTATATCGGCACGCTCCCTGATATTCGCAAGTTCAGCTGGAAGGAACCGTTTGCCGGAGTCAAGAGGATCAGTTATAAGCGGACCTATTCATTCACATCGCACATCGCAGTATATGACGGATGCCCGATGCAATATAAGTTCTACAAGGAATTCGGATTCGCACAGAACCGGATGTTCCATACGTCGATCGGATCTCTGGTACATGCGACCCTGGAAGACATGAACAAATGCATCATAGCCGGACATCCGGAGCGAGTGAATGAAGATTCGATCCGGGAATGGTTCATCCTCAATTACCAGAGCATGGAGGAACAGACGGGTTACTGTCTTACTGATGAACAGCAGGATCAGGCATTGCAACAGGTGATCCGGTACTATCATCACCGGAAGAATGAACTCGGCAAGGTTTGGAAAGCTGAAGAAGAGATCAATCTGGTATTGCCTAAATATATCCTGCAGGGCGTGATCGACCTTGTGGAGGGACACGGCGGTACCGTCGAGATTGTAGATTACAAGACCGGTCCTAAACCAGATGCTGTCAGATATCCGTTGCGAATCGAGCATTACCGGAAACAGCTTGAGATTTACGCATATTTGATCGAAAAGAGGTATGGCAAAAAAGTCAGCCGCATGCACCTGTACTATACAAGCACTATGGAGGGCAATCCGCTCATTACGTTTGAATGGAACAGGGCAGACGTCGACCACACAATCCGGGAGATCACAGAAACCGTGGAAAAGATAGAAGCGAAAGATTTTCATTTGCGTGTACAGAACACTTATGCGTGCAGGTTCTGCGATATGCGCTATTTCTGTAAATGCGAGGAGTGTGGTAGTGTCAAGTGACCTATGAAAAACCAGAGCCAAAGAAAAAGGTTCTGGCGAACCTTGAAAATCTGTAGATATTGAAATCGGAAGGCTCTCCGAGGGCTTAGGGCGCTGCCCTAAGAACCCGCAAGGGACTCGTCCCTTGACCCTTTTTCCGGGCTCTGCCCGGACCCGTCCTCGCCGGAAGCAGGGAAAGGCGCAGCAGCCCCTTTCTCTTTGCAGGAGGATGATCCGTGAACCTTATGTCAAGGGACTTTCGCGGCATATCCTCGCGGCATAAGCCGCTGCGGTATTCCACGGTTCCCTTGACAACGGTTCCGCTCCACGCTTATGCGGCAGTCTCCTGCATCTTTTTGATGGTCTGCTGTCCAAGAAAGATCAGCAGCTGCCATTTACCAGGCATGTTTTCACCGTTTGCAATGACGTCATTTCTGACAGGCGGCTGAAACCTGTGCTTTTTATGCGGACGCAGGAAGTTGTAGTAGGCGACCCAGAGTGCGAGATCATAGTTGGCACCGTCGTAGTTATCAAATCCGTTTGTAGGGCGGTAAGAGGCTTTATAGGTACGGTTAAGACGTTCGATCATCTGCTTGTATGGCCTGAATTCT
>Ga0256404_1009047_pt1 | contig 14501 bp, 16 predicted proteins | sample RumenRJG_01DNA_FD_185990 | JGI IMG/M metagenome (GOLD analysis project Ga0256404, IMG submission 185990) | Bovine rumen microbial communities from Lethbridge, Alberta, Canada - RJG_01 | ecosystem: Host-associated > Mammals > Digestive system > Stomach > Rumen | place: Canada: Alberta | collected...
GGCAGATTCATCAATCCCGGAATACCATTGAGACTCTGCAAATCTTGTTTCGTCATCAGACCACCGATAACGAAAGATTCACCTGTTTTCAGATGTGCGGAGGTTGTTGCCTGACGAGTGGAAATCTGCGGAGCTTTATTTGCTCCCATTGTCTGATAACCCGTGATATTCGAAACCTGAGTATCAACCTTCATCGTAACCGTTCCAGTCTCCTCATCAATCGTCGGAGTGATGGTGAGCTGTGTACCGACATCCTTGTACTCGGTATCAACCGTAGTAGCTCCCGTCGTAGCCGTAGTCGTCATGATAGGAACCTGATCACCGAAGTTGACCTTCCCTTCCTGGCCATTCATCATCATGATCATCGGGCGGGCAATAACCTTGCCATTATTCAATGCACGGTTTGCGGTACTCGTAACACCGAATGTAAGCTTTGCGAGCCAGTTCCCATGCAGATCATCCGTTGCGCCACTGCCACCGCTGGAAGTCGTTGCTCCAGAATCACTGCCATCAGAAGAATCCGAGCTGGATGTCGTAGTCATGGAAGAAGAACCTGACGTCGTATTCCCTGTATGCGTATAAGACGGCAGAGTGTAGCTGAATCCGAGGTCAAGATTTTTGCCGTGGCTGACTTCAATAAGCTGTGCGACTACGAGGCACTGACTGATCGGGCGATCGATTTCTTTCAAGCGACGCTCGACTTGCTGAAGCTGGTAAGCAGTACCAGTGACCGACACAGTGCGCTGTTCCGAGTTCGGATAAATGGAATCCTCTTCAATTCCAATGCCTTTCAGCTCGCTCTTGAGCGAATCCATATTGAAGATATGGTGAATATGGAAGGTCTTCGACTGCTTCATGAGATCTGCCGTGCTAACAACCACAGAATTGCCCTGAATCATCCAGTTCAGATTGAATGCATTCGAGAGTCGCTGAAGAGCCTCAAGATATGTCACATTATGAAGCGACATATAAACTGTTCCTTCAAGAGCACCGTTGATAACGATGTCCTTGTTTGCCATCTTTGCAATGCCATAGATGCTGTTTGCAAGTGGCGTTCCCTGCCAATCAAAATTATAGCGAGGCTCGTAAGCATCCGCCGCCGCATTCGATTGTGCGTACTGCTGAGCATCCTCATCTTGAGCAACCTCTACTGACCCGTAATAGTCTGGTTGCGCAGCTTCATTAAGCACCGACTGACTGTCTTTTGACGAAGAAGTCGCCGAAATCTCATGATGTGCCCATTTACTTCCCTGAGCCGCGTTTTCTTTATGGTATTCTTCAAGAATCTTTTGGATGCGATTCGAAAAATCGCCTGCTCCTTCCTCAGTCTGTACCGTCTGAGCAGAGACAACCTTCGTCGCTGCATAACTTGTATGAGGAACAAACATGCTGCCCCCGATAAAGGACGCGCTCAGGAGACCAAGAAGAATCTTCTGTGTCAAAACTTTCTTCTTCAACGTATTTCCCTCCATCATTTATACTCTAACGTACTGCCATCATCGAAGATAACACCGCCATCATTCACCTCAGAAACTGTATTCCCTTTATATGTATCACCGGACTGGATAATCTTTCCGTCACCCATAATAGCCATTGCATTACCATATTCGTCCGACATGATACCTTTCACGGAACTTCTATCCCCGCCTCCAATATTGCTTCCATTACCGCCAAGTGTCGGTGGAATAGTCATATCAAGAGGTTTCCCTGCACTGCTGATATTTGGAAGCGGAATATTCCCTGTCGGTCCATAGGAAACAGGATGACTTCCTGAGCCACCGGCGTTGAAGGACGCCCGCTGACTTTCCTGCTTCGCCCTCTCACTGTTTTCAAGAGGACTTACCAGATTCATTTCAACGAAAGGATTTACGGCAAGAAGATTGTCCAGGGATAACACCGAGTTTCCAATCTTGATATTTTGCGATTTATCATCATCAACAGGAGCAGCAGAATTCTGTTTGACTGTTGTTTGTGCTTGCGTTTGCGTCTTGCTTGTATCTGACGGGCTGAGCGCTTTTGACGCCTTGCCAGCAAGGTTTACAGCAGTAAAGCCTATACAGATTGCCATGATCGCCAGATATGCACCTGCTTTTTTCTTGTTCTCTATTTCAAAGTTGACATCCGTTCCGAGAATCTTCACAACGGCACCTCCTTTCACTTCGTATAAATCTTATATGTCAGCGTCGTATTCATTTCGCCATTATTTGCCTCTGTCTTAAACGCCTTGATCCCAATCAGGAAATGATTCTCATGGAGAGAATCAAGGAACCGCATCGTGTTCTCGTAAGAGCCAGTAAACGTCGCTGTATATGCTTTGCCATGTTCTCCAGAATTCTGAAGCTCTTCTCTCATACTGATGAGATTGAGATCACTGGACTGAATATCAAACATGATATTAGATTGCGTTTTTTCTAAGTCTCTTGCATCAACAATATCTTTCGGGAACTTGCTCAATTCCTGATGCTGCTTTTGATAGTTCTGCACGAACGTCTCCATCGCGGCAATCTGTTGCTGCGTATCAGCCCGTTGCTTCATCGAAACACCGATATGTGTTGTTAATCCAGAAAGAACAAACACAAGGATCATCAAAACACCTGTGTTAACGATGAGCTGCTTGTGGTTGCCAAGCATTGGAAGAAGTGAGCCAAGCTGTTTTGTAAAATCTTCTTTCCCAGTCTTATCTCCCAATTCACTCACCGACCTTTCCTTTTGCGATTGTTAACTCGGCAGTTTTATATCCAGACGATGTATCCGTATTAAATGACGGAATACTGACATCTTTGAATTCAGGTTTGTCTGATAAGGACGAAACATAATCTTGAAATTTCAGCGGATCATCTGTGATGACCTTCGCCTTGATCCATTTCGAATTATCCTGCTTGGAAGAACTGCCAATTGACAAAGAGGTAAAATGAACTCCTTCGGGAAGATCTTCTGTCATCGCCGAATATGCCTCAAGGGGGAATTCGTTCTCTGTGTTTGCAAGCTTGATAATCTTAAGCTCATTATCGATATCTTCGGAATCTCTTCGCGCCGCATCATATTCTGTTTGAAGGTCTTTCGGAATCTGGACATTGGAGATAATACCGATTGCTACACCCTCCACAATTCCGATAAGCAGAAGAGCCGCGATACCGAGCTTCGAATATTTCGTGAGATCTTCCATTCGCTGATAACGTTTGGAGGATACTTTGATCTCTTCTGGAAGAACGTTGCCGGATGCAATCGTCTGATAATTTTCTACGACCTCTTCAAAACGTTCTTCGTTGAAGTCGATACTCTGAAGCAGTGTTCCGACAACACACATCCAGTCTTCTTCCATCCCCTCGGGAATATGCCCTGGACGAATATATTCTGGGAATTCCTGCGGAGCAGACTGACGTTCTTGAAACGCTGGATATTTTCCAATAACCTCAGGAGACATCATGAACGTATAGGGAAGATCCTGGTTCAGATATTCGAACGTCTGATGAGCAGATGCTTCAAACTCAATCATGTACTGCCGAATCTGCTGTTCCGCTTCAAGATCATTCAACGCAGAGAGAGAATGAAGAGAAAGCTCCGGCGTATCCATCTTAAACAGACCGCCATTAGAACTGTAGCCAATAAACGTCGCATGATCTTCAAAAGAATAAAGGGATAATTCTTCTTTTGCAAATATGCCTGTAGCCCGCAAAAAAGAAATTCCGGCTGACTCGATTGAAGCAAGCTGAATCTTTTCTCTCTTCGCGGCTTCATTGAAGGCATCAATCAGGAAGCGATCAATAACGCAAACCGTGACGAGTTGTTGCTGCGGCTCAGGAGCTGTGATGATTGGCTTCGAATAGCACAAAGTATCAATTGTCTTGTGTGTCCCGTTCTCGATATGAGTCCGAATATCGCTTTCTCCGTCAAAACGGAAGCAATCTTCCATCGCGAACATATAATCTGGCAGGACAAGGTAAAACTCATCTTTCTTTGCTTTCAGTACATTTTTGACAGTCGCAAACATATCCGCAAGACTATCAATAACGTCATCGCCAAGACTTATCGTATCATGCGACATGTCTGGAAGATAAACATTGGGAAGAGTCTTGTTTACCTGAACTGTCAGCGTACCTTTCTTCATTTTTGCCTTGACAATCTGTGTAGAGTCAGGGCGCAAATACACTGCAATCAAAGGTCTTTCCCCTCTCTCTTAGAATTTGAGCCATTCTTCAAGATTGGCTCCCTGAAGCACCGTAAGAACCTTTCCATGGGCGTTCCCGACAGCAAAATTTGCTGGATGAACGTTCTCTCGAAAATCGCACAGCATTCGAATTGCTGCGCTGTCAATAAATTTTGTTTTGTCAAAATCAACGGCAATCTTAGTACACCCATTCTGCAAAGCCACATTGATTTCAGAAGAAACAATCTTGCATTTTCCAAAATTAAAAATTCCGTTTACAGAAAGCACCGCCGTATCATTTCTTACCTGAACATACTGCATAAAAACGACGCTTAGCGTCTTCCTCCTTCCCTTCCTATCAAAACTGACGCTATTTTAGCAGAATCGACACAGGACAAATATCATGCCTCTTCTGAATCCTTGATCAGATGGACATGGACAGCTGAAATATCATCGTGCTTCGCTATTCCTAATTCATCCTCTTTCTTGTCCGAATACAGATCGCTTAACCCGTCAGATGTAAAAATCACGTCTTCTATTTCCGAAAGTGATACTGTAAATTCTTCGAACGAACTATCTTGCTCATAACCGATAAGGCTTGATTTCAAAGACATTGGCGAATACTGAGCTTCATCCTTCTTCTTTATAAAAAGACAGGGAATACCCGCAGGACAGTAACGCATTTCGTTTTTCTTGAAATCGAAACAGAAGGCAATAACAGGAACAAGGCTCTTAATCGGAGTTAGATTGAAATAATCTTTATTTACAGATTCCATGGCTTCCGAGAGTGTTGCAAATTCTCCGTCCTGATAATCGCCCATATTCTTTCTCAAAAGAGTCCACGTACTTCCAACCTGTCCGAAGCTTGCCACATTGTGACCCTCGCAATCAAACAAATACCCGAGCAACCACTCTTTATCCTTGTCATACCAGAAGTTCAAGCTGTCGCCGGAAAGCTTATCAAAAGCACTGAAGACATATTCTGCACGAAAAATCTTGCCTGTAATAAACTTCGGCAACATGGAAAGCTGCTGATATGCCGCGTATTCCAACCCATCACTGTCTTCATTGGCTTCAATATCCGCCTTGATTTCCTCAATATCGGCGCGAATCTGTTGAACAAAGATATCTGGTTTGATAGAAGCGTCAATATACCTGTCCGCTTTTGTATTTTCAAGAAGCTCATTATGAATAACGACATATATCAAACAATTTGGGATACCAATATCTTTCAAGATAGAAGCAATAGACAACCCACTGACATCGTTAAGTTCTTCGTCGACAATCGTGATGGATGGACGAACGCCTTGAAACTCAAACAGTCCCGTCATGCCCGTCGGAGACTCATGAAAATCTACGTCTTTTCCTAATTCCTGCTTGATTGTTGCTTCAAGTTCGTCTCCAGGAGGAGAAATATATAGGATTACTGGTCGCATGATCTCTCATCCTCTCCAACACACAGCCGTCTTACCAACTCACCAATACGCTTGGAAACGTGGCTCGGCAAGAAAGGTCTATCAGCAATTAGTGTTACTTCCTTGCCAGAAATTGCGATTTCTACTTTCCTGCATCCCATGAGCATGAACCAGAATCCTCGACTCTTTCCCGTATTGCCAGTAAAAGCACCCCAATCAAGATCTTTCATCTTCGGATCTTGCCCATAGCTGTGCATCTTATCGACAAAAGCCACCACATCAAAATCTGATGTATCTGCCCCAATTGTCGTCGATATATAATTCATAGCGACCTTCAAAGAAATACTTATTCGGACTGCTTCTGCACCTGCTTTCGCATATCGAGCAGCGTTGCAGACAGCCTCATTGACAGCAATAAGATAATGCTCATCCTCATCCTGAAGATACTTGTCAAAAAGAACTTCAAGCCACGGCATGACTTCTTCGTAATAAGCATCCTGCCCAAGCACCTCGAACCGGCGCTTTCGAATCGGCTCCATATCTGTCTCATCTCTCAATATTCTCACTCCCCGCTTTTCAAAAATCGTGATTTTTGATGAATGAATCATCAAAAAAATCTCGTTTTTTCTTTGCCGTCAGTTCCACAATTGCAACGGATCTGCGTATTCATATCCTCCCGCGTCAGAGTTCTTGACAATATATTCAAGATGCAGATGTGGCCCTGTCGAATTACCTGTAGAACCAACCGCGCCGATAGTTTCTCCTCGACTTACGCTTTCTCCATCATCAACATTAATTGCACTCAGATGTCCATACCGCGTATAGCAGTCCATATCCTGATGATAGAGAAGTATCTGGTTGCCATATCCATCCCCGAAGTTTCCTTCTTGAACAACCACGCCATCAAAAAGTGCAGGAACAGGCGTGCCATATTCATAACCGAGATCGACTCCAGAATGAAAACGCCATTCTCCCGTAATAGGATGAACGCGCCATCCGAATGATGATGTTACAGGAAGATCGGCAGCTTCTGTGACTGCCGTAAAAATAAGAAGGCTCAAACCAAGGAGAAAACCGAACCAAAGTCTGAGAGCCTTCTTTGAAAAAATATCTCTCACAATGGTCACTCCAAAAACAAAAAACTAAATCTATGTTGCGACGATATTTTAGCAGAATCGGCGTGGGCTTCTTCCTTTGGAATTTGCAAAAAATAACCTCGGACAAATGTCCGGGGCAAAGAACGAATTTTTTCGAAATACCAAAAAAACGCCGAAAAACACCGCCCTTAGGCGTTGGGTTCATGACGAGCGACCCATATTTGCGTAACTATACCAATAGCACCGCAATGCAAACATCTATATTTCTGCTGAAACTCTTTTTTCCCGCCAACATCACTTTTTATTGGTCCTCCAATTCTTTCCAGCTCATAACGATGACAACACTCGCAATCCATCGCAACCCAGTTCGCCATATGCTTTGAATATCTAAGCACATACCAAATATACTTCAGCTTTTCACGCCACGATAAATCTTTTTTAAAAGTGTTCTCTTGCGCCAACGACAGTCCGATACGGCCAAGCTCTTTCTCAATTTCTTCGACCGATTCCAGGTTCAGATGTTTGATACCTAGAATGTCTGTGGGAGTCAACTTCACGAGATCCGCAACAGTCTGTATGCCAGCTTTCGATAAGCAACTGTACGAGCGAATAGAAAGATTCAGTTCGTATAACGGCAAATCATGTTTCTTTTGCATTTCATTCATTCGATTTTCTCCTCCGTCAACAATAATTTTTTCGTTATCAGTTAGCACATGACATCTTGAGCATGTGACAATATCTTCGTACTGGGACTTCCAGAACCATTGTTCGCATGCTTCCCAAAAATCTTCTTTTGTATCTTCCTCTGGGTCAAAATATTTTTCTTTTATGATTTTTTGGAAAAATTTATCTGCAACATTCTCTGTCGCGCAGATATGATAGCTCATACCTTCCTGATGATCATTCACCGTAATTAAGTATACATTCATCTTAACTTCTTCTCCTGCTTCTCTTTCGCCATCGCGATCCGAACCCAGCGTGGCATCTGCTTCTTCGCATCGCCAACTTTTCGCCCGTTCTCATCGACGAAAATCTTGCCCTTCTTCCCGTCAATCATATGATAGACGGGAAGCTTCTTTCCTTCCTGTTCAAAGAATTCTTCGAGCACACTTTTCTCGCCTTGAATCTTGCGCATATCATCAATAAGCATAATCCCAGATATAACGTAGGAAATTAGCAGATGATCATTAACTTCAAGGAGGAAATGCTGCGTCTTTGCATCATCACCAGCAAAGGAACAGCTTCCACCATATTTCTCAACAGCGGAGACAGAAGTATACCAGTCCTTGCAGCCATATTTTCCCCCGTCAAAAAGTTTTTGCTGAGGAAAGAGCTCGACAATTTTCGCGGGCGAGAGCTCTGCCAACATTGCCAGCACAAGACCATGCACTGAAAAAGCGATTTCTGTAGCTTTATACACATCATGCTCATGTGACGTACCATCAAGCAGATATTCACCAACGCTTCGTCCGTGATCTCGCAAAGAGAAGCAACGAACTCCAGCACACACGGCTTTCACGAGATTATCCTTGCTCTTTTCAGCTTCTGGGAGGAGCCGAAAAAATGTCTTAAGCCATAGCTCGTGCTTCTTCTCTCTCCGACTTTCTTTGTCGGCATAAACTTCTTTTTTTCGTCCTTCGACTACCGATAATCTTGGCATGATCAATCCTCCGCACAAATATATGTGTGTCTTTCCTTTTCTCCTATGATAGCAGGGATACGTATCCATATCAGAAAATGACAAGGAACGGCAAGAAAAAAGAGCGCAATTTTTTGCATCTTCGTCCTTATAAAATTGCGATTTTGCAAAAAGAAAAGCTCTGCATTTGCAGAGCAGCCAGAAAAGAAATACAGTTATTTCGTTGCGAATTCAGCTTCCATTTCTTCGTGGGAAACGAGACGAAAGCTCATTTCTCTCCACCCACGAAGGGTACAGAGATGGTCTTCATTTCCGTCAGGGGACAAGAAATGAAATACCACCTGCGCTTTTTTCGCCCCAAAATATGGGTAGCGACGATCGTATTCAAAGAACCGACCGAGACTCCCCGATGTGAGATGAATTTCCTTATCAAAACGGAGAATATCTCCGCATTTGATAGATGAAATCAGCTTCTGCCGATTAAGGCGCTCATAACAGCGCCTCCTCCACGGCTTGGCGAATTCGTCATTCGTGCCGTCGATCCCGCCGACAATATCGAGAATACGCTTGGGACACGTGGCGTCACACGGTCCGCTATTCTCGCTCATTGTCTTAACGGCAATGGTATTGCGAGATGCGCTATAGCTCAGCAGGGAAACAAAAATGATTTTGTTCCCTTCTTTTGTCTGAATCGGCCGATAATATACATTACCGACCTTTGAGCCAGGCGCAATCGGGTGGACACCTTCGGACCACCCAAAATAATCTACGTCGAAGAACTTATCCAAGCCTTTCGACGTAAACGACTCATAAAAATTAGTTTCCATCCATCCCATAATGGACCTCCTTTCTCCTGCATAAATGCAGGACAAACAATTATCTACGAGTTCAGTATAATTCAGATTCTCGTTCTGACAAAAGAAAAAGAAGCCGAGATTTTTCTCGACTTCTCCATGACTTAAGAGAAAAGTGGAATCTGAACATAGTTCGTAGCCACAGATTTCGCCGCTATATGAACTTTTGGCTTTTCTTCATCCAACCACCAGTATTCCTGCTCAATTTTCTCTGGCGTCCAGACGAACGACTTTCCTTTCAGAAAATCTTCTGGCGGAACATGCTTCTTCAGCCAAAGCGCAGCCGTTGGTCGCACTGGGTTTTCCGCATTGTTTTTGCTTGTTAGATCAATACCATTTCGCCTGATAACAAGACATGAAGAATGATCTTCATGACAACGAAATCGAGGGGCGAAAAACTTTTCGTTTTGACAAACAAACTCAACGACATATTTCGTTTTTCTGGAAAACGTCCAATAATGTCCGCAATCCAAACAAACAACAATGTCTTTGGCTGATGAAACATTAGCTCGCGCGAACTCGCATGCCTCTTTTTCGTCAGATCTAGTTCCTCCAATATCAATGCCAAAAGATTGGCGAATCAAATTCCCCCAACACTGAAAAGCCATTCCATGATTGTTGCACTCATCAAAAGTGTGTACGATTTCATGCATAATCATACTTCTCAAAGATTCTGGACTCATATACCCAGAAAGGAAAGCACGATTTAAAGAAATCAAGCATTGCCTTTCTTCTAAGTGACCATGTTGATAAGTTGTTTGACATTCTCCAAGAGATTTCATGCCATATAAGAACTTATTTGATAATTTTATCGGTCGCTTTGGGAAAGGAACATCGCGATCCTTCCAGTTTTTTAGCTCGAATAAGCAATCCTCAAACTCTTTTCGAATATCCTCTTTGGATATCGAATATTTCTTCAGATTTTTCATCTATAAACCTCCTTTTCTCCTATGCAAACATAGGACAAACAATCATCTACAGTTTCAGTATCGCTCAGATTCTTTCTCGAATAAAAGAAAAGAGCCTCGTTAAAACGAAGCTCAAAATCACGATTTTTGACGAACGATCATCAAAAAAATCCGCTTGTCTTTTCTTTGCTGGTCAAAGTTGTTTCATAAACATAATAAAGAATACAACTGTCAGGATACCAAAGAATACAGCCGTATATAATACAGATCGCTTCTCCTTTTCTGATGCCTTGATAACAGAGTCTGTATCTTTTTCAAAAAAATTGTCCATGGTCTTCTCGATCATATTAACTCCTTAAAAAATAATATTGACACAATTTTTTGCATCGAATAAAATATACATGTCGTCCTCATACGACGTACCAAAAAAAGGAGACCGCATTCCCCATGTCGGTCTCCTTTTTCGTGTATCCGAAATCAGGCAGAAAACAAAGAGATAAAAGTATCTTTTGATACCTTATCCAAGGACAAATCGATGTCCCATTCTTCGTCCTCTTCCTTCTCAAATACCGCACCAGCCTGACGGAGAATATCTTTCAGCCTGAGGCTGGACGCAAAAGAGGCATGAGCCGCCTTGAGCGCGAGCTTACTTTTATCATCATACGAGCAGACAATATCCTGACCAAGTTGCGCATTCGCAAACCAGAACGTCTTATTTCCATCCTCATCAGCTTCGAGGAACCCAAGGAACTGCTGAGGTTTCGCTATGGTGTTTGGAACGTTGACAAAAAGATTCTGGCAGCTGAGAAGATAATCTTTCGAAAGTTGCTCCGGATCGGCGTTGCCGAGCACGAACTTGAAAGGAACTTCACCAGAACAATCCCATGTATACCAAGCCATATTGACAAGCGCAAAATCGTCTTTTACCGCCTTACTCACGAAATAAGCTTCGGTCGCTCCGCCTTCCTCCTTCGGCGCGTCCGTTTTATCGCCAGAAAAATAAATCGCGTTCTTGAGCCTTGCATCAGTGAAGTTGGTATTCCAGCCAACATCATATTTGCCAGACTTGTAGTAGAGGTCGAGATCGACACGCTCATTTTCGAGATTTTCCCAGTGCACGCCCAAAACGACATCTTTCCCAAGACGGACAGCGGAGTTGAACGGAATTCCGCCTACAAACCGTTTCTCGCTCGTCGGCATCGCATATTCGACTCCTTCTGGGATAAAGATCTTCTTGCCAGCGACAGCAGGCCGCACGTCATCGACAATAGACGAGACAATGACATCGAAGATCGTCTTCCGTTTCGGGCTGTACGGACGCTCAACATCACGCTCCGTTGCAAAAGCCTTTCCGTTGCGGATATGATAGAGCGCGGCGTCTGGATTTGCCATCTGGAACAGCAGCGCATTAGCAGCCGTGACCTTCTTGTAAGGAGTCACGCGCGACAGCTCACGACAGAGCTCATCAAGGCGAAGCGTGCTGTCGTAGGTGACACGATCAAGCACACCAATACGAGCTGGCTTCTTTTCCTTGTCTGCAATCTTTCTTACACGGTTCAGAATATGCGCGACATAAGGAGACGCCCCTTTGAAAGCGAGGAAGAGGGCTTTGTTCTTGTGCCTCAGGAATACTTTAGCAAGAGCCCTGATTCCACCGCCAGAATATGCGCCTACATACGTCCTGAACGCTTTCTCTACGTCAAATCGATAAAGACCAGTCTTGATCATCTGGATAGTCTCAGCATTACGCACAAGGAGCGTCGTTCCCGCTGTCTTGAAGACGAGATAGCGCAAAAACTCTTCCGCATCAACAGGAACCGTACCGAGTGCGTCATACAGGCGAATACGCATCTCCTTGTTCCGCACTCTCTCCACTGCGATTTCCAGACGAAGGTGTTTAACGACCGTCATCAAGTCGTCCATCGTCTCGCTTGAAAGCGCCATACCAGACGAAAGCATCTTACGCACACGCGTCTCAAGCTCTGCGTTAGAAATCGAACGAATGACCGTCAGGCGAACAGGAGCGCTTTCTGCGGGCAGATTTAGCTTTTCTGCCGGTACATAGACAAGCGAACTATCAATCTTGCTATTATCGAACATATCGCCGTTCTGGATAAAAACGGTCGCATAATGCATAATCTGCTCAAGAAGCAGAATCGCTTCAGGCGTCTCCTTAATCTTCTTGAAGCTCTTGTGAAGGCCATTGTTGAGCGCGAGCAAATCATAGCCAAAATGATGCGTAATGAACGCCATAACTTCAGGCTCAACAACTTCGCCATTGTTCTTTACTGCGTCTTCTGTCAACATGAAACCATTCTTAATTGTCTCCTTGCAATCGATAACTGCATGAGAAGGCATGAGGACAGGAACAGCTTTAAAAAGACGAAGGACTGCTTTCGTATACTCGAAGGACATAATAATTTCCCCTTTCAGTACAATAGAAAACGGGCACTGCATGTTGCAATACCCGCTAAATCTTGGCGGAAGGTAGATGAGTTTTCAAAAAACTTTTCCATAAAAAGGAACCTTCTATGCCAAGCTTCAACGGCGGCGGGTAGAACTATTTATCTTTTCAAAAAAGGAACCCGTATATGCCGTTCGGTATCGAAAAAGCAATCAGCTTTTCGACGTATCTTTATCTTAGCAGAATTGGTGAGAAAAAAAATAAATTCGCGAAAATCTGATGTCTTTTGAGCTATTTCTCTTTTTTCTGGCAAGGAATATTGATCATACCAAAGGAACCAAACTTGACTGCCATCTCAAGCACTCCGTCGCCAGTTAAAGCATGAAGGTCTTCTTCCTTAATTGGATTCGAAGCAATCTCTTTCTGAGTTTCTTCTAGCCTTTCTGCTTTCTTCTGCATAAGCTCTATCTGCGCTTTTGCTCTGACATTCTCACTCAGTGCCTGATGCAAAGCATCTCTGCTCTTTTCTGCCTCGATGCGATAGTATTCTGCATCTTGATGTTCGGTATAAGCAAAAACGGTCGCGGCAACGGCAAAGAAAATGGACGCTGCACAAACGATATTTCGACCTCCAGAAATCACGACTTCTCGCCTCCTCCAACGCACAGTTCCTTTCTCGAACAAATTCATTTTATCAAAAACGCTGATTCCGTGAGAAAATCGCCAAGAAAAAGCAAAAAAAGAAAGCACCAGACGAATCTGATGCTTCCCTGTAGGATCAAGCGATGCCGTGCTTAACGCGGTCGTGCTCCTCGGCGCGTTTCGCGTCGTTCCAACGGTCGATCGTGCCGACGAGGTAGCCCGTGATGCGCCGGATGCGCTCGAATTTTGGCAGGACGGCGACAAAATCAATGTCTACGTTGCCGTCCTCTCGCTCAGAGAGAGTGAGCTGAGACAGCTCTTTCTCCTTGGGAAGTTTCGACTGTACTACGCGAATGTAATACTCAACTTCCTCTGGAGAAAAAATTCCATTTTTGATAACTTCTACTTTTCTTTTCATGATTTTTCCTCCTTTTGCCTCTTGCACAGAGGCACAAACAATGCCTCTTGAGAACAATATATAACGCAAATGTGGATTTGCAAAAGAAAGATGCAGAACAAAAAGGGCAAGAAACAGACAAACTTCTTGCAATTATCTCGATTACAAAAACGAGCAAAAAATTTTTCTTGTTCAGCTATAATTTTTTCTCGTTCAGCCCTGAACATTTTCTTCGATAATCTCCACACGCACTTCGATACGTGGCTTTTCGGAATACCATTTGCCAATAATACCATATTCGACGATCTGACTGTCGTCTCTATATATGATTCCTTTGATTGCATCTTCTACGCCTTTCAGGACATTCGAGATATCTGGTTTTTTCGTCGGTCGAATTCTCCCTGCAACTGCTTCTGCATACTTCTTTTTAGGGAAAGATTTCGGTATCGGCAGAAAGATCTTGAGCGATAATCTAACAGGGTAATCGAGCGGGATTCGCGGGCCTTTCAGGTTTGCAATATAGGCGATCATTGCCTTGTAATTCTTACTCTTTTCTGGATCATACGCGACAACAAAACCATTCGCTTTTGAAAAGCGAGGGCGCCCTTGTGCGACAGGAACACCTGGAACTACGAACGAATATATTTTTCCCATTTTTCCTCCAATTTTTCGAAAAAAGCATTGATTTTTTTGCAATTTTTGGCAAATCTTGACAAAAAGACAGAGATATAGCAATATAAGAATGTCAGATAGTTCTTGAAAGTTTTTGTGGTCCCCTAAAACTTCTCGAAAGGGTTCAAGAATGAAGATTCTGATACCTATGTTCGCTCGTTCAGTGCGAATTTGGTATGCGTTTTGGCGATTTCGCATGTCATGAACCCCACGCCGAAAGGCGTGGCTTGGAGGCGCAAGTTTCCAAGTCCGAATGATTAGCCTCAGTCTTGGATTGTGCATAGCTATATCTCAGACTACGTTATCATCAGAATATTATAGGTATC
>Ga0256404_1009049_pt1 | contig 14499 bp, 19 predicted proteins | sample RumenRJG_01DNA_FD_185990 | JGI IMG/M metagenome (GOLD analysis project Ga0256404, IMG submission 185990) | Bovine rumen microbial communities from Lethbridge, Alberta, Canada - RJG_01 | ecosystem: Host-associated > Mammals > Digestive system > Stomach > Rumen | place: Canada: Alberta | collected...
GGAAGGTAGAGTGTAACGTGAGGTAAATTCGCTGTATTATAGCGAGTGAGGTAAATACTATAATACGATTATGACTTTGGTACGAGGATAGGGGCTAAAAGACCTACATTTTCGTGCGTAACTGCTATCTATTTATTACACTAATTGTTAATAACGTATCCTATAATTAAACTGAGCTAGTTGTATAGGAGATCTATTATGACTGACTTACAACATAAACCTAAAGGTTGGAACGAACCTTTAAATTGTATGACCGATGAGGAATGGAAGGAATATTTCCACTTACGTCAAGTGCTTGATGTAGAGATGAGTGAGGATGAGCAAAGAGATTTATTAGATAAAATTGATTTAGCTTTAGTTAATGAAGATTATGATCTTGTTGATGCTCTTGCATCTAAACTTCCTTTAGAAGCTCATTACGCTTATGGTTTAAAACTAGGTTTAGGCTTAAGGTATCTAAAAAATCATAATTTATCAGAAGCTAAGAAAGAATATCCTGATGAGTTTTAATGACATGAATTTTAAATACATGAGTAATACATCTGTATTCTGTAGGAGTATTTTGACATGACACAAGAAGAAATTCAGAAAAATTTAGAGAAAATTAACGATGAATATTCTAAAAAGAATTATTCAGAAGCATTTAAGCTCTGTTGTTGTGTTGCAAAGCTTGGAATTTCAGAGGCGCAAAATTATTTAGGTGTGATGTACTTTAGAGGGCTAGGTGTAAAGCAAGATTACACAGAAGCCAAAAATTGGTGGCTAAAAGCATCAGAGCAAGGCTTTGCAAAAGCTCAATATAATTTAGGAGATATGTTCTACAATGGGGAAGGGGGAAGAAAAAATTTCTTTGAAGCTAAAAAATGGTATCAAAAAGCTGCAGAGCAAGGTATAGCTGAAGCTCAACATTATTTATCGAACATGTACTACAAAGGTGAAGGGGGAAGACAAGATTACTCTAAGTCTATATATTGGTGTCGAAAAGCAGTCGAACAAGACTATGCAAAGGCTCAATTTAATTTAGGTTTTATGTATGAGCTAGGGATAGGTGTAAAACAAGATTATGCTGAAGCTAAAAAATGGTATCAAAAAGCTGCAGAACAAGGTGATGAAGGCGCTATAAATAATCTAGGTGTTATGTTCGATAGAGGTGAAGGTGTAGATAAAAATGATGTTGAAGCAGTAAAAAATTACCAAAAAGCAGCAGAACTTGGAGGAAAAGTCGCGCAATATAATTTAGCCATCAGTTACGCAAATGGAGATGCCGTAGAGCAAGATTACAAAGAAGCTTTTAAATGGTTCCAAAAATCAGCTGAGCAAGAATATGTAGACTCGCAATATAATTTAGGACTTTTGTACGAGAAGGGTAAAGGAGTAGAACAAGATTACTTCAAAGCTGTAGAGTGGTACAAAAAAGCTGCCGATCAAGGTTTTGCTGATGCCCAATATTCTTTAGGTACAATGTACGAAAATGGTTATGGTGTAAAGCAAGATTTTGCTGAAGCTAGAACATGGTACCTTAAAGCTGCAGAGCAAGGATCTGAAAAAGCAAAATTTCATTTAGCTTATAATTTCGGAAAAACTACTAATATAAAACAGAACCGCCAAATAGAAAAAAAAGATGATTATACGCAAGTCATAAAGCACGTGAAAAAACAAGCTTTGCAAGGAGATGCTTGTGCTCAATATAATTTAGGGTGTTTGTATATTGAAGGCGATATTCTAAAACAAGATTACGCACAAGCAAGATATTGGTGGTTAAAAGCAGGTGAACAAGGACATCAAAAAGCTCAACATAATTTAGGTAATCTGTATTTTAAAGGTCAAGGCGTAAAACCAGATTACCTTGAGGCTGTCAAATGGTGGACAATGGCTGCTGAACAAGGTGTTGTAGAATCTCAAATTATTTTAGCTACCATATACTATCAAGGAATAGTAGTAAAACAAGATTATACAGAAGCTAGAAAATGGTATCAAAAAGCTACTGAACAAGCTGATGTAGAGTCTCAATACATCTTAGGTACTATGTACTACGAAGGAAAAGGAGGAAAACAGGATTATACAGAAGCTAGAAAATGGTACCTTAAAGCTGCTGAGCAAGGGAATGCAGATGCTCAATTTGCTTTAGCAAATATGTATAGAAAAGGTGAAGGTGTAAAACAAGATTTGAAAGAAACATTAAAATGGTGTACAAAAGCGGCAGAGAATGGAAATGAACTTGCTCAATATAATTTAGGTGTATTGTACAGCAAAGGTAGTGCTGTAAAGCAAGATTTCAAAAAAGCTACAGAGTGGTTTAAAAGGTCCGCAGAACAAGGATATGCAAGTGCTCAATATGCTTTAGCTAATGGGTTTTTCCGCGGTAGAGGAGTAAAACAAGATTACGTTAAAGCCGTAGAGTGGTGTAGAAAGGCTGCAGAACAAGATTATGCCGATGCTCAATTTGATTTAGGAAATATGTATGCAACTGGAAAAGGTGTAAAACAAGATTATTCAGAAGCTATAAAATGGTACCAAAAAGCAGCTATACAGGGAAATGCAAAAGCGCAATTACATTTAGGCGTTTTTTACAACGAAGGAGATGGAGTAAAACAAGATCACTTCAAAGCACTCGAGTGGTTCAAAAAAGCTGCCGTACAAGGAATTGCTAAGGCTCAATACAGTTTAGGAGTGTTTTACGATGAAGGAGAAAGTGTAAAGCAAGATTACTCAAAAGCACTAGTATGGTATCAAAAGGCTGCAGCGCAAGGACTAGCTGAAGCTGAGTATGCTATAGGCATATTGTACTACTATGGTAAAGGAGTAAAAAAAGATCCTTTTGAAGCTATAAAATGGTATCAAAAGGCTGCAGAGCAAGGACTAGCTGAAGCTGAATATGCTATAGGCTGTATGTACTGCAATGGAATTGCTGTAAAACAAGATTTCTTAAAAGCTATAGAGTGGTATCAAAAGGCTGCAGAGCAAGGTGAAGTTGAAGCTCAATATATTTTAGGACAAATGTACGCAACAGGCGATGGAATAAAAAAGGATTATCAAAAAGCTATTAAATGGTGGGAAAAAGCAGCCATACAAGGGAACTCGGAAGCACAATATAATTTAGCGGTTTTGTACAATAAAGGTGAAGGTGTAAAACAAGATTATGTAAAAGCTTTTGATTTGTACCGTAAAGCAGCAGAACAAGGTTTTGTAAGAGCTCAATATGATTTAGGTTTTGCTTATCATAAAGGACAAGGCGTAGAGCAAGATTATGTAAAAGCAGTAGAATGGTACCAAAAAGCCGCTTTGCAAGGAAAAGCTGATGCTCAATATAATTTAGGCATTATGTACGAACAAGGAAAAGGGGTAAAACAAGATTCTGTTGAAGCTATAAAATGGTGGCAAAAGGCTGTAACACAAGGACTTGCGTCTGCACAATATGCTTTAGGTAATATGTATGCTTACGGTCGTGGAATAAAACAGAATTACCAAAAGGCTTTAGAACTTTACAAAAAGTCTGCAGAACAAGAATATGCTCTAGCACAATATAATTTGGGAGTTATGTTTGAAAAAGGTGAGGGGGTAAAGCAAAATTATGTAAAAGCGGTAGAATGGTACCATAAAGCAGCAGAACAAGGTTATGCAGAAGCTCAATATAATTTAGGGCTTCTTTACGAAGAAGGAAATGGGGTAATACAAGATTTTTATGAAGCTGTGAAATGGTGGCAAGAGGCAGCAAAGCAAGGTATTGCAATAGCCCAATACAATTTAGCGAATATGTATCAAAATGGAAAAGGGGTAAAACGAGATTACGAAAAAGCTGCAGCGTGGTACCAAAAAGCTGCAGAGCAGGGAGATGTAGAAGCTCAATATAATTTAGGCTTAATGAACTTTCAAGGTCTTGGGATAAAACGTGATTACGCAGAAGTTAAAAAATGGTGGCTAAAAGCTGCAGTACACGGATCTGTAAAGGCTCAATATAATTTAGCTTTGATGTACTACAAAGGTCTTGGAGTACAACAAGATTACACTGAAGCTAAAAATTTGTTGCTAAAACCCGCTAGACTAGGATTTGCAAAAGCTAAAGAGATTTTGGCTAATATAAAATCAAAGGAGCAATGTGTTAGCTAAGATTTGATTCTATAACAAAAGAAAATTTTAGCTTAAGAAAAATGAGTTAGGACTAACTGAGGATAATACTAGTTCTCAAAATAAGTAAAAGCTATATAAGAAATCGTAATCTCATGCCTTATATGAGTTACAAGTGTAGCAAAAGCTATTGCTTAAGATAGCTCCTTGCTTAAATCTTATAAAACTAAAAAGGAGATTTTTTGATTAGGTGGAGCCCTTTGGCAAAAAGGAATTTTTGTTAATAAAATCGTTGCTAAAAGGAGAAATTTGTCATGACAAAAGATGAGATTAAAAAGAATTTAGAGATAATAAATGAAAGTTATGTTAAAAGGAATTATAAAGAAGCTTTTAAAGTGTGTTGCATTATAGCAGTGAATGGTATTGCTGAAGCTCAAAATTATTTAGGAGTAATGTTCTTTAGAGGTCTTGCTGTAAAACAAGATTATGCTGAAGCTAAAAGATGGTGGCTAAAAGCTGCTTTGCAAGGATATGCAAAAGCTCAATTTAATTTAGGTGATATGTACTACCGGGGGCAGGGACTTAGTAAAAATTATGATGAAGCTAGAAATTGGTTCGAAAAAGCAGCCGAACAAGGATTAGCTGAAGCTCAATATTATTTAGGAGTAATGTACTATAAAGGCGAGGGAGGAAAACCTGATATTACTAAAACTATAAGATGGTTCCAAAAGGCTGCAGAGCAAGGAAATGTAGTAGCTCAATGTAATTTAGGAAGTATTTACTATCACGGTGAAGCGGGACGAAGAGATTACGTAGAAGCTAGAAAATGGTTCGAAAAAGCGGCCAAGGAAGGGGTAGCTGATGCTCAAAATTATTTAGGCTGTATGTACTATAATGAGTTAGGAGTAGAAAAGGATATCGCTGAAGCTGTAAAATTGTGGCAAAAAGCGGCTTTGCAAGGGCATAAAGAAGCTGAATATTATTTGGCTATTAGGTACGCTAACGGTGAAGGTGTTGAGCAAGATGATAAATTAGCGTTTAAATGGTACCAAAAATCAGCTTTGCAAGGATTTGTAAAATCTCAATATTGCTTAGGTGATATGTACGATAGGGGTATAGGGGTAAAACAAGATCCTATCGAATCTAGAAAATGGTTCAAAATTGCAGCATCTCAAGGTTTTGCGCAAGCTAGATATCGTTTAAGAGTAAGTTTAAAAAGAGGAAAAGATGAAAAACAAGAATACTTAAAAGAAGGAGAAAGTTTTCAAAAAATAGCAGAACAAGCAATAGATCAAGCTAAACAGATTATTGCTTTTATGAACGGTAATGGTCAAAGCGTATGCTAATGATAATTTTACTTAGGTTTTTTGTCATGTCAAAATACAAAAGAGCATTACTAATCGACTTGAACGGTGAACTTTAATTTTGAGTATCTTTACTCAAAGATAGTCAAAAAAGCATTGTATAATAGTGATAAAAGAGTTTACTAAAGGTAATAGATTATCTGAAGATAAATTCAAATTTTCTTTAAGCGCAAAGTTTAGTAAGTTATTAAGTAATATATATGCAGCGTTTGTCAACTTTAAATAAATTAAAATCAGCAAAGGATATAGATCCACAATCAGCTAAAGAGCTAATTGTATCCATCAATTTAGATGATATTTCAGCTCTTGAGCAGGTAAGAAGTGAGAATAATGTTGGATTTTCTCATAAGGAAGATGATGATAGTTTAGTTGCTTTAGCACGATCTATAGAAGCTAATGGTTTAAAGCAGCCAATTATAGTTAGAAATGCAAGAGTCGATAATAATGATTTATCGTCACCTATTATTGATAACAAATATATTATTGTTTGTGGAGAAAGACGCTACCGAGCATCTTTGTTACTTCGTAAATGGCAAATTGAGGAGCGTGCAAGAGGAAAGCTAATTCCTGAGGATAAACTTGTAACAACCATAGATTGCATTGTAAGAAACTATGATTCAGCTGAAACAATTGTAGTTGATCAGTTAACAGAGAATATTCAGCGTACAGAGCTAAATCCTTTTGAAATCGCATCAAGCTTAAAGAAAATTGAAGAATTATACATTAAAGATAACCCAACTAGCCCATATATAAAAAATGGAAAGTTATCTCATATATATTTATGTGAATTAACGGGAAAATCTCCTATGTGGCTTTCTCAAATATTGGCTTTTAATGATGTTCCTTTACAGATATTGTCTTACTTTAAAGATGGTGTTATTTCTAAATCACCTCGTACAGGTTATGACATCATAAATGCTTACAAAAAAGATCCTGAAACCACAGTAAATTTCCTTGAAAGAAAACGCTTAGCAGGTGTACTTGTTGATCGTAGTTTTATTGGTGAATTGAAGACTTTAATTGCACGAAGAGAGAATTTTCAAGATCCCAAAAGCATGCCCAATTTAGAGATCCCCAAGCCTATAATTGATAATGAGCGCGAGACTACTGGGGATAAAAATAAAAATTTTAGTTTAACATCTAATTCTCGTGAGACTGTTGAGTTTAATAGAACTCAAAACTCAGGATCTGTAAGTGATGTTTTCGATAAATTAGATAAGTCAAATTCATTCACTAGTGAAAAAGAAGATCACTCATCCTCTGAGAAATCAGTTTCTATTTCAGAGAATAATGCTCACACTGATTTAGATCCTGATAATAAAAATGATTTTGTGGATGATAATGATTCACTAATTGATGGGCTTTATTGCTCCTATCATGGAATGCCATGTTTATTATTGTTGACAGAGGCACCTAGTAAAACAGAGGGCATGCTATTAGACAGAAATGGTCGTAGATTAAAAGTAAGTCTTTCTGAAATAACAATTACTTCTTTTAAATTTAAGAATAAATTTAAAAATATGGCTGCAACAGATAAAGTATTAGAGCACTATTTTCGCTAGAGGCTAATCTAATAAATCTTGAGAAAAGATGAACTCTAGTTTGAAACTTTGAAAAGAAGACTAAACCTTGCAAAGGTTTAGTCTTAACTAATATCGTATATTGCTAATAACTTGAAATTTAATAAAAAACTGTATTTGTAATTTAAATAGTAATCTGTATTAGCGATAATTAAACTAAATAAAATAATAATTTTAAAAAAATATATTTGTATGTTTGTATAATAATAAAAAATATTTAATTATTATATGTAGATCACAAATATGATATAAGATACAAGATTTGTTTCTACTATAAACAATTGTCATCTATACTTATATAGAGAGGACTCTACAAAGAGAGGTGTTTATTTTGTCAAATCTAAGAAATAAACCAAAAGGTTGGAATGAACCTTTAAATCGTATGAGTGAAGAAGAGTGGCAGGAGTATTTTCGTTTACGAGAAGAGCTAGATGTTCAGATGAGTGACAATGAAATAAAGCAGATCCTAGACAAGACTAGTTCTTTAAGTGAATTTAGTGAAGAGAAAATCAACTTATTAAAGAAGTTACCTTTGCTTCCATCCATTGCTTATGGAATAAAACTTATGGGTGGACTTAAAGAGATTATGCATTCAAATTTATCTTTAGCAAAGAAAGTATACCCTGATGAGTTTTAACCTCATTATGTAAAACGCGCGTGTTTGTATAGGAGCTTGTGAATTGACTGATTTATTACATAAGCCTAAAGGTTGGGAAGATCCTATCAACCAGATGTCTGAAGAAGAGTGGAAAGAGTATTTTCGATTACGAGAAGAGCTTGATGTTGAGATGAGTGAAGATGAAATTGTATCTTCTTTAAAGAAAGTGAATTCACTTTTAAAAAATGATAATCAACATGAAGCTAAAACTATATTAGCTATTATTCCTGCCCATCCTCGTTTAGCTTATAGATGGAAAAAAACGATGGGACTAAAGGAAGTAATGTACTTAAATTTGTCATTGGCAAAGAAGGAGTATCCTGAAGAATTTTAGTAAGGATTTAATTAGGAAAACAAGGCATACTATGTCTAAGAAAGGAGAAATATTTATGACTGATATGTTGCACAAGCCCATAGGTTGGGATGATCCTTTAAATCAGATGACAGAAGAAGAGTGGAAAGAGTATTTTCGTTTGCGTGAAGAGTTAGATGTAGAGATGAATAATGAGGAGATTATTGCTGCTTTAAGGAAGGTCGATGAACTACTAGAACAAAATAGACATCAAGAAGCCAATTCTTTAATGGGGATAATTCCTGTTCATCCAAGATTAGCTTATGCATGGAAATTAGGTTTAGGTTTGAAAGAGGTAATGAATTTAAATTTGTCATTGGCAAAGAAGGAATATCCTGATGAGTTTTAAACTCATTAGGTAAAACGCGAATTTGTAGAGGTGCTTGTGAAATGACTGATTTATTACATAAGCCAAAAGGCTAGAACGATCCTATCAATCAGATGTCTGAAGAAGATTGGAAAGAGTATTTCCGTTTAAGAGAAGAATTGGATGTTGAATATACTAAAGAAGAACTTATTAAGGCTTTTGACAAAGTTGATGATCTTTTAGAACAAAATAGATTTGAAGATGCTGATAATTTAACAGCTAAATTACCTATACTTCCTCGTTTAGCGTATGTTTGGAAATATACTCTAGGCTTAAAGAAAATGTGTTACTTAAACTTATCTGAAGCAAAGAAGGAGTACCCTGAAGAATTTTAAGAATTTATCTAATCAAAATTGGTATTGTTTAATATAACTTTTGAAGTCATTTTATTGAAAATAAAGCAATAGAATGGATGTGGTAGATAAAATAATAAGGAATAAAATATGTCAATTCTTTCTGAATATCTATGTAATAGATGTCATCTGCTTAGTCGTGATGAGAAATTGAACTTTGTTAAGCTTTCTGATGAAGAAGTTAAAGAGCGCGTAGATAAATATATTCTGAATCTTGAAACAGAGTTAAGACATGAAAGCAAGATGATGTCTTTCAAAGATGAAAGAGCAAGTGCACTTATGAAGCACTACAGAGCGTTGGTTGAACGTCTAGAGCAAGTTGAAACTCTAAACAAAGAGTTAATGCAGCAATTACAGCAAAGGTCAAAAACTAGTATTGTAGCTTCTATTCTAAAAGTGTTTAAAAGGAAAAAATAGAGATGTACTCATTAAGCATTTATAACTTTAATGCAGAGCATAAGTGCAATTTTGAGAAGATTGGCTTTGACAATGTTAATATTGATTTTAATAGAGTTCATGTTTATATCAAAGCAAGGATCCCTCAATTAGATGTGTTGTTAGAGGTGGTAAACTGTGGTTTTCCTAAAACTAAGGAGGAATTTTCTAGTTTTGCGCTAAAAATTATTGATTTATCCTTTGGGGGATATTTTGATTTAAACAGGACTAGTGCTTTAGAGTTCAAAGAAATAGTTGATAAATATCCAACAATGACAACTTACTTTGAAGAGTTATTGCAAGGTGAACATTATGGAGTTATCAAAGATTCTGAAGGTATATACGAACAGCCAACTGGTATTATGTTTTCATCTGATAAAGATTTTGCCAATTCTGTTGATTTAAAAAACAAAGCCATCTGTAAATGCTTTGTTGAATGTGTAGCTAAAGAGATAGAATCAAAAATTGACATTATAGAAATGTTTAGATTAAGTGAAAATTTGGATTATAGTTGTAGACCAACAAAACAAATGTAGAAGACTTACTGCCAGTAAAAGATAAATTTTGCAAAACTACTACTATAGTAGTACTAAAGAAATTGCAAATGTTTGTCATGACAAATAAATTTACTTGATCATGATAGTCCAATTTAAGATTAATGCATGAAATGAGCTTTTGGAGAGAAATCATGCTTGAACTATTAAACATTATCTTTGATGGTACATACGTTACTTTGGATTGTAGAGTAATTGATTATCATGATTATGCTCCTTTTAAAGTAAAGTTTGATTTAAAGAAAGAAGAAGTACTTCTAAATCCTGAAATTGATGAAATGATGATTTCAGATCTTGAGAAAGATGTATTAAAACAATATTCAAAAAAAGCTATGTGGAAAATCATAGATACTTATGAAAATGAGTACATTATTCCTAAATATGAATGTTGCTGTTGGTATTAAACAAGGAATTTAGTGATGCTAGAACTATTAAATATTATCTTTGACGGTACTTATGTTAGTTTTGACTGTAAATCTTACGATTTAGCTAACACTGGTATTTTTAAGGTTAAGTTTAATCTAGAAAAAGAAGAACTTATTCCAAATCCTAAAATTGATGGAATGATGATTTCTCAAAATGAAAAGGTTCTGCTAAAACAATTTTCAAGAAAAGCTATGAATAAGCTAATTGCAGTGTATGAAGAAGATCATGCTTTTCCTAGTCATTTTTTTATATCACTGGTTTTAACAAAAAGGTCTAAAATTAAGTATGATGTGTTAGATGTGATAGACATGTCAAACATCTTATTTGATGGTAAATACGTTGCCTTAGATTGTAGGTATCCTAAACTTCCAAAATTACGAAATTTTAAGGTCATGTTTAATTTAAAGGAAGAAAAGTTGCTCGGTATAGTTGATGAGAGTAAGTATGACTCTTTTGAAGTATTTTGGATTAAATTCCTTTCACTTCAGGCTATGTGGATAATTTCTGATTATTATAGAGAGGAGCACAAATTTCCAAGTAATAAAGTTTTTCGTAGACACTTATATCGTTAGATGAGGATTTCATCATATGCTCGAATTGTTTAACATCATCTTTGATGTGCTGAATTAAAAGAATTAGTAAATGATCCTAATGTTAAGCTATATGAAATTGACACGACAAAATTAATGTCATTTAAAGGTTTATTTGAAAATTCCACTCGCACTGATTGGGAAGGAATTGAAAAGTGGAATACTTGTAATGTTCTTGACTTTAGAAATTGTTTTAGAAATTGTAAAACCTTTAATGAAGATATTTCTAAGTGGAATACTCGTAGTGGAACTAATTTTGAGGGAATGTTTGTAAATACAAATTTCTTTTCATATAGTATTCGTGATTGGGATCTTAGTGGTGCTAAAGGTGGTTATAAGTCATTTTTAATTTCTAAGATGTTTAAAGGCTCTGATTACTACTGGCGAATTAATTCAAATTGCTATAATGAAGTACTTACTAACATTAAAGAGCATAAAGATGAAAAACTATTGGCTATGCCAATGGATGAACGCTTTACAGCAGTTTACAATAGTTTAAATATTCCAAAATCTGATGAAGGTAAAGTGATTGTACCTGCGCATTATCAAGCTGATATCGTCTATTTAGTTCAAGAATTTGCTGATCTATCTATTTTAGATACTTCAGCAATAAAAAACTTTAATAACATTTTTAAAGATTCAAAAAGACGTAGTTTTAAAGGTATTGAAAAGATGTCCATGGAGTCAGCTCGCTACTGTAAAAACTTCTTAAGAGATGCTCATAATTTTAAAAGTCGTTTTGCAATAACCCCTACACCTAAATATTTTGAAATCTTAGAGCAATATCAAAGAGTAATTTTTGAAAATCGCAGACTTTTCTGTTTTCTAGATACTGTAAGAAATAAATTTAATATTGATTTATTTAAAATAGCGAAAAATAAAAGGGAGCTTAAAAACATAGCTGAATCAAATAAACCGATTGCTCGTAAATGTGAAAATTACAAGAAAACTTGTGATAAATTGAAATTATTAAAGGCAGAGCTTGAAACTGAATTTTTAAACGGTGAGAGCTATTTACCTAATGTGGTTAATGCTGACTATATGTTAAGTGGTACAAAATATAATGAAGCTGTACCAAAAATGCCAAAAGTAAAAACAATTCAAGGTTTTCTTTCTAAAACTCCTTTATTTCAAGCAGATCGTTCAGGTCTTAATGGAGCAGCTATTGAATATGATCGAAATGCATTTAATGAAGGTAATGCTACATCAAAGCAAAATGGCAGAAAACAGACAAAAGTTGATTCAAAGAAAAATTTATAAATATAGGAGCTTGCCAATAAATAAAGGTAGAGAAATAACAGTACTACTGTTAAAACAAGGATTAATTGTTAAATATAATTGGAGTAAAAATTATGGATTTAAAAGTAGAAGATACTTATCTAGCTGACGTTGAAGCTGATAATTATGTTAATAAGCTTTGGCTAGCTGGAAGGAGATATTGTAGATTTTGCAAAAGTTCGTGAGAATTTGCGTAAGTTAGTTCCACACTATGAGTGCTTTTTACGTTGTGCTCCTAAGTTAGTAGAGCCAACAGATCGTGATAGCTTTGTAAAGTTTGCTCAAGATACTTATGAAGGCTTAATTGATAATGATGTGCGTACTTACATTGGTTATTCTGAGGAAAATACAGCTAAGTGGGAAGAAATTTTTGATCAAGAGCCTGAAATTGAAGAAGTAGTAATGGAAGCTATTGAAAATGGAGAAATTGATGGTTCTTGTGAGAGCTGGGGAAATACTGAAGCAGATATTATCGAGCGTTCAGGTTGTTTCAAAAAAGGCTTCTATGAGCAATTTGTTCAGTTAATGGCTGAGAAAGTACAAATGCTTCCTTTACAAGAAGTAATGGATGGAGCAATAACTCGAAATAGTCGGTAATGAAATATTAATTGTCTTTATGATTGTTTTAGTAAGGTGTAATATCACCTTACTAATGATTGTAAAACTTAATTAAAATAATATCGCACAATAATAAGTCTAAGCTTATCCTTGTGCTTATAGTCATAGTAATTTTATTTGTCATGGTATAGCTAGGTTATAGGGAGAAAATGACAAAATATTTTAGGTTTAAGTCTTTCTATGAGTTACAAAAACAGGCTCAAAAAGAGTATTTAGAAGTCAATGATCGCTTGATGACAGAGGATGAAGTTATTGCTTTTGTTGAAGAAGCTCGTAAGGAAATTAGAAAAGAAAAAGAGGCTTTAAAAGCTAAACTACAGCAACAAGAGAGTAGCGCAAATCATCTTGAATAAAATAACTTTTTGGTGCTTCTTGAATTGTAGATAGGTCATAATCAGTCCTGTTTATAAGCTTTATTAGGAGATAATTGGTGGATAAATTTTTTAAGTTTAATTCTTTTATGGAATTGAGAGCTCAAGCCCAAAAAGAGTATTTAGAAGTCAATGATCGCTTGATGACTGAGGAAGAAGTTATTGCTTTTGTTGAAGATGCTCGAAAGGAAATCAGAAAAGAAAAAGCTGCATTAAAGTCTAAATTAAAGAAAGATAGAACAACTAATGTTCAAGAATAAGTAGCTTTTGTTAGCTGAGTGAGATTGTAATTTGTTTTAATTAGAAAAAGAAATGGACCGTATAAAGATAGTATTCAACGAAGTTCCTTTATTTTTAGCTACAAAACTCAAAGAATTAGTTTCTATTGGTAATTTTGAATGTAAAGTTGATGGTAATTCCTATGAGCTAAAAGGTGAAGTTGGTTCTTTTTCAGGATTGATTTTTACCTTGGTGCATCAAGCTCTTTTTACTTTAAATGTTAGTGAGTTTTTATATTTTGATGAAGCTAGTCCTAATCGTCCTCAAGATCTTAAGGCTGCATTTAAAGAAGAAGGAGAGTGGCATGAAGATGAGAATGTCTATACTTGGTTAAAGTAGATTACCATCAATCTAGAAGTTTTGTTTTAGAGAAAGACTACAATAAAGCTTGAGTTAAATTTTATGGATGTAAGTAATGTTTGAATAAAAGGAAATTTTATTATGGATCGCATGAAGATCGTTTTTAACGATGTTCCTTTATTTTTAGCTAAAAAAATAAAGGAATTAGTAGTTAGAAACAATTTTAACTGCAAGATTGATGGTAATGTTTATGAGATTAAAGGTGAATTTGGACCTTTTACAGGTTTTGTGTACATTTTAGTTCATCAGCCAGTTTTTACTTTAAATGTTAAAGAATGGCTGTATTATGATGAAGCTAAACCAACAAAAGCTCAAGACTTAGTCTTATCTGCAAAGAAGCATAATATGTGGTTTGAAAAAGAGAATTTCTATACTTGGAAACAGTAGAAGGCAATCTGTTTTTATTAGATCATCTTCCTAACTGTTAATGTAAATTCTTTAGTAGTGATAGTTTACAGAAGATTTGAAATGAGCTAAGTGCTAGATGATTTGGTCTTAAAGGTCAGTTTATAGGATTCCGTTACTCAATTTAAAATAGGCATATAATCAAATTGAGCATAAAAGTTTGACATGACTAATTTAGATTTTTGATGATTTTTTGATAATCCTCCTATATAGAGAACGGCGATCTGTCAAGCAAATAATTTAAAAAACATATAAAATAATTTTGCTCTCCATGCAATCAGATAACTCTATGAATTTACGTAAGTTTATTTATAAGTAAGGCTGTTTTTTAAGACAAAAGAATAACGTGGGCACTTTGTTACGCTGTTGTGGTAAAAGTGTTCCTTTGATGTTTAACTGTTAACTGTTGTTCTTCTGGTTCTGTTACTTAATCGCTATGCAATT
>Ga0256404_1009052_pt1 | contig 14496 bp, 13 predicted proteins | sample RumenRJG_01DNA_FD_185990 | JGI IMG/M metagenome (GOLD analysis project Ga0256404, IMG submission 185990) | Bovine rumen microbial communities from Lethbridge, Alberta, Canada - RJG_01 | ecosystem: Host-associated > Mammals > Digestive system > Stomach > Rumen | place: Canada: Alberta | collected...
AATCGAGGAGCCGTACGCCGCCGTGCCGAGGCCCGGCTGGTCGACGAGAAACGCTATCGCCGTGAGGATGCCGCCGCCGATCACGAAGGGCAGCATGTGGCTGACGCCGTTCATGAGGTGCTTGTATATCACGTGCCAGGCGGAGTCCTTCTCGCCCGCGGTCTCCGCGGCCGTGACCGTGGTGCCCTCCTGGACGGGCGCCTTGCCGTCGAGGATGGTCTGGATGAGCTTCTGGGGCTCGTTGATGCCCGCAGAGACGTTGGTGGAGAGAACCTGCTTGCCACCGAAGCGCGCACGGTCGACGTTCTTGTCGGCCGCGATGATGATGCCCTTGGCGTGGGCGATCTCGTCTGCGGTCAGGACGTTCTTCGCGCCCGCGGAGCCCTGGGTCTCGGCCTTGAGCGTGACGCCCATCTCCTTGGCCTTCTTCTCCAGGTTCTCGGCCGCCATGTAGGTGTGGGCGATGCCGGTGGGGCAGGCCGTGATCGCGAGGACCTCGGGGTATCCGGCGGCGGCAACCGCCTCGGGCGCTGCCTTCGCGGCATCGGCGGCCTCGCGCTCGGCCTCCGCGCGGTCGATGACGGAGCAGAACTCCTCCGGCGTCTTGGCAGCGCGCAGGGCGTCCGCGAACTCCTGGTGCATGAGGAGCTTCGACAGCTGGGCGAGCATCTCGAGGTGGGTGTTGTTCTGGCCCTCGGGCGCGGCGATCATGAACATGAGGTCCGCGGGCGCGTCGTCGGGGGCGTTCCACTCCACGCCGCCCGGCACGGTCATGGCCGCGAGTCCCGGCCGCTTGACGGCCGAGGTCTTTGCGTGCGGGATCGCGATGCCGTCGCCGACGGCGGTGGAGAACTCCGCCTCTCGGGCCAGGATCGCCTTCTTGTACGCAACGGTGTCGCTGATGTTGCCCGAGGCGTCCTGGAGGGCGATCAGCTGGTCGATGGCGTCGTCCTGGCTCTTGGCCGTGGCGCCCACCTTGATTCCCTCGGGTTTGAGCAGATCCGTGATCTTCACGTCTGACTCTCCTCTCTTACGTACGGGCGCACCCGGTGCGCCCAACGGAGCCCGCCCCCGTGTGGGGCCGGCATGCCATGCAATGAAAGCGGTCGAGAAGCGCTAAAGGGTCTTGAGCAGCGCCTCGACCTCGGGACGCGTCGCTAGCTTTGCAGAGAAGGCGCTCGCAGAGCCGGTCGCGACGCCCATCTTGAACGCAGTGGCATAGTCGCCGTCGCTCTCCTGGTAGCCCGCCAGGAAGCCGGCGACCATGGAGTCGCCCGCGCCGACGGAGTTGACGACCGTGCCCTTGGGGGCCTCGCTCATGATGACGTCCCCGGACTCGGGCACGAGGACCGCGCCCTCCCCCGCCATGGATATCAGCACGTTGCGCGCGCCCTTCTCCTGTAGTTTGCGCGCGTAGGGCACGACCTCGTCGCGCGTGGCGAGCTCCACGCCAAAGATGGCGCCCAGCTCGTGGTTGTTGGGCTTGATGAGGAACGGGTGGTAGCCCAGGACCTTCACGAGCAGGTCGCGCTCCGCGTCGACCACGATGTTGATGCCGCGCCCGTCGAGCCTGCCCATGATGCGCTCGTACATGTCGGACGGGAGCATCGAGGGGACGGAACCCGCGATCACGAGGGTGTCGCCCGGCTTGAGCGCGTCGAGCCTGGCGTAGAGCGCCTCGATGTCTGAATCCAGGATCTTGGGGCCGATGCCGTTGATCTCGGTCTCCTCGGCGGCCTTGATCTTCATGTTGATGCGGGACATGCCCTCCGCGACCTGGATGAAGTCGCTCTTGGCGCCGGACGTCTGCATGAGGCGGACGATCTCTGCACCGGTGAAGCCCGCTACGAAGCCGAGGGCGCAGGACTCGTGCCCCAAGTTCGAGAGCACGATGCTCACGTTGATGCCCTTGCCGCCCGGCAGGATGTCCTCGTACCTCACGCGGTTGATGGCACCGGGCTCCAGCCGGGGCATCCTCACGATGTAGTCGATCGAGGGGTTGAAGGTGACGGTGTAGATCATTGGTGCTCCTCCTCTAGGTCCACGATGTTGGGGACGTTGCCATAGGTGCCATTTGGGTCGACATGGTCCGTGATGACGGTCGCCTGGTCGAACTGCGCAAACGTCACGAGCGAGACCTGGCCGAACTTGCTTGAGTCTGCCAGCACGTACGCGGCTTGCGCCTGGCGCAGGCTGGCCTCCTTCACCCTTGCCTCCTCGAGCTCCGGCGTAGTGAAGCCCGCGTCGGGCGAGATGCCGTTTGTGCCCCAGAACCCAACGGTAAAGTGCATGCGCGCCAGGGCCGCGATGGCGTCCGACCCCACGACGGCCTCGGTCACCGGCTTCACCATCCCGCCAAGGAGGTAGGTCTTCGCACCCTTTGCGAGCAGCGCCTGGGCATGCGGCAGCGAGTTGGTGACGAACGTCGCGCGGGTCTCGGTCAGGTGCTCCACAAGAAGCATGGTGGACGAGCCCGCGTCGACGTACACAAAGTCGTCCGGACCCACGAGGGCGGCCGCGTACGCTGCGATGCGCTCCTTTGCGGGCAGGTTCTGGGCGCGCTTCTGGGCGACGGGCGAATCCTGCACCACGAGGCGCCGCTTTGGTGCGCAGGCGCCGCCGTGCACGCGGACGATCTTGCGCTGGCTGCTGAGCGCGTCCAGGTCGCGACGAACGGTCGACTCCGACGCGTCGAGCGCGGACATGAGCTCGGGCGTGGTGACGCTCCCCCGCTCCGCAACAATGCGCAGTATGAGGTCATGGCGTTCCGTGGCAAGCATCGTCTGGCACCTCCCTTTCACTACCAAGCAGTATGCACCAGGTTTCCGTCATTTGCAATCATTTTCCGTCACTTGCGATGATTGTTTTTGACTGAACGGTTGCGATACGGTCGCGAACGGTCAGGGCGCGCATGCGAGAAGCCCGATGTCTGCACGCAGATACCGGGCCTCGGAAGAAGCTCATAAGTTGTTGAAGCGCCAGGGCGAACGTGGCGGAAGGTTTCTGCAACGCAGGGAAGTCCTTCTCGCCCGACGACGCAGCCCAGCGGACGCGGCGCACCGCGCACGGCGCACCAGGCGCGCGGCCTACCTGTTGCGAAGCCCGAGGTTCAGCAGCGCCGCCACGATGCCAAACAGTGCAAGCGCGAAGAACGTTCCCCAGGTGACGAGCAGCATGAGGGCGTTTCCCGCAAACGCGAGCGTCGTCGTGGCCATGACGGCCTGGCCGGCGCCCATGACCAGGATCTTGAACGAGTACCCGCCAACTGCCGCGAGGACGTCCGTAACGCCAAACAGCGTGAGCAAGCCGCCGAGCGACTGCCCCACCAGCAGCACGTTTGGCACCTGGAAGCCGCCGGCGTCGGTCACGGCCTGAAACGCGATGCAGACGAGGCCCGCCACGACGAAGCCCGCGAGCAGCGCCAGAGGCATGGCGGGTGCCTGCGGCACAGGCAGCTTAGGCAGCGTGACGAACGCAGCCAGGGCGCCCGCAAGCATGTTCACCACGGAGCTGAGGACGATGACGTGAAGGAAGAGCCGGCCGACGCTCCTGATGCCGCCCGCAAATCCGCCTCCGTTTGCGTGACCGGCCTGAAAGGCATCTGCAATGCCGCAGGCAAATCCGTTGAACGGGAGGATGGAGCCAAATCCGCTGACGGCCGCGATCCTCTGGTGGATGCCGGGGACGTACAGGACGACTGCGAGGACGCCCAGGCAAAGCAGGGTGCACGGGGCGGCAAACGCCGGGCCGACGACAGGCTCGAGCGCGACGCCTATGAGCTGGCCAATGAGGCCGTACGCCCCTCCCACCAGAAAGCAGAGCGCGTACAGGCTCGCCTTCGACTGGCTCTTTTCTGCCATGATCACCCCTCCAGCCGGCCGCGCCGCACGCGGGCCACACGAATCCCATTCTGATTGACGCGTAAATTATGGGGGGGGGAGGGACCGCGCTTCATACAGTCACGCGTCCAGATTAGGGCGCCAAGGTGGCACGGCCTACTGTTCGCAAGAACAAACGCCTGGGCGAGAAGTGCAAGAAAGCGGGAGGCTCTTCTCGCCCGGCGGGCACGCCGTCGGCAAGCGTCGGACGAGCTGGCAGGCTAACGCAAACGTCGCGAACCGGACGCACATTTTGTCCTATAGCCTGGATGTGGTGCCAACTTGGTGCCAGCAAAGCTCATCTGCGTCAAAAAAGAAAGCAGCTCAGGGAGTTACACACCCCCTGAGCTGTTGATTTCGATGGAGCCAGCTATCAGACTCGAACTGATGACCCCCGCTTTACGAGAGCGGTGCTCTACCAACTGAGCTAAGCTGGCAACCTCTGGCTGCCTTAGCAGCGAATACCAATTATACGGACGCTGCCAAATGATGCAAGCACGAGTTTTGCCAATTCTCAGGGCGCACAAAACCGCCAAGACCGCCAATGCCAACCAGGCCGCTCTGTCCGAAATCTCCAACTGCCAGGCAGGCCTCACTTCTGTCAGAAAGTGATAGGACAAGCAGAAGCCTAGGTCCTCACTACCTGACAGATCGCACACGTGTCAGATAGTGATGGTTCCCGAGGCCTCACAATCTGACAGCTCGTGCTTCTGTCAGAAAGTGGGCACGTCGGAGGTCCAAAACCGCCGATTTTCACGTAAAGGCGCCTCACTATCTGACAGATCGCACACGTGTCAGATAGTGAGGCACCCAGACCTGCAGCACCGGCCGCTTGCGCTACAGGAGGCGCAGCACCCCGCGCACCAGGCTCTCGAAGCCCGCCGCATGGCGCTCGGCCTCCTCCAGCACGCTCTGGTGCGTGACGGAGGAGTCGCCGCTCTCGTTTGCCGCAAGCGTCAGGCCAAGCACGTTCATGCCCAGCGCGTGCGCCATGATGACCTCGCACACGGTGGACATGCCCACGTAGCTCACGCCCAGGCCCTTGAGCATCGCGACCTCGGCCGGAGTCTCGAACGTGGGGCCAAGCATGCCCGCGTACACGCCCTCCTCCACCGTTATGCCGGCGTCGTCCGCCACGCCGCGCGCAAGCGTGCGCAGGTACGGCGTGTAGGCGTCCGTCATGCCCACGAACGGCGTGTCCAGCTCGCGCACGTGGTCCCACTCCGCAAGCGGGTTCCTGCCCGTAAGGTTGATCTGGTCCGTCAGGATGCCCAGTCCCTTGTGGGCGTTGCCGGGGATGCAGCCCGTCGCGCACGCGAAGATGATGTCCCGGCAGCCCAGGTGGTGGGCATGGCGCACGAGGGACGTGACCTCAGCCGCGCTGTAGCCCTGGTACAGGTGGACGCGCCCGGGGTACACGACCACGGGAACATCGTCAATCGTGCCGATGGTGGCCTCGAACTTGTGGCCGCTTATGGGGCGGGCCTCCTGGGGGAACCCGTCGATGTCATGGTAGTCGATGCGGCGGACGGGCTTAACCAGCTGAGCAAGGTGACCAAGACCCGACCCCAGCACGATGGCGACGGGATGTTCGACGGACGGCTTGCAGCTCTCGACAGTGTCTTCCGTAACCACGCAGATACCTTCTTCCTCGAGGAGGCGCGCAAACACGCCGTCTCCCTCGGTCAGACTTCCCGAATATGTACCATCGTAAATGACTCCGACCCCGCACGAGGGGCTCTTTGCCTTCAGAACCGCAAGTGGCGCCCGGCTTGACTTTGCCTTCGCGAAGGATATCCGCGCGCCGCGCTCGAAGTCCTCCGTCACGTCCGTGCCATCCTTCAGCATCACGCGTCCGTTGCGCTGCTCCGCGGGAGGACGCGGCACCGGAAGCCGGCTCGCCGTCTCGGGGCAGACGCCCACGACGTCCACCTTGGAGCACAGCTCCTCCACGGCCGAGTTCGGCTTCGCTCCCCCGTCGTACCTGCATGCGGTGCCACGCAGACACTCGCTCACGATGACCCTCATGCCGCCTCCTCCACGTGCGTCAAACGTCCGTCACCTGATTATGCCACGGCGCCAGGCGGTCGCGGCACAAGTTGGCTCCCCCGGCGCGGCTGCGCTCGAGGGAGCCATTCGTGACGCTACGTTGTCCGCGTTGCCGCGCAACGCGCATGCCCTTCGCGCAGGGCGAGAAGAGCTAGGCGATCAGGCTCGAGATGCTCACCGTGGCGTTGCAGAGCAGGCCGTTCACGTACTCGGTCCACTCCTCGCTCACCTTGGTCTGCTTCTGGCTGTACTCCTGGTAGGCGACGTAGTATGCGGCCTGCGCGGCCTCGTACGTCGCGGAGTCGGCCGTGACCGTGTAGCTCTTCAGCGCGGTCTCGTACGAGCCGCCCTTGCCGCTCCAGGTGCCCTTCTGGGCATCCCACTCGTCGCCGGCGAGGTTGATGATGTACTTCGCGTAGTCGGCGCTCGCGGTCTGGGTGTTGCCGTCGGAGGGCTCGGTCGGCGCGGTGGGGGCGGTGCCCGCCTTCGTCTTCACGACCTTGTCGCGAAGCTTCTGCATCTCGGCGGACTGCTTCACGAGGGCCTTCACGGTGGACTTGCTCATGCCGTAGCTCGAGGCGATGCTCGAGTAGTCGCTGGAGCCAAGGGTGGACTGCGCATAGGACTTCATGTCCTTCTCGCTCACCTTGATGCCCTTGGCCTCCGCCTCCTGCTGGATGATGGCGGAACGCGCGTAAGAGAGCACGCCGTCGACGGACGGCAGCTTATACGTGCCGTCGTCCTGCTTTTGGGAGCTGAGCGAGGACGTGCTGTTGACGACGTCGCGCGCCGAGACCTTGTACGTCTTGCCCTTGTAGGTGTACGTGGCGATCGTGGAGTCGAGCTCGGCCTTCTTCACGGTCGTCTTGCCGGAAAGAGACCCGCTCGCGCCGCCCTGGGCGCCGCCGAACGCAAAGTAGCCCCCGCAAAGGCCCACGGCAAAGGCCACCACGGCGCACACCAGCGGCACCACGAACTTCGGCAGCTGCTTCTTCGCCTTGGGCGCCGCGTCCTTGGCGACCTTCTCGGCCTTCTTGTCCTTCTCTTCCGACTTGTCCTTGGGAGTGGACTCCGTCATTTCAACCTCCATGCTCGGCCGGCTGGGCCGGCTCCTTGCGACATACGCACCAAACTGTACCACGACCGACCGCCCGCACGCCCATGCGGCGCCCATGCGTGCGCTTTGCCCACACGCCTGCGCGAAAGCTTAACGCAAGCTCCATGCAAGGCGCGCGCGTGCCGCGCCGGGCGAGAAGGACGTGGCCCGTGAGCGCTACTCCTTCGCGGCGTCGATGATCTCCTGCGACATGGTCTTCACGTAGTCGCGGCCACTCTTCGCGTCGAAGCTCACGCGTGCCACAAGAGCCGCCTTCACCTCGTCGGACACGTCACCGCGCGCAAACTCGCCCAGCGCCACCAGCATGTCGCGGTACTCCGGGTCGCCGTGGTAGCACTGCACGGCCTCGTCCAGAAGCGGCCAGACCGAGGTGGAGAGCCTCTTCGAGCGCGCGCCAAGCGCCGCCAGGAACTTGAACGCCGCCAGGCGCACGATGGGCGAGTCCTCGTCAAACAGCGAGGCCTCCGCCCCGTCGAGCGCCGCGGCAGCCGCCTGCGCGTCCACTGCCGAAAGCGCCGTGAGCGCCTCGAGCACCTGCCAGCGCGTCTGGGCCTCCGGACGGTCGAGCGCGTCCACCAGGTCGTCCGCGTACGGCAGCACGGCGTCGGGGCTCGCCTTCGCGATGGCCGCCACGATGCGCGACGCCTCCTGCCTGCCACGGCGATGCGACCCGCCGAGCTGCGCAACCAGCAGCTCCAGGCTCGTCTCGTCCGCCGTCTTTGCTTCTTCTGCCATTTGGGCCGCTTCCTTCCCGTCTACTCGCGAAAACCGTCCACCATGACGGTGCCGCTCTTGCTGTCCTGATGAATATCGATAAAGCCCAGCTTGGACGCCTCGCGCAGCAGCGTCGAGAACGAGCGGTAGCCGTAGCTTCGCTCCGAAAACTGCGGGCGCTTGCGCTTCATGGTGTCCTTCAGGCGCGATGCCAGAATCGCGCTGTCGCTTTCCGCCTGCAGCGCGTCGATCGTCTCGAACAGCAGCTGGTAGCAGGGGTGCTTGTCCTTGGACACCTTCGTCTGGAAGTCCGGCACGCCACTTGCGTGCACGATGTCCTCGTAAAACAGGAACTCGTCGCAGACTTCTGCCAGAAGCGGGCTCGTGGACTGCTTCATGCCCACGCCGATGACCGTCTTGCCAAACTCCTTCAGCTTCGTCACCAACGGCGAGAAGTCCGAGTCTCCGGACAGGATGGCGAACGTGTCTATGTGGTCCTTCGTGAGGCACATCTCCATCGCGTCGACCGAGAGCCTGATGTCCGCGGAGTTCTTGCCGGTGTACGCCCGGTCCGGGATCTCTATCAGCTCTATGCCCAGCTCGTGCAGGGGCGTGATGGCGTCGTCGAAGCGCTGCCAGTCGCAGTACGCGCGCTTTGCCGTGATGCGGCCCTTGTCAACCAGGCGCTCCAGGATGCGCTTGACGTCGGGCCTGGGTCCGGGCTCCTGGTGCCCGTTCTTCTTGCGCTTGCCAGTCCCCAGCGCGAGGTTCTCGTAGTCGATGAGAACCGCCAGGGAGCTCTGGCTGGATTCGTTCATGTATCACTTGCCTTTCGAACTCTTGTGAGAAGAGCGGGGGCCCTTTGCCCCAGACGTGCCCTTGGGGTCGTCCGCGTCCTTCCGGGGCACGCTGATGACCTCTGGCATGGGGGTTCCGTCGCGACGTGCGCGACGCACGGCCTCCGCGTTGCCGCTTTCCGCGCGGCGCAGTTGGTCCTTATTTACCCCAAGCACCCGGTCGTGAAACTTCCACGGGCCCACGCTCTCGCCAAAGTCCATCTTCAGCGTGGCGATGGCGCCGGCCATGGCGCCAATGGGGATGCCGGCGAGCAGGATGAGCCGCGTGAACCCGATGACCGCGGACGCGAGCACGCCCACGAGGACGATCTTGAGGTTCGCCATCCAGTACTCGCGCCTCGTGACGCATCCGCGCGCAAGCTCGCTGCCGATGCGCGCCCCGATGACGATGCCCAGCAGCATGAGCATGATGGCGACTATCGCCAGCGCAAACGCGCCCAAGCTAGGCCTCCCCGTTCTGGCTCGCCCTGCGCGTGCGGCTGACCAGGCGAACCTTCGCGTCACCCGTCACGGCATCGGCCGCGGACGGCGCGCCCTTCTCGCCCTGCGCAGCCTGGGAGGCCGCCGCGGACGCGTCCGCGTACGGGTCCGCGTCCAGAAGCGACCAGTCGAGCCCCGCGGCCGTGCCGGTGGCCTCGTCCGCGTACAGCAGCGTGAGCGCCTGCGTGCCCAGCTTTGAGCCGCCGATCTGGCACAGCACGTCATACAGGTTGAACGCGGTGTCCGCGCCGGGAAGCGTCACGTCCACGTCCTCCGCCTGGCGCAGGGCCAGCGCGATGTCCTTGCGCATGTGCTCGCTCAGGAAGCCGGGGGCGAAGTCGCCCACCACGGACTTCGGCGCCAGGCGCTCCAGCGCCGCGGAATCAGCCATGCCGCCGCTGAGCACGTCGATCACCTGGTCGGGGTCGAGGCCGGACTCCTGTGCCAGAGCAAGCGCGTCCGCGTAGCCCACCATGCACGACGCGAGCGCCACCTGGTTGCACAGCTTGCACGCCTGGCCGTTGCCGGCGCGTCCCAGATAGTGGACGCTCTTGCCAAATGCCCGCAGCACGGGGAGAAGAACCTTCGCCTCGTCCTCCGTGGCGCCCATCATGAGCGTGAGCGTGCCGTCCTCGGCACCCTGCTGCCCGCCCGTTACCGGGCAGTCCACGGCATGCTTGTCCATCACGGCCGCGGCATCGTGCAGCTCGCGCGCGAGCGTGGGCGAGCTCGTGGTGAGGTCCACCATCCACGACCCCTTGCGCGCCGCGTCCAGGATGCCGTCCTTCCCCAGGTAGACGTCCTCCACGTCGCTGGGATATCCCACCATGGTGAGCGTCACGTCCGCGTCGCGCGCGGCCTCGGCCGGGCTTTCCGCCCAATGGGCCCCCTTCTGCAGAAGGCCCTCGGCCTTCTCCTTGGTCCTGTTGTGGACCGTCACGTCGAAGCCGGCGTCCATGATCCTGGAGGCGATTGGGGCGCCCATGATTCCGCAGCCCACAAACGCCACCCTGCGTACGCGCACGAGTGCCATTCGATTCCCTTCTTGCGTGCGGCACCCGCCTACTGGGCGGAGCCGCCCCTCTTCACCTTGCGGGCGATGCGGTCCGTAAGCGACATCTTCTCCCTGCGGTCCGTCCCCCAGAACACGAGCGCCACCATGCCGGGACCCACGTGGGAGCCCAGTATGGGAGATACGCTGCTGTGGATGATCGCGACGTCCTCGCAGCCCTTCTCCTTGCGCACCTCGCGCTCGAGCCAGTCCGCGTCCTTCTGCGCGTCCGTAGACACGATGGCCAGGGGCAGCGTGGTGTCGTGCGCGTAGTTGTCGCGGAAGTCCTGCAGGATGGCACGCAGCGCCTTCTTGCGGCCGCGGCACATGCCGCGCAGCGTGAGGGCGCCGTTCGTGTCGTACGAGAGCTCCGGCTTGATGTCGAGCTTGCCGCCCACGTTCGCCGCTGCGGGCGGGATGCGGCCGCCTGCGGCCAGCGCGTCGAAGCTGTCGAGCGTGAAGTAGCCATGCACGAAGTAGCGCGCGTCGCTCGCCCACTCGAAGAGCTCCTTTGCGGAAAGCCCGTTGGAGGCCTGGCGCACCACCTCGATGGCCAGAAGCTCGCCGGCCACGGAGTCGCACTTGTTGTCCAGCACGTAGATCTCGAAGTCCGGGTACTCCCTCTGCACCATCTCCGCGGCCTGGCGGGCAGAGTTGATGGAGGAGGAGAGCCCCTCCGTCAGGCCCATGTACAGCGTGGGCATGCCCTCCTGTGCGGCGCGCTTGAAGACCTCGTAGTACCTGCCGGGCGTGACGGCCGCCGTGGTGTAGTGCACGTCCGGGTGCTTGCGCATGTTCTCGTAGAACTCGTGCGGGTCGCTTTCGGCCCACATGTCGTCCACGTGCTCGCCGTCGGGCCCCACGTACGTGAACGGGATGACCTCCACGCCGAGCTGCTCCACGACACCGGGCGCGAAGTCCGCCGTGGAGTCCACTATGATCTTGACGTTACGCCTCTGATGATAGGCGCGGCCGGCGCTCTTCACGCCGGCCGGAACATCAGGAGCGTCAGTTATGGCATGTGCCTGCTGACCCATCTGCTGCTTACCTCGCTAAGCCTGGTCGTCCTCTGGTTCGAGGCGCGGTTTGATGATTCCGTATCCTCCATTATGACGGTGGTAGATGACGTTCACCAGCCCGGTCGCAGCATTTTCAAACACGTAGAAGTCGTGTCCCAAGAGGTCAGTCTGCACCAGTGCCTGCTCCTCGGTCATCGGCTTCAGGTCGACGTACTTCTCGCGCACGAGCACGTCGTCATCGTCGTCGTCCGTCGGCTCGATGAGCTCCGCAAGGTCGTCGACGTGCTCCGGGACCGCGACGGCGGCACGCTGCTTCCTGTCGATCACGCGGGTCTTGTACTTGCGCAGCTGGCGCGTGACCTTCTCGGCGGCCTCGTCGATGGCGGCATACATGTCAGAGCTGCTTGCCTCCACGCGCACGACGTAGTCGCGCACGAATACCGTGACCTCGCACATCTTGCGATCGGGGTTGGACGGGTTCTTGTCGACGCGAAGCACGACGTCGCAGCTCATGGGCTTGATATCGAACACCTTGAGCGCTTCGCCAACCTTGCTGTTCACGTGCTCACGCATGGAATCGGACACGGAGACCTTGCGCCCGGAAATCTTGATATCAGCCATCAGTGCCTCCCACTATCGCGTTTTCTGCTCTTTTGGAGCACTTGCGTACCCTATTAATACCCAATGGTGCCGACAAAAGCCCCTTGCATTCGACATTCGGTAGGATTGCCCGCCGCAGGCCGTCGCGCACTCGGGATGACGCGCGCCTGGCCCCTACACCGTGGCCGCGTTCGAGCCAGCCTCGTGGCTTACGGACGCAGCCGCAAGAGACGCCTGGTTCGCGCTGTCGGAGCCGCCGTCCGCCGCGGTGGCCGTCCCCGTCGCGGTGGGTGCGGCCGCGGCGGACGAGCCGGCCGGAACGTCCTGCACCTGCGACGAGGCCGAAAGCGCGTCCATGCCCGCGACCCAGCGCCTGCGCACCAGCCCCATGAGGCCGTTCTTCTCGACCGCGTCGTACGCGGCCTTCACGGCGTCCGCGAGCTCGGCGTTCTGGGAGGACACCGCGATGCCCTGTGCCTTGGGCGCGTCGAGCGTGCCCGCGAGGAACACCTCGTCGTAGCGGGCGGAGAGGTACGCGCCGCTGTACGCGTCGCACAGCACGTAGTCAACGCCGCCGGACTCAAGCGCGTCGAACGCCGCGTTCAGGTTGTCGTACGTCTTGACCGACATCACGAGGCCGGTCTTGGAGAGCGCGGTCTGCGACACGGAACCCGTTTGCACGCCGACGGACTTGGACGAGAGGTCGTCCACCTTCGCGACGCCCGTGTCGCCCCTGTGGAAGAACGCCGAGGCCTGCTCCGCGTAGTCGCCCACGACCGTCGTGCCCCCCACCTGGCCGTCCACGGCGCCCATCAGCACGTCGCACGTGGTGCCCAGGCCGGGGTTCGCATCGTCCACGCTCACGAAGCGCACCTTCAGGCCAAGCTCATCCGCAAGCGCGCTCGCAAGGTCCACGTCCATGCCGTACGCCTTGCCCGAGCTCGAGCCCACGTACAGCGGCACCATGCTGTCCTGCGTGTCGATCCCCACGGTGAGCACGCCCTTGCTTATGGTCGACGTCACCTTTGGCGAGAGCGCGGCGGTCTTCGCGGCAAGCGCCTCGCCCACGCTGGCCTTTGGCCCCGCGACTGCGGACAGCGGGCCCGAGCAGCCCGCCAGCGCGACGCAGGCTGCAAGCGCCGCCGCGGCGGCTACGGTGTTGCGGTGGGTGGCTTTGCTCATGCCAGGACCTCTCCTCGTGCGACCAGAAACGCGTCCCACCCAGCTGACCTGGTATTTGACCCCACACTCGCGCACCGGGGCCGTCGCTTCGGGGCTGCTCGGCCCCCCACTGTTGGCCCTCTCGCCCGGGAGGCCGGATGCCTCGAAGGATTACGGGCGGTGCGACTGACTTCTAGGACGAGCCATGCTCGCTCGGCCGCGCACGCCCGAGCTTACGTGGATCCCTTTGGCCTCGTCTGCCATGGACTAGGGGCTGCGCCCCGCAACCACAGACCTGGATGGAACGATTGCATAGTATACCAGCACTTTCAGCGCACCCTCACCACACGCGTGCGAGCGAGCACGCGCTCACGGCCAGCGCGCCTCGAGCCAGCAGGGCACGCGCCGCCTCGCGCACCGTCGCCCCGGTCGTGATCACGTCGTCCACCAGAAGCAGCCTGAGTCCCCGCACGTCCTCCACCACGCCGACCGTTCCCGCGAGGTTCGCGGCGCGCTCGTCGCGGCCCAGCTCGCGCTGGTCGCGGGCCGAGCGCCTCACCAGCACGTCCGCAAGCGGCAGGCCCGCGCCGCGGGCGAGAAGCGCCGCCACGCGCTCCATGTGGTCAAACCCGCGCCTGGCGTACGCCTCGGCCGTCGCAGGCACGAAGCACACGCCGTCGTAGGCACACGCGTCGAAGCGGGGGCCACCGTCCGCCCCCGGCCACGACGACGCCTCGTCGAGCGAGGTCAGCATGGCGGCCGCGATCACCGGTGCCAAGCGCTTCTCGCCCTCATCCTTGTAGCAGGTGATCATGCGCGCCGCGAGCCCCGCAAACGGCAGGCAGCACACGGTTCCGGCCAGCTCCCAGTCGCGCGCGCACTCCGTGCACGTGAGCCAGCCGAACGGGGCGCCGCACACCGGGCACGCCCAGCGCTGGTCTATCCACGGCAGCGCTGCGCGACAGTCCGCGCACAGAAGCTCCCCCGGCATGTCGCAGCCCACGCAGCGCGTCGGCCACAGCAGCTCCGCCATGCCGTCCGCAAGGCCCCACAACGCGCCGTCTGTTACGCCCCACATGCACACGACCCCCCAACGCTTGCGCGCGGGGGGTCGTCGATTTGGGTCATGCTACCACGCCGGGGCTATAGCGAGAAGAGCCTGCGCGCGTTTCTCCAGCAGGCGTCGTACGTGGACTGCCGAGCGTGTCCGTCGGCCTCGCGCACCTCCGCCAGCCTCGCGAGCGTGAACGCGACCATCGCCGGCTCGCACTCCTCGCCACGCAGCGGCACGGGAGCCATGTACGGGGCGTCCGTCTCGCACAGGAGCTGTTCCACCGGGCACAGCGCCGCCGCCTCGCGGATGTCGTCCGAGCGGTTGAACGTCATTGCGCCGCCAAACGCCACGTGGCAGCCCAGATCGACGAACGGCGCCATCACGTCCGGCCCCTGCGTGAAGCAGTGCAGGTCACAACCGCGCTCGGGCACGCCCTCCTCCGCAAGCACCTGCGCGGCCAGCACGTGAGCCTGGGCGTCGGGGTCGTCCGGGTTGTCGCGAATGTGCAGCTCAACG
>Ga0256404_1009055_pt1 | contig 14493 bp, 22 predicted proteins | sample RumenRJG_01DNA_FD_185990 | JGI IMG/M metagenome (GOLD analysis project Ga0256404, IMG submission 185990) | Bovine rumen microbial communities from Lethbridge, Alberta, Canada - RJG_01 | ecosystem: Host-associated > Mammals > Digestive system > Stomach > Rumen | place: Canada: Alberta | collected...
AAAAATGACCCGAATGACGACAAATACGTCTTCCAGAAAAAGCTGAACGATGGAATCTCGAAAGTGGAAACCGGAAAGTATCGAGTCAGAGTAGCGCCGGCCGACACAGCATTCCTGGCGGCAGGCTGGACAAGTGGATATTAAAAAACGTGTGATATACTAAAAATAGGCCAACTGTTAATAGGCTTCTAAACAACCACCCAAGAGACCGCCTAACTCCCCACTCGGCGGTTTTTTGGTATAATAAAATCAAACAGGAGCGGATGCATAAAATGATAAAACTATTCGGAATTACAGATCGAGACTTCACCTCAAACGGCGACCGCATAATCCACGCCATCAGAGCAAAGGTAACAAAGCAAGATAACGGCGAATTCTATCTAGACCTGGAAACGGACCTAAGCTACGTGAATGACCTAACCGAAGGCCGCATCATTGTCGCACCTACTCCACAAGGCGAGCAGCCGTTCCGGGTTTCAAATGTGCAGAAAACCAAGAACAAGCTAACTACAAAGGCGCTCCATGTATTCTTTGACAGCCGTAATTATTTAATCGCAGACAGTTATGTCGTCGAAAAGGCATGTAATGACGCCCTAGACCATTTAAACGCCGCTACGGAGCCAGAAAGCCCGTTTCTGACCATTTCTGACATTACAACCGTGTCAAGCTTCCGGTGCGTCCGAAAATCGCTCTACGAGGCCATACAGACCGTTCTGGAGCCGGAACGCTGGGGAGGCCACCTAGACATCGACGGCTGGACCATTGGTATTCGTAACGAAATCGGTAAAGATAACGGCGTAGAGATCAGATACGCAAAAAACCTCAAAGATATAACCGTAGATGAAAACTGGGATAACGTCGTCACGAAATTAATGCCAGTGGGTAAGGACGGCCTACTGTTACCGGAAAAATACGTAACATCGACCACACAGTACGACATACCTTATACGAAGACCGTGAGCTTCGATCAGGATGAGATAGTGCAAGATGACTTCAAGAACGAAGCTGGAGAATTAGACGAAACCGCCTATGAACAAGCGCTAATAAATAACCTCCGCCAGCAGGCGCAGTCGTATGTCGACACTTACTGCTATCCACTGGTAAACTACACCCTAAAGGCGAACGTTGAAAAGCTAACCAACATCGGCGATATGGTCCACGTAATAGATGAAAGACTAGGACTCACCATACAAACGAACGTGATAAGCTACGTCTACGACTGCATCCAGGAGCGCTACGTGGAACTAGAGTTCGGTAACTTTAAACGCACGCTGGGGAACTTTGAAAGCAACATCATAGATAAAACGCAAGGGATAATCAATGAGAATAACCAGGTGCTGCAAGTGACGCTCGGCCAGGAAATGACTGAAGCGACGAATAAGATATGGGCCGCGCTCGGAAACAGCTACGTCATATACGAAGGCGACAAGATCCTGGTGGTGGATAGCTTACCGAAAGAAACCGCAACAAACGTAATTATGATAAACAATGGCGGTATCGGCTTCTCAAATACCGGCATCAATGGTCCGTTCCGCAGCGCTTGGACCATAGACAACGTATTCAACGCAGAGGCCATCAATGTAATCAATTTTACAGCAGACCTCATCAAAGGCGGCACATTGAAACTCGGCTCGAATTTGAATGACTATGGGACGTTAGAGATTTATAACGAATCAAACAGCCTCATAGCCGTCATGGATAAGAATGGCCTCAAAATGTACGGCCAGGACGGAAGCTATGTGGTCATGAACCAGCAGGTCGGCTTCGCCGGATACGATCGTAACGGCAATAAGAACTTCTGGGTAGATTACGACGAATTCCACATGAAGAAATCCGTGGTCGAGGAAGAAATCACGCTATGTAATAAGCTGCGCTTCATCCCGATTGAAATTCAACAAAATAATACACTAGTAAATGACGGCATCGGGCTCGTCAGCGTAGGAGGTAACTAGAAATGGCAAGTAGCGGAGCATTTAATACGAGCGGATACTCCGGTCGATGTTTACGATTTGAATGGTCAGTAAAAAGCCAAAGCGTGGCCACCAACTCGACCGTTATACATTACGTGTTAAAAGGCGCCGGAGGCAGTACCACGAGCTGGTATCAGTCTGGTAACTTTAAACTCGTAATCGACGGCAGAACCGTGTATTCATCGAGTACGCGTATAAAATTATATAACGGCACCGTGGTAACCGAAGGCGACTTCACGCTAAACCACACCAGCGACGGCACGCGCTCATTCAGCGCATACGCAGAAGCAGGTATCTACTACATAGCCGTAAACTGTAGCGGAAGCGGAAGCTGGCAACTGCCGACAATCGCTCGAGCTTCGCAGCCATCTATCAATACATACCCGAATAACTCCCCAGACTTCAACATCGGCGATACAATCACTATCCACATGAACCGTGCAAGCTCAAGTTTTACGCACACGGTCAAGTTCAATTATGGGTCAACATCTGTAACAGTAGCAACTGGCGTGACTAATAACTGTACATTCAATACGTCGACGATCGCCGATGCGCTCTACGCGCTTATACCGAACGCTACATCTTATAGCAAAACTATCTCCGTCACAACATATAATGGCTCGACTGAAATCGGCACAAAAACGTGTCCATATACTGCTAAAGCGGTCCCTGCGAATGTCACGCCTACATTCTCAGCATCCTACAAAGATACGAACTCAACCGTCACGGCCATCACTGGCAACAATCAGCAGATCGTCCGCAATCAGAGTACGCTTCGAATAAGCGTGACAAACCTAAGCGCCAAAAAGAGTGCGACGATCAGCACCGTGACCTGCGCGCTAAACGGTACAACTTATACCGGCACAATTTCCGGCACATCAAGCACATTCAATATAGGCACGGTCAACATAGCATCAAACACAACGGCAACCATCAAGGTAACAGATAGCCGTGGGTATTCGGCCAGCCAGAACCTGACGATCCAAATACTCGACTGGGTCCTCCCAAGTGCGATCATAACGATGCAGCGCCAAAACAACTACTATGACCCGACCACCATCAACGTGGACGGCTCAATCTCAAGCGTCGACAGTAAAAATACGATGGCCATCAAACTGCGCTACAAGAAGGTCGGTACAAGCACCTGGTCGAGCTACGTGACGATGCAGGATAATGTCTCCCAGACTATCACAATGGACAACGACTTCTCATGGGATGTCCAGGTAGTAATATCGGACAGGTTCGGAAGCACGACCTACAACTTGACGCTGAACCGAGGCCTACCACTCGCATACTTTGACCGATTAAGAAATAGCGTGGGCTTTAATACGCTGCCCGGATACGATAAAAGCGTCGAAATTGCTGGCCGCTTATTTGTAGAGAACGAAGATATCATGAGCAAATTCACTGGCATCGGCGGTATCGCTAGAAGCGCTCCGACTTCCGACTGGAACACGGCCGGCGGGACCCTATCTGGCATATATATGGGCTCAAACATGAGCCACGCGCCAGCGAACAGCACAAACTGGTTCTTCGTGCTGCACATGGCGCACAATACCTTATATCAACGCCAGCTCGCGTTCGACTTCTTCGGGCTTAGTATTTACACCCGTAGAATGGACAACGGAAACTGGGGTGACTGGGCACTTCTAGACCAGTCCGGCGGCATTTACATGGAAAAATCGGTCTACGATACCACCAACACCGGCGTCGTCGACAATGCCGAGAAAGTCAACGGAAAAACCGTCCTATCGGACGTTCCAGCAAACGCTAAATTCACGGATACCACATACACCGCCGGAAACGGCATATCGATCAATAATGGCGTCATATCCTGCACATTCGCAGATGGCGACTCGGAGGCATACTAATGGCAAAGAAACTATACACGGAATCAGACATCCAGAACATAGCAGCAGCAATCCGCGCAAGAAATGGAACCAGCAATACATACAAGGTCTCGCAGATGGCTGGAGCCATACAAGCAATGACGACGAAGCCGGTGCTTCCAGCAGGAACGAAATTCAAGGGTTCATGGAACAGTAATCTGGGCTATTTCCTGTCCGCATGCAACCTATCCCAACTGGGGCAAATGAGCGATATGAGCGAAATGTTCGCCTACTGTGGCCTCCTAAATGGCGTGCCTCTATTTGACACAAGTAGCGCTACTACGATGTATGGCATGTTCAGAGGCTGCAACACTAATCTGACGACCGTTCCACAGTTCAATACGGCGAACGTAGAATCAATGTGGGATATGTTCAATGGATGCTCGGTCCTAAGAAGCGTGCCTTTATTTAATATGACAAAAGTAACCAAATGCGAAAGAATGTTCCAGGGATGCGTACAGTTGGCGTCAGTCCCGCAGTTTGACATGAGAAGCGTGACTGATTGCTCAAATATGTTCCAAGATTGCCGGGCCTTGACGACCGCCCCAGCGTTTACATTTGGCAGCCTAGACAAATGCGCCTATATGTTTAATGACTGCACGGCTTTGACATCCGTGTCGCTATTTGATACAAGTACATGCACAGATGTCGGCGCAATGTTTAATGGATGCAGCGCCCTAGTGACGATCCCGCAATTTGACTACAGAAACGTGACTTCGTTCGGATCCGCGCTAAACTCGACAAAGATGTATGACGGGTGCACCTCTCTAAGCAACGCAAGCCTCAATAACATCCTGGCCTCAATGGCCGGAGCAACAAGCTTCAGCGGCGGCCTTCTAAAACCAAAAACGCTCAAGTTCCTAGGGCTGACGCAGGCCCAGGCAACCATCTGCGAAGGCTTGTCAAACTTCGCGGCATTTACAGCCGCAGGATGGAGTACCGGCTATTAAAAGGTGTATAATTGAAGAAGAATGGAACTAATAACGCTAGGACAGATCGCGGCAGCAATAGCCTTCATCGTGGGGCTAATAAAGGGTATCGAATATCTATGCCAGAAGATCAGCCACGCAGCCACCAAGTGGCTTCAGACAGGGCTGGAACCCATAAATGATAAGCTCGATGCGTTAGATAAGAAAATCGACGCAAATGAACTCGAGGCAGATAAGACGATCCTAGTCCGTTTCTTAGCTGACATAAAAAACGGCAAAGAACTCACCGACGTGGAGCGCGAGCGCCTTCATGAAACATATGCACATTATACGAGCCTTCATGGAAACTCCTACGTGCATACAGAAGTCGAAAAATTGAAAGAAGCCGGAAAGCTGTGATAAAATAATAATGGAATTTCACGGGCATATTGCTCGCGAGCCTCCATGTAGCGCAAACCGCCAGTAAAATCGGACCAATCCCCCAGTTGGCCCGATTTGGCGGTTTTTTGGGAGGTATAAATACTCAACTTTTGGCCGAATTTTTAATGTCGCACAATGCTTATAATTCAAGTTGAGGCCGTAAATTAAAAAACAGAAAAGAAAAGCATAAAAAAATAGCTATTTGAATATAATACTAGTGCAGGCGTTGAGCTGCGCCTGCCATCTAATTTCAATTCTTAATACTTCCTGACATACGCACCGGCATGTGTTCACCTCCCCGAATATAAAGCCGTGTGAGATCTTTCCTTCATCGCGGACGGCCTGACTAGCCGTCCCTTTTATTATGTGATAAAATAGAACCAAAGCGTAGGACGCAGCCCCGTGAAAATCCGGAAAAGTAACGGCAAGCTGTCAGGAAGCCTACGTCACGCGGCTCCGACGTGGCCCAATCGGACGATCTGAACCCGGATCAAGCAAAGGTGAAAACCGGCGCAGGGTTTCTCTATTGGCGCTGTTCGGGAGCGCCATACGGTGTAGCGACTAGCCGTTGAAGATAGCAATGGGCCGCTAGTAGTGCTTAAAAAGCCACCAGCAATGGTGGCCTTTTTAATTGGAGCAAAATAAATATAAAACACTTGATAAACAAGAATAACAGGCGCATACTGATAGTAACGAAAGGAAAGCATGAATAAAGAAAAGATAATACCAAACGAATTATACAAAGTATTTATAAAATCAACCGGAGACCACTGCGTAACAGCGGACGTTTATAGATACGGAGATCAAACCAAAATGCTCCACCGCTACTACCAGAGCGAACGGATAGCCATAGCAGCAATTAGACGCAGACTAAAAATAGACCCCGGAAAGAAATGCATCCTCCTATACAGAGAGCCATGGATCGGAAGAATCGAAAGGGTAGGAATAATATAAAGAGGACCGCCGAAGCGCGGCCTTTTTAATTGGAGCAAAAGTTCCTGTTAAAAACTTATCGGCACCGGCAGGCACTAATGAGTTATTAACAGGAAAATAAGCAATAAAAAACCTCCGTGGCACGAAGACCAAACGGAGGTGCATGAATGCTATTATACTACATAAACTCAAGCGACAAATTCATATCCGGATCGGAAACAATGCGACGAAGCAATCCGCGCCAGAACGCGCGCTTCCGCTCGCGAGACATCTGCTCGTAGACATTCCGCCAGTTACCGGCAAGTAAAGCCTGCAGCGCAGCGGTGTCGCGTTTGGCCGGAGCCTGGGACTCCAGGCGCGCCAGCTCGGACTCCAGATCCGCGCAAAGACGATCATAATCAACCGCAGAGATGCGACCCTTCATAAAGATATAATTCAGCTTGTCGATTTCTTCACGAATCGCCCGAATGCGACGCTCGGATACGTCAGGCGAGGACGCCTGAACCTTGCTAACGTCTGCAATATACTGAGCCATCTCGCGCTCGACATTATCGAGCAGCCAGGCTTCGACATTGGCCTCATTAAAAGAACGCGAGAAATCGCAGCGCTTCTGCACGTGGCGCTTTTGGCAACGGTAATAATGGTACTCATAACCATACGTGGCGTCCTTCTTATACATCCCAGCGCAAGGGCTGCCGCAGAGCGGGCAGAAAATCAGACTGGTAAACAGAAACACGTTCCGATTTTTACGAACACGAACATTCCGAGAGATAAGCTCCTGGTGGAGATCATACTGGGCCTGCGTAAGATAAGGCTCGGTAAAATTCGGGTTCCCACGGTGCGCACCGGTGTAAATCGGGTTCTTGAGTAAGCGATTATATACCTGGTAGCTACGCAGATGGCCGAACTTCTCGTTCATCGTGACCATGGTGCTGTAGATTGACTGATGAGTAGCAAAGTGGTCAAAACTCGCCAAAACCCACGGAGCCTCGGCAGGATCCTTCACCATACGCTTCACACCATCAACGGTCGCCACCATATAGCCAGGCGGAGTAGATCCGGAAATAACCTGGCCCTCTTTGACCTTATAATCGAACACGGAACGGATACGCTCCGACCCCTTCTTCAACTCACGCTCGGCAAGCGACACCTTCAGCTGAAACATAAACATACCATCGGCGGACGTGGTATCAATATCGTCCTCCTCAATAGAGATAAGAGCGACGCCATTCTTCTGGAGCATTTCAAGCATCTTATTCGCTTCTAAAACATTACGAGAGAAACGGTCTAGGCGGGTAAATGCAATGACATCGAGACCGTCCAGGCTTTCCAGCATTTCGAGCAGTCGCGGACGCTTCATATTACCGGCCGTGAAACCTTCGTCAATATACAGATCCACAAGCTGGTGGCCCTTTTCTGCGCACCACTTGGTAATCTTATCAGTCTGAGCGCTAACGGAAAAACCGAAGCGCTTCTGTTCTTCATGAGACACGCGGGCATAACCACCCACGCGAAGCGGTCTAGACATCAGATCACACTCCTATAAAAAATTTACAAATAGAAAATTTATACAAAAATATGTATAAGACAAGAAAAAAGTCCATAATAACAATTACCAGAGAAAGGTGGTGTGATTATGGACCCGCAAAAATTCTATGACTTGCTATTCAAACTCTATGCGGAGCAGGAGCAAATAAAAATCGAGTACAAAGTTATTAAAAATGGCGAAAAGGTTTCAAAAAGCTAAAATAATAGCTACTTCTTGCTATCTAGGTAAATCTGCATGATTCGTCGGTAAAGATCGTCCTTCTTGTCATCAGCAAGATCGTCAGAATTGAAAATGGCCTCAACGCGCGACATAAGATCCACGGCCTCGTCGAAATTACCAGTCTCGATGCCAAAGTAAGATATGTCGACATTAAACACCTCGCAAAAGCGCTTCAAGGTATTCAGAGTCAATGAACGCTTCCCACTTTCAATATTTGACATAGCCGGACGTGACAATCCGACCTTATCGGCAAGCTCCTTCTGTTTCCAGCCGCGAGAGATACGCAGGTCGCGTAATTGGCGCCCGATGCGTTTCGAGTTAATCAAGAAAAATCACCTCCGGTGTCATTGTACCACAAGACGTTCCAAATAGATAATAAAATTTAAAAAATAACAGAGATACAAGAACAAATACCAAAAAAAGGCAGAAAAACCATTGAAAAACAAGAACAGAAGGCGCATAATAACAATCAGAAAGGATTAGCAAAATGAAACGAATCAACCTAGTATGCTTCCGTATGAAACACGGCATGAAGCAGCGCGAGATGGCCGAAAAACTCGGCATCAGTAAGAACCACTATGCGAACATCGAATGCTGCATCTTTGACCCATCATACAAAGTCATGCAGAAATTCAGCGAAGCGTTTCCAAACGAGAAGATAGACGTCTGGGACGTATTTAAAAAAGAACCGAAAGAATAAACGAAAGGTGGCGGACTGATTGGATAAATACGAAGATGCAATAAGAATGGCAGAGGAAATCCTGCTAAGCAATAACCAAGAAGCAATCGAAGCCCTAAAAGCGGCAGTAGAGAGCATAGAAAAATAAATGACGAAAGGAAACACAATGGGACGTAACGGCAATAAAAAACGCAAGAACGGATCCAGAACAAAAGGTAACAATATCGACGGATACTACGCAGCCCGCGCCAAGCGAGCAGCCGAAGCAAAAGCCCGGCGCAAGGTAAAATTCAGTAACGCCCAACGCATAAACGTAGACTACATCGAAACGGAGATAGACAAATGACAATGATAATCCAACTAGCACAAGCAATCTTCATCGTCGCAGGCGCGACCATTGCTCTATGCGTCGCCATGGTCTGCTTATACCTAGTAGCAATAGCGACCCAGAGCATAATCGAAGAACACATCAATAAAAAGAAAGGCATGAATAAGAATGGCACCAAAAAGCAATAAGCCAAAAATGACCCTAGAGACCGTGGAGCTTGATCCGAAAACAAAAGCTCAGATGCAAACCCAAAAAGATACCGCAGAAGATCAGCGCATGCTCGAAGCACTAGGAATTAAAATCCCACGCGAAGAAGTGCTGGTAATGCGCGGAGTAAATGACCCAACCGTATACGCATTCTTCGACTTACGAGACCAGAGCCTCATCCGATGGGCTACCAATAAAGAAGTATTCAAGGCCGTAGACCAGGCCAAAGCAGGAGATCAAAAATGACGGAAAAACCATATAAAGGGACCAGCGTCGTCAAGATTGATGATTTACTTCCTCTCATCGCGCTGGCGCCACCAGAAGTAGTAAAACAATTTACTAAGAAATTATTAGAAGAAAAACTCGACGGCGACGAATATAAAGAAGTCATAGACGGGTATATAAAAGAACGACTAGCTCCACTTGGACCGGAGCAGCGAAAGTTGATCGACGCGTATATAGGTGGAAAACTTGATGTGCTTATCATGGACGAGGGAGAACGCTGCAAGCGTTATACGCAAGAACACTGCAGGGATTTAAAAGATATGATAGATGCAATATGCAATTATTTAAACATCGAGCTCGAGCCAGATGATGATGGCGACATATACGTGAGGGAAATGGAAAAGTAGCAAATGACAAACGAAGATGATCTAAAGGCCGCAGCAGAATGGCTCTACGGCGAGCCGACTATTTACGAATATAACGAGGAGTAGGGCATGACTATCGACAAAAATAGGATAAAACAAGAGGATAAAGAGGACGCACAATACAGAAAACGTATAACAACCGGCATTATAACCATGGAGGAGTATGGCGGCACTAATTTAAATATTAAACGCATGTGCGGATGTATATGCCTAGAGGAGAATAGACACAAGTGGTACGATGTTTTGGTTAGTCGTAAAGACAAAAATCGACGATTTTACATCCGTAAGAATGGCTTTAAATATTATCTCGACGATGAGGTTAAAAAAGCTTTTAATGCCGAGATGAACGTATATAACAGAGAGGGCATTTAAAATATGAGCAATAAATCGAGCATAGAGCGAATCAAGCAAGAAGATTCAGAAGACGCGCCATACCGTAACGCCGAACTCAGCAACTGGAAACCTGAAGCGCTCGAGCCGACATTCCGAGACACCATCGAACGTAAGACGCCAAAGGAGCCAATCGACCGAGATAAGCTCAACAGTATAATCGACGACTTAAACAAAACAGATGATCATGACATGAATGTCACCAAGAGGCGCTACCGCCTACTCAAAGACCTGCCAACGTTCAAAGCAGGCGAGACATTCCACATAAGCGCCGAAGGCAGCCTGGTGTCCGACAATGAATTCAGTAAAGGTATCGTAGCGTACGCACGCAGCACTCTCGCTAAGTTTCCAAGCATTCTAACCGACTGGTTCGAAGAAATATGGCCGCAGCAGCTGCGAATCGTAAATGAAAATATGCGCAAATGCGTTGAACTCTGGGCAAAACTGAACGGGTATGATCTACTCCAGTACAACGAGGGAGACGACTGGTGCTGCTTCTATGAAAATGCCGAGAATGATGAAATAATATTCAGCAATCGTAGGTGTTTAAACTTGAAAGATGGAGAGTTCTATTCCACCGCCGAACTCTGCGGAGAGGAGGAAGAATGATGCCAGAAATACGACTGACCGCTAGACAAAAGCGCCGAATGGTCAGGATCCTAACCGGCAAAAGAATTAGTATGGCCCAAGCAGCAAAAGCAAAAATAAGGGTCTTCCCGGTATGTGACGTAACAGATGAAGACATAGCGGAAACTTACGAAAATGACCCAGCATATAAGGAGCCAGAAGATGATAAAACTAACGTACTACGGCGTAATTCACGCGAAGAAAAACAGTAAGCAGATCATAAAAAACCCGCACACCGGCAAGCCGATGATTATATCAAACAGCAAGGCGCGCGACCAGGAAGATGCGATGGCCTGGGCATTTAAGACCCAGGCGCCGCAGGCATGGCTCCAGTATGCCGTACACCCGGAAACAAAAGTCGAGATAGAAATCCGCATCTGGGAGAAGGACCGCCGCAGGCGCGACCTAGACAACCAAGCGACCGCAATACTTGATGCCTTGGTGCAAGGTGGCGTAATTCCGGACGACAGCTCCCAGATCGTGCGCAAGTTGACCGTGGAATACATGGGAACAGATAAAGACCAGCCACGTGCGGAAATTGAGATCATGGAGGTAATAAAATGACAGAAAAAACAACCGAAGAATGGCTTCGAGAATCAGTCCGCAAGCAGCGAGAAGAAAACAAAACGCTTCGTAAAAAGATAGAGGAAATAAAGAAAGAAAACAACGGCCTCAAAAGACGCATAAGATCCACGATCCACTATATCGAGAGAGCGTCAGCGCTGGGCCACCTAAACGGATGCGAAGAAATCATGGACGTGGTAGTAGGAACGCTGGACGGAGACATTCACTAAAAGTTATCAAATAGAAAATATAAGCACTTGCTAAATGTCAAAATGTGAATATATAATGTGAACATGAGGGCACGCAACAATAAAGCATTCAAGAGTAGGACTCGGGACGGCGCGTGCCCACCCCAAACCGTTCGGAATCCTACTCCTGGGTGCTTTTATTATGCCCAAAAAGAAAGGAGGTACATGAAAGAAGAATGGCGTAACATTAGTGGCCTAGGTGGATATAAAATCAGCTCGTCTGGTAGAGTTAAATCGCCGGACGGAAGCATACTGAGACCATTCGTAACAACCAATGGATATAAGAAGATTAATATTCATGGCAAGCATCTATACGTCCATAGGATAGTCGCAGAAGCATTCGTGCCGAATGCGGAACACTTACCGCAAGTCAATCATATCGACCACGATAAAGCGAATAATTGCTACGGTAACCTAGAATGGGTCAGTAACTCAGAAAATATGAAACACGCGCTCGCGAACAGAGTGGCTAGGGTGCAAACAAACGCTAGACGGCCAGTAATAAACATCGACACTGGAGAAATATTCGATAACCTGCGGACTGCCGCGAAAGCGTATGGAATAAACCATAACACACTCTATCAGCACATACGCGGAAGGCAAAAAACCGCCGGAGGGTATAGGTGGAGATATAAGTAATCCAATAACATCAGGAGGTAGCAACATGGAAGCAGAAATCACCCTAAGAGATATCGCCGACGATCTGCTGATATTAAATAAGTACACAATCGACACGCTATTCAAGCTCGACAACTGCGCGGACTGCATCGCATTGTACGTCTTATATTACAAAACAGCAAAATGGCAAAAAACGAACACAATCAAAGCAAACGACTTATACGTCAAAAAAGTCCTAAAATGGGGAATTGATAGGATTAAGCGCACCAAGCAGACACTAAAAGAGCATGGATTGATCAATATCGTCCAGCGACGCAAGGATGGCAAGATAGCCGGTTGGTACATTGAGGTGTCATATCTGGTAACGCAGAGAAAAGAGGAAGACATAAGGATAAAAGTCGTCGAAAGCAACAATACCCAAAACCAACATGTAGAAAATTCAACATGTGGGAATGAAGAAACAAATGCTTTAAAACAACAAATAATTGCTTTAAAAAATGAAAATAAAATGCTTAAAAACAAAAATAATAATGATCAACCGGCAAAGCCGGCCGATAGTGAGCTAGCTGCAGAATTTGAAGAACTGTGGAAGCAATACCCGCGCAAACAAGGCAAAGCTAACGCCCTAAAAGCCTACGTAAAGGCCAGAAAAGCCGGAATCGACAAACTAACCGTCCAGAACGGCATAACGGCCTACAACGCGCAAATAGCGGCCAATAACACGAACATAAAGTACGTGAAGCAAGGCTCGACATGGTTCGCGCAGCATTGCTGGGATGATGAATACCAGCCAAATAACTCCCCTACTCGACCAAAAACAAAGCAAGATCACATTGATGACGAGTGGCTAAATAGTTTAGAATAGACCAAAGCAACAAAACGAAAGGATAAAAACATGAACGCATTAAAAGAACGCCTAGAACAGAACAAAAAAGAAAATGACATCCTAACGCCGGAGATGATCGCATCGATGGACCCGGAAACAGAATACATCAAAGACAACGAAATCTACTGCAAGACATGCAATACGCAAAGAACGTGCTTCGGGATCAGCAGAAAAGTACGATGCCGATGTAAGTGCGAGACAGAACGAATCGAGCAAGAACGCGCCAAGCAGGAACGCGCAGAGCGCCTGCGTTACGTCGAAAGATTGAAGGTGGCATCATTACTAGGTGAACGTTATAAGACGGTCGCATTCGATGAAACAGACATCTCGGACCCGGAATTCGAGAAGATCCACCGCCGATGCAAAAAGTACTGCGACGTGGCGGACCAGGTGCTGAAGCAGGGAATCGGAATCTACATGTGGGGACCAAAAGGAACCGGGAAAACCCACCTAACCGCCTGCATAGCAAACGAGCTGATGGCGAATTATTACACGGTGCTGTACACGAACTTCACTGAGATAAGCAAAACGATCCGCGGCAGCTTCGGAAACAAGCGAGAGAGCGAATCAGAGTTAATCGATAAGCTCGCAAGCATTGACTTCCTATTCATTGACGACTTCGGGACGGAACTGGTAACCAAGGACGGCGAAGACCTGTGGCTCCAGGAGAAGATATTCGAGGTAGTAAATAAGCGATACAACGCAAAGAAGCCAATCATTCTGACCAGCAACTACTCACTGCCCGAGATGCTCAAAGAACGCGGTCTGGCCGATAAAACGGTCGACAGGATCAACGAGATGTGCGAGATTATGAAACTCGAGGGGAAAAGCTACCGTTTAAAAGCGAAGAACCAGCGCAGCAAACTCTTCTAGCGCTGGAAGGTTTCAAATAGAAAATAAAGTGCTAGAATTTAGATAGATATCGCACATTAAGCTAGATCTGCTCAACGAATGGGGGTGATTTGATGAGCAAAAAGAAAAGATCAAGAACCAGCAAGCAACTCAACGGGGTAAACCGCCACCACCTTATATTCCAGGGAAGACACTACAATAGCGGATACGCCAAAATGCTCCGCGAGAGGTTCGTCAGGCCGCTCGACATTAAGATCCATAACGAACTGCACAACGCAGTGCTGCATGACGTCCCGCGACCGTCTGACGCGCAAATAAAAGCAATGTGGCTGGATTACCAGGCAAACCACGAAGCAATCGACCAGATGGACATCGTGGACGCCTGTGAATGGTTGATGCAAGAAGGCCGCGACCAGGCGTGGACGGCATGCATGGCCCGCCAGTGGCAATACCTCAAAACGAAGCTGAAGCCGGACAAGATCATAACCAACTAGCAAAAAGCAGGTCGAATCGGCCTGCTCTTTTATGTTTCAAA
>Ga0256404_1009058_pt1 | contig 14489 bp, 18 predicted proteins | sample RumenRJG_01DNA_FD_185990 | JGI IMG/M metagenome (GOLD analysis project Ga0256404, IMG submission 185990) | Bovine rumen microbial communities from Lethbridge, Alberta, Canada - RJG_01 | ecosystem: Host-associated > Mammals > Digestive system > Stomach > Rumen | place: Canada: Alberta | collected...
TGCTGTAAATAAATCTGTTGTATTCATGTATGTTTTACCACCTATCTGTATATTTATTACGGTTATTCTATCATAAAATCATGCATAGATACATACTAATTACCCACATGAAATAGCGAAAGGCCAAAATTATATATATTTTTTCAACTATCCAAATATCTTTCCAATCACTTCCAGCACAAATAGAATAATCAAAATCCATCCGAAAAATCCACATCCCGGTTCTCCACCTGAGCCACCGTTATCTCCTCCTGACATTTTATAATTGATATAGCCATCCGGTCCACTTGTACTGGTGGGATTAAAAAAAATGATACTTGCTAGCATATTGCACCTCCAAAATGACCTATCACAAAGTAATTTTTGAGATTTATAACCTTTGACTTCTAATACACTATGTATATTTTATCAATTTAGCTGTCCTTTTTTACGGACTCAATCTGTACAATATCATCAAACCCACATTTTAATTCAATACATATCCTCGCCAATATATCCAATGATACCTGCTGATCATTATTCATCTTCGTAAATGTGCTTGGTGCAATTTGCGTTCTTTTTCTTAATTCTGTTTTCGTCATATCCCTATCAATCAGTAGTTTCCATAAGGGTTTATAAGATATTTTTACCTGATTTTCTGACATGTTCTTTCCTCCGATTTATCACGCCAAATATTCCTTTTTTCTCAAAAATAATTATATCATCTATCTTTCATATTTACAATTAGAACTTTTGAGTTCTCGAAACATAGAGTATTACTATTTATGTCTATTTTTCTATGGATTGCTTTTTGTACTGATTTTTGTTCGTAAAATGAATTTTTTTCATTTAATTTACAGGCGTTTTAAGTATATAAAACACCTGTCTAAGTCAGCAATGGCTCTACTTACCTACTCCGCTTCCATCGCTTATCATTACTATAATAATCAACATTCTGCATCTCACCCGACTGCTTTTTCTCCGTCGCATCTACGATACTCATATAATCCTCAAACGAATCCGCACCATACATCTTCTCATTGAGTTCCTTTAGCACTAATGAATGAAGTTCCATATCTGCATCCAAATCATTATTTGAGAACTTGAACTGCTCTGCCTTTACTTTTACCGGCACATTATCATATTTTCCATAATTATTACGAATAAATGTTGCAATCTCTTTTGCTCTTTCTTCAACAGTTAATGCTTTTTCAATAACCCGCTCAACCACAACTGCATCCTCTACTGCTGATTCAACCACCGGATTTTCCTCAAGCACAACATTTTCTATAATATCCAGTTCAAAATTATTCTGAGTATCTGTAACTATTTCTACTGCAACATTCTGAGTACTCTCAACTTGTACCACAGACTTGACATTTTCCCGTTCCTTCATCTCATTGAACTCCCAAAAAGATAGAACCGGTTCATTTACCTGCTGCAAGGTAAGTGTAGACACATTTCGATACCTTATCTCTTCTAGATAGTCCAGGTATTTCCACTTGTTCGGATACGCAGAACCATCAATATTATCCAATGCATCATTCCATAATTCTCTTGCTTTCTCACTGATTGCCTCCTGCATTTTTTCAATCTGCTTCTGCTCAAATTCTTCCTTCGTCAGAATCGGCACAGATAACTCTTCCCATGTTTTGGAATCATAATCAGTAATCTTCTCCGCCCTCAGATACTTCGCATAATCTGAATTCCAATCATCTGAATTAGCATTTTCCATAAAATAATTATGTTGAATACTATTTCGTTCAAATGCTAATTTTCTCTTTTGCTGAGACAATTCTTCTTTTCTTCTCTGCTCCGCTTTTTCAGCAGCCGCTTTTCTTTCTGCTTCAATCCTTATTTTTTCTCTTGCCTCTGCTTCCGCCTTAGCTTTTGCCTCTGCAATCCTCTTTGCTTCTGCTCTTTCATTTTCTTCTGCAATCCTTTTTACTTCCAAAGCAGCCTTCTCTTTTACAGCAACATCAATACGCTCTATCAGTTCCGCTTTTCCATATCCATCTCCAATCTTGTTACCACGGATACCCCGCTTCATATCCGGCATAGTAAATGTGACTGTTTTATCTGTAACACGTATGTTCCAACCATAAATACCGGTTAGGTATTCCACCAACTGTTCAAATGATTTTACCGCCGGTATCAACTTATCAATCGTATTTCTTATCATCTCTTTATTTGATGTTACCCCAATACCGTCCTTCGCATTAGATTTCATCAATCGTTTCTCTACCCAGTAATCATCCCGATGTTTCTTGGTAAGAAGATCCACCTGTTCATATCCTTGAATCAGACATCTTCTCATCACCCACTTCTTGGCATTATGCATCATTCTTCCTGTGCTTCTATGCTTACATCCCTGCTTCCATTCACAGGGCTTATAATGCCACTTCTCCTGCACTCCTGCATATTTCCTTACTGAATTAAATACGATGTGAACATGCATATTTTTACTACCATGATGACCATCCGGATGTGCTGCAATCACTGCCTGATGCCCGGGTGCAAAGACAGATAACCATTCTTTTCCAAATGCAAGTGCTTCTTCCATCGTTATATTATCTGTCGGATCAAAGGATATAATATAATGATGTGCTTTCACATCCTTCACTGCATTATTTTTACCATAGAATCGATTCGTCTCAATGCATTCTGCTCCAAAAGTATCTACTTCACAGTTAACACCCTCAATCAGATACTCCTCTCGTTCCATAATTCTTCCCTTTTCATCAAGAACTGGCTCATTTGTGTATTCATCAAACTGGCATGTAAGATATTCCACAGCAGATGAGTAATAACGGTTTTTAATCGGAATATGCTTTAATATCGCCATTTAATCACCCACTTTCTTTTCCACTTGCTATATTTACAGGTTTCTTTTGATATTTCTTGCCACAGGCTACATCCTCAAGTGCCGGTAAGATACGAAATTTTAAATCCACAATCTCCCTGCAAGTCTCTCTGATTTCTCCTCTCAGACTATCTGTGGGAAATCCCTGATTGACATATTTTGCAATCTGATTCAAATTAGAACCAATCTTTCCAAGCTGCATGGAATACTCTCGTAAAATTGTTGTATCTCCATAATTAGGAAGTCGCCTTCCAAGTGCACTTCTCCTAATAAATTCTGATGTGGTAATCCCTGCCTTTCTTGCCTTTTGTTCTATGAGTGCCTTATCCTCTTTGGATATACGCATCTCCATTCGTGTCATTGCTTCTTTCTTTTTATCTGTATCTTGTCTCATTTTTTTTACTTCTCCTTCCGTAAAAAAGCAGATTTCAGAATAGTTATCCTCTTCTGCTTCTACTAAATCTCCAATTACATTTGTGCCGGATACGGCAATATTTTTCGCCGTCGCTATCGCTCCTCCCTCCGGTTATACGCTCACTCCCCTATGGTCGCTCACGGATAACTCGCTTTGCTCGTGATACACTCCACTTCGTTTCGTGAATATCGTAAACCGAGGAATGTTCTTGCACCACTAACCAGGCTATTCGCCAGTGGTACATATGGAAAATTTGTTAGACGCTCTGTTTTACAGAAATCATTCATATTCCTTTTCCATACGAAATCTTCCCATAGCTATTGCATCCTTTTTCATAAGAGCTCATTCATTCCCTGATGCAAGCCGACTACAGTCGGCAGGTGCTCCATTAAAGTCGCAATTAGTAGAGCAAGTTCCGCCCTGTGTGTACACAGGGCAGAACTTGTTGGGGATTGCATCCCCAAGCCCCAGCCGCCCACACCTGTGAGTTGAAAAATATGTCTACTTTGTAGCCTTATTTTTCACTCTTCGGCTTAACGATACCGTAAGACATTTCATCCTATCCAAACTGTTCCAATAAAAAACTGCCCTACATTTTGGCTAACAATAAGCCTTTTCGTAAGACAGTCCGACTAGCGCCCTTTTAATTTTTATGCTCCATTCGCTTGCCTAATCCTCATCATCAAACAAACTTCCAAGAGCACTTCTTGTGTCCATATCCATAGAATTATGGTTATCTGCTTCAAGCTCCCTAACCTCTGTACCTAGATTTTCTTCCGTTGTACAGCATCCGGCTTCTGATACGGATATGGGCGACAATGATTGTTGTGGTTGCTCCACCTGTAATGGCTTTTGCACCTGCCCCATCATCGCAAGAGAGCCGGCGAATAACTGATTTACCATAGCTTGCATCACTTCTTTCACTGTACCAGCAAATACTTCATTTTCCTTTGATATCGCCACCTGAACTTCCTTTAACATTTTCTGATAATAGTCTGATTCATTATTTTCCTGAATAACAGATAGCAGTGCAGCTTTGACGAGGGCAGTTTGCCCACCCTCCGTACCTGCATTTGCATCTAACCATTCTATGATTGCTCTATCTTCAGCATGTTTCGGATTCAAACGAAAAGTAACGGAATTTCCCATAGTGCCTCCTATCCGATGTTATCAGCAAGATAACGATACCCCATTGCATTTGCTTTCACATCTGTAACATACTGAATATTCCTTCCCTTAGTTCTTCCATACTTCTTCATCACACTGGCACCACCGCCCACATAGACGATATTTTCATGCTTCAAATCCACCTTGATTTCCCTAAGTTTTGCTTCTACGCTGTCAGCATATTCCTGCAATCCCTTTTCAATGATTGGGATAAACTCTGCATTTACATCAGCAACATTCCCCTTAATATAGTCTGTAATATCTTCTTCAGGAATTTCACAATGCACTTTAGGAAGACCATCTTTTTTGATTCGTTCAATTGCTGTGATAAGCCCCACTTCATAGGTGTAGGCATCCTTATCCATCGGAACCTTGTCTTTTACACTCAAGACATCCATTGTCCACGAACCAAGATCCACGCATCGAAGTCTGTTCATATCTCCCATACGATTTGCAATCGCTGCATAGCACTGTGCATAAATTTTCACCTTATCCAGATAAAAGCAATAATGCACTCCCTCAAAGGTAAAGGAAAGCTGTTCCTTGTGCCATAGATATTCACGGAATTCTTTTCTCTCCACTCCAAACATAGTAAGTGGTACTCCAGCATAAAGTTCAACATGCGTTGCCTTCTCAAGTCCCTGATAACGCAGCTCCTTTGCAATTCCTGCCAGTGTCAGAAGAAAATAATTATCGTTTTCTGTCTTGGTTGCCTGCTTTCCAAGTCTTCCCTGACCAATAATGTATTTCTTGCCTCGATACTCCAGCAGTCCGCTATTTGTAAGCGGTGTGTAATCAACAGGGGATACCAAGGTTTCCATAAAAATATGCTCTCCTTTGATAGAGCTCCATCCATGATCTAATGCAATTTTTACATCTACGTTTGTATCTATCCGTTCGCCCTGCATGATAAGTCCATCATTTATATAAAAATTAGTATTTCTTTCTTCCATAATTGCCTCTCTTTCTTTGACTTATTTGTCAATCTATAAATTTGTTTAGTGAAATTGATTTACGATTTCAGCAAAAATAATTTCCTCTGCAATCATCTTTGCCTGTTCTCTAATTCTCCACATCTCCATCGTAGAAGTTGGATTCTTTGGATTATGGCTTTGCAAATAACGGTCTGTGATATTATCAAGCAGTTTATATGCTTCTTCATTTATCTCAGCCGCTTTTTCTCTTAATCTACTATATCTTTTAAGACTCAAATATCTCTGTGGATATTCCAATTTCATATACTCCATCCAAAGATATCCATACTTTCCTACATCAATCTGCTCCTCTTCCGCCGAAATGAGCGGATAGAAAATTCCATCTTTTTCTTCATACTGAACACCCAGCTTCTCAAATAACGTTAGCTGTTCATCATTTTGCAAATTGTCAGAACCAACTGCATCTGCTATAATTGTCTTGCTATACATATGGGAAGGTTGCTCACCAGCTACGCCAATAGCAGGAATCCGAGCAGCCTTTTCTTTTTGCTTATCCGTCATACTCATTCACCATCCCCTCCATAATCGTTGCAACCATTTCCACCACAATCAAAAGCTCCTCATTATCATCGCTGACGGATTCTAGACGTTTGAGTTCCTCATATATCTGTGTCATTTGATTCTTCAATGCCTTGAATACCTTCGGATTGCCCTGGACAACTACCTCACGGTTTAATAGTCTTCGCAGGATATAATCCTGCTTTGCAAGTCCTGATAATTCCACTAAGTTATCAAGCAGCTTTGCTTCCTCCTCGGATACTCGAAATCCAACATTGCGATTTCTCCATCTGCCTTTCGCATCTAAACTTTTCTCCATATAGTTATGCCTCCTTCGTCATTCTCTCAATTTCCAGTTTCTCAGCCATCTCATTTTGCACAGTCGGGAATAAATGTGCATAGCGATAAGTAATTTTCTCTGTTTCATGCCCCACACGCTTCCCTATAGCTAATGCACTAAATCCCATATTGATAAGAAGAGAAACATGTGTTTCATGTTCTAAAGGATAATTCTAGGACACACAACAATTTATCAATACAACCGGCTTATCTGTAATAAAAACGAAAGGACGAAAAGCTATGAAACTTATATATGCTACATATAACCAGTACTGCAATAGTATAGATATAACCACTTTTGATAATATACTTCTTCGCATAGATTGTAGTAAGGCGGAGGACGGATTGAAGATCACACCAAATTCACAGTGCGCATTAAATGCTCTTGCGATTGATGAACCTATGGAGTATGCACGCTTAGTGTTGGATGGAGAAATGCAAGCTTGGATTGATGCAGAAGATAGTTTAGAAGTGTGGTAATTTTTCGGGCGGATTGCTATAGATTAGCAGTCCGCCTTTTTCAAAATCTTTACAAAAATATAAGTGGAATGTAAGAGATGTGCGTGGTACAATAGGGATTGAAATTTGAATTTGTGCGACCGATTACAGGAAGGAGAAGGATAATGGCTATCACATTAAAGAAAGCAACGAGAGAAGATATAGAAACAATCTGGAAAATGCAAGTAGAGGCATTTACAGAGCTTTTAGATAAATATCAAGATTTCGATATGAGTCCGGCAACTGAAAGCTTAGAAAAAATAATCGCTAAATTTGAACAGCCTTGGACAACTTATTATTATATCGTTGAGAATGATATAGTTGTTGGTGCAGTACGAATAGTTAATAAAAACGATGGAAGTAGAAAAAGAATTTCGCCAATTTGGATTATGGGTGAATTTCGCAATAAAGGATATGCTCAACAAGCAATGATTGAACTTGAAAATATATATGGTTCTGACCATTGGTGTTTGGATACAATTTTACAAGAAAAGGGAAATCTACATCTATATGAGAAAATGGGATATGTTCAAACTGGAAAGGTTGAGCATATAAACGAAAAATTGGATATAGTATTCTATGAAAAAAATTGACGAAGAAATCAGACAGACAACTTCTAGGTTTCTGTTGAGATCAAAGTAAGTATGAATTTGAATTTGACGGAGGTTTGAACTATGATGATTGAATATAGAAAAGCAGACATAGCAGATGCAGAATTGCTAATTAGCATTTATAATTCTGCGTTTTATAGTGATTATATTAAATACGGCGAATGTCCTGCATATGGAAAGACAAAAGAAATGATGGAGAAATCCATACTCAATTATCCCAAGTTTATTATTCTCTATGATAGCAAACCGGTGGGTTGTGTCTCTTTCCAAAAAGTAGAAGTGGGTATATATGAAGTTGGCTGTTTGTGTGTTATTCCAGAGTATCAAGGTAAAGGAATTGGAACACAAGCAATTAAATTTATAACATCATACTGCGATGATTGGGATAAATTTACATTAGTCACGCCCGTAGACAAAAAAGAAAATGTAAAGTTCTATACAGAAAAATGTGGATTTGATATAGTCGCTATTGAAATGGATGGAAACGTTAAAGTAGCACGATTTGTTTTAGGGAGATAAATTTATATTTGCCAGCACTTGAAAATTTCAGTCTGTAGGAGAGATTGAAAGCACACGATTATTTGAATTTTTCTGCGAAAAGCCCGTAAATAGGCGGATGTTAATATGCGTTGCTTGTGGCAACGGCTCTTTTGAATATAGAATTGAGCCATTAAAAACAAGGAGGCAGAGATTATGCTTAATGAAAATATCAAAAGGATTAGAAAGTCAAAAGGGCTATCGCAAGAAGAACTTGCAATTAAACTGAACGTAGTAAGACAGACTGTATCAAAATGGGAGAATGGTTTGTCAGTTCCGGACTCCAGTATGCTGATTATGTTGGCGGATGAATTGGATTCTACTGTAAGTGAATTACTTGGAGAACCTATAGCAGAACCGACTATTGATGATTTAAAGATCCTTTCTGAAAAATTGGAAGTTATTAATTTGCAGCTTGCAAAAAGAAGTCTAACAAAGGTAAAAACGATTCGATGGATTCTTATTTCATTGTGTGCGGTTATAGCGATAATATTTATCGCACTTGCATCTATGAATAGTTCTTATCTGGATTGGAATTACAATGACCCTGAGTTGGCAGTGGCAGGAACAATAATGCATGGGTTTGAATTCTTATTTGTAAGACTTGCACCGATTGCTTTTTTGGCTTCTGTAGTTGGAATTGTAGTGACATATAAGAAAAGATAAATTTCAGTCTTGTAGAGAGATTGAAAGCAACAGAAGATTTGAATTTTGCAGCGAGGTGAAAGACGTTGAATTATGTAGAATATGGAAAAGAAAATAATGATGTAATTATCCTCTTACACGGAGGCGGTTTATCATGGTGGAATTACAAAGAAGTTGCTGAAAGACTGCAAACGGATTATCATGTGTTTTTGCCTATATTAGATGGTCATGCAGGCTGTGATAAGAATTTTACGACGATAGAGAATAATGCTTTGGAGATTATAGAATTTGTAAATAGTAAATTGGGTGGTTCTGTTTTACTGATGGGAGGACTGTCACTCGGAGGGCAGATTTTGCTTGAAATTTTATCTCAATGTAAAGATATATGTAAGTATGCAATAGTGGAAAGCGCACTTGTGATACCTTCAAAATTTACATATTCCATGATTAAACCGGCATTTGGGAGTTGCTATGGATTAATAAAGTATAAGTGGTTTTCAAAATTACAATTCAAATCATTAAGAATAAAATCGAATTTGTTTGATGAATATTACAAAGATACTTGTGCTATTAGTAAGAGTGATATGATTGCCTTTTTGCAGGAAAACTCAGTATAGTCTCTAAAAGATGGTATAGGAGAGTGTGAGACAACCGTTCAAATTTATGTTGGAGAAAAAGAAAATCATTCAATGAAAAAATCTGCTAAAATCATTCATGAAAAATTACAGGGTAGTTTTATACAAGTTCTTCCTAATATGTATCATGGAGAGTTTTCAATAAATCACGCAGATGATTATGTGAGAAAACTATTGAAAATAGTAAAGCAAAGATAAATTTCAGTTTGAACCGCCTTTGTATTACTCTCCCGTGAGCAGATTTCATCTGCCCATGGGAGTACTTTTATGCCTTAATGGTAACTGCCCTTACAACTGCCATGATACAAAAAATTCAGACCTGCCGAAAGAATAAGCCACCAGCTTAGCACATTAATATCTACCGGAATCAGTGAAACAGATAACATTGACAATGTAACACTGATAACACAAAGTGCTACGGACACAGCCTTTCTAAGTTCTGCAACACCAGTGTTTTTGTAATATTGCCATCGGTCATCACACTTTTCAGTAATCCTGTCAAATGCTATTTTCACAAGTAGAAATACGCCTGCCGCAATCCCAACAGACACTAAAGCAATAATACCAACTGCCACATAGGAATGGACATACTGAGCCAGATATTCATAGCACCACTGATACACCCTACAAAGCAAATATGAAACATTCATCACATTCCTGCCACGATGCAGAAACCAATCAGGTATGGTGGCAACTACATCCTTGTTGACAAAAAAGATATAACCAGTTTGAACAATGCTGATAAAAGCAATTACCCATGTCCATACGCCAAGTGTAGCGGTTTGCGTTCGCAACTTTTCCTGTAACTGCATTTGCATATCTGCTTTTACTTGCTTGCAGATATGCTTAGCTTCAACGGAAATATGCTTGTTAAAATCAGCTTCCAATGCCTTCGCTTTCATTAAGACAACATTAGCGTTCTCTGCCTTTTTCTCGGCTTCTGCGAAGATTCTCTGAGCCTTCTCTTTCTCTGCCAGCACTTGCTGATTTTCCTTTTTCAACTTCTCGTTCTCCACCAGTACCAAATCGCTCTCGGCTAATCTGGCGATATGAGCGTTCAGCTTCTGAATCTCTTGCCCTTGTTCTGCTATCGTCGATTGCATGGAGCATATCTGTGATTTCAGCTTTTGCACATCGGATAAATGCATCTGTATCTGATTCTCCTTTTGTGCCAGCAGTGAGCGGTACTGCTCGTTCTCCGCCTGTAAGTCCTCCGACAGCTTCAAAAGACTGTCTGCGTTCCATAAGTTTTCTGATTCGTTCATCACGTTCCCTCGCTTTCTCTTTTACTCTCTGCATAATTCCTGCAATTGCCTGTTCTGTGCTGCTAATTTCTGATTCTGTACGATCAGATTCCGATTTTCGACTGAGAGCCTCCTGTTCTCGGCATTTAATTTCTCCAGCAATTCCTGCTGTTCCTGATTCGCCAGTTTCAACTGCTCCAGCTGATACTGCTGGTTCTCCAGAATATCCAGCATGTCTTCCTGACATTTGAAAATCTCCATGATTTCCTCTAAAGTATCCTGTAATTCGTTCATATAAAATCCTTCCTCTCTCCATAATGGTTTTCTGTAATTCCTTCACCGTAAGAAGCCATTTACCTTTCAGTTCATTCAGCTTTTTTACTATGCGGTTATATTCGCACCGATTAGAAACAAAGCCTGCTTTTTCCATCTTGCGGGCACGATACCCTTCGTGGATGGTAGGCTCCAAATCCAGCTCCTGCCGTTTGTAACTTCTGTGGTCTATCTGCTGTTCCAAAGACAGATATTCATTACAGATATCTGCCCATGACTTTCTCCAGATTTCCGCTTTGCTGTGGTCGTTCCAGTCATTCGGTTCTACGGTAATGCGTTTCCACAGCTTCTCATTCCGTTTACCAAGCTTCTGTTTTCTGGTAGCCGGGTCAATGAGCGGAATACGGTTTCCATCTTCATCAAGGGCATAAATCTTCTTTTCCTTCTGTGCCCATGAGCCATCGGGTTTTATGCCACGCATGGTCAGCATAATGTGAGCATGGGGATTGCCATCACCTTTATCGTGTAATGCCCAGTCGGCACACATGCCAACGGAAACAAAATTCTCCTGCACATACCTTCTTACAATCTCAATCTGACATTCCCTTGAAAGCTCCTTTGGAAGTGCCACTTCGATTTCCCTTGCAAGCTGTGCATTGGATTTCTTTTCTGCCTTTTCCACCGCATTCCATAATACATTCCGGTCAGCATATTCCGGCGGAGCATGTGCCGGAAGTGCAACCTCTGTAAATACCACACCACGCTTTTTCGTAAAGTCATGAACAAGACCTATGCGGTCATCCATGAGCTTTTCGCCGGAGCGGTAGGCAGAAGAAGCAACTGCCGATTTTCCATCGCTCCTGCCGATAATTTTGATGCTGCAGTGATAAATTGACATAGTGCATATCCTCCTTCGTTAAAAGTGCATATTCTTATGTGGAAGAACGCCGGAGGGGTTCTTCCTATGGGAAGCAGACCGTTCCGAAAGTTTATCTTTTAAAATCCAGATGCTTCCCATAAGCCTCGCAGAGCGCGCGCAAGAGACAGGCTCTGCCTGTCTATAAGTGCGCCCTTCTCCCTAAAAAGAGAAGGGAATCAGGAAACTCCTGACTCCCCAACTTCCTCTTCTTTCATGTCCGTATCAGGACCTTTTTGCATTGCTTTAGAGAAAAATTTTCCGTTAGCTTCCTGCTTATTTAAGAATGCAATCAGCTTTGGAATTTCTTCCAGCTCAATACATCTTCCAAGCACTGACTCCACAGCTGCACCGATTTCGATTAAACGGTGGGTACGGATTTTCCGTTCTTCCTCCTTCTTTCGTTTCTCCAGCTGCTTCTTTTGTGCCTCATAACGCTTCAGCTCCTGTGCCAGCTTCTCAATCCTTAAATCCTTCTCCTGGATTCTTTCTTCATAGGTTTTGGTTGCTTTACCCATACAAAACTCCTTCCTGCTGATGAAATATCAGCTTAAAAACAATTGATTTGTGTAACTATTACTCTGCATCCGGTATATCCTGCTTCCGGTTGGCAATCTCATTTGCCATCAGATGCAAAAGTTTATCCTCAAAGGTAGCTGTGGTATTCTCTGCGAAAAACACATTTACCTTATAGGTGGTCTGTCCTATCTTTTTAGTTAAAGAGGACATCGCCCGCTCCTTACTTGCGGTCTGCTCCATAATAATTTCACCTCCTTCTTGAAATACAAACGTATGTTTGGTATAATCAAAGTATCTTTGACGGACTGCGACAACGGATAAAATAAATCTTCATAAAGTCCGGCTCCTTTCTTCTGGTTTTGAGTAATCCTTTTTAGATAAATAAGATTACTTCCTCACCTATAGGAGAAATGCAGCCCCAAAATCGGAACTGTTTTTAATAAAAGTTTTGAAAATAATTTTTGAAAGGTGGTAAATCCCTGTTGAAGGAATGTACAAATGATTATTTTGAAGATGACATACCGGAAGATGACCTGACGGATGCCATTGAATGGGAGAATGCCGCCATTCTTGAAATAGAACTTGAGATGGAAAATGAACCGGAAGTATCAGGGATACCAGAAGCTTCAACGAGGAAAAAGCTGAAACGTGAACTGGAACAGGAAGCACTGGCACGTCTTGAGGATTCTGCCAGAACCGAGGAGGAATTTGCAAATGTGGTTACATGGTGGAACAGACTTGATGCCAACCGTGAACGGAAGGAACGCTACCACGAGATAGGAAGGTCGGATGTTCCTCTGGAATGGGGAATTTCACCGGATGAGATTGTAATTCCTGCTCCCATCCGGCATGTTTTCTGGAAACAGATTATGAAAGGGGATTTCCTTGATGCCATTTATGACTGTCCCTTTGAAATGCATGAGCTGGTGACGGATGAGGATATTTCCAAAGCAATTTTTGCATTGAAGGATGTTCAAAAAGAGCTATTGTACCAGCTTGCCATTAAGGGATACTCCTGCCAGTTGATTGCAGCATTTAGAGAGCAGACCGACAGAAACATCCGCAAAATCCGTGACACCATGTTAAAGAAACTTCGTAAATCCTTTATTCAGGCACTACAAAACAGAGTAGATAATCAAATTTCCCTGACGAAGGCGGAGCAGATTTTTTATGATACCTATCGGACACTGGTTACGGATAAAAAGAATAAGAAAACGAAAGAAATCACAAATACCATTTGACCTTGTAGGATATGCTTGGTATGATAGTAATATATTTTCTGATGATACAGATTACATTTTAAAACAGACAGATTGGAGGCTTTTATGAGTAACCTATTCAAAAGAACCAGCTCCAACTGGGCACGATATGACAAATATGAATGGAAGGAAGATAAAGAAGGTACGTTGTACATCACACCTTCACCGGATGCCAAAGTGTCTCTTTATAATCCGCTGAAGGATTCGGAACAGATGGTATTAAAGGCGGTAAACCTTGGACTGATGTGTATGGACAAAAATAATACACAGGAACGTTTGCAGAATGCCATTATGGATCTTGTTACCGGTTACGGACTGCTTGGATTTATGACCGCACTTCCTACCACACCGGATTTTATTACATATGAAGCAGTCTATCTGCCGAAAAATCATTTTATCAAGGAAGAAAGCATGACCACGGAAAAATATCTTTCGTACTTCTTTCCTTTTGATAAGATTGATTTTGTGAAAAAAGGAATGGAATCTTCATGGAGTACGGATGATGTGCAGATGATGGCACTGATTATGACCATGAAAAACAAACCGCAGGCAGTAATGATGAGTTTCCAGAAAGAATATGCAGAACGATATGACTGGCTTGTAACACTGTTCAAGGATTGGGCATTTACCTTTATGTCAAGCTTTCTCTACTATCAGGACTTCGATATGTTGGATGATATACAGAAGCAGCTCTACCGTCAGGGCATGGCGGCATTTGGCGGTATTGCACCAACCTATCACATAGAACTGCTGGAGCGTCCTACCATTGTCTGGGACTTCCATTCGCTTCTGTTAGGTGTGCAGATGATGTTTTCTTTTATGCTTACAGATGAAAAGTCCTCACTGAAGGTATGTAAGCACTGTGGAAATGCCTTTGTTGCCTGCAGACCCAACAGCGTATTTTGCAGTGGCAAATGCAAGAACCGGTATAATGTGTATAAGAGCCGGGCGAAGGATAAGGACAACAATAACTAATTTACCTGCTATAAGAAAGAAGGCTTTATATGAATACAGATATTACAAAACAAATGGAAATGGTACTGTACAGAACCGAAGATGATAATGTGACTGTCAGTGCCTTAATAAAAGATGAAAC
>Ga0256404_1009060_pt1 | contig 14487 bp, 11 predicted proteins | sample RumenRJG_01DNA_FD_185990 | JGI IMG/M metagenome (GOLD analysis project Ga0256404, IMG submission 185990) | Bovine rumen microbial communities from Lethbridge, Alberta, Canada - RJG_01 | ecosystem: Host-associated > Mammals > Digestive system > Stomach > Rumen | place: Canada: Alberta | collected...
GACAATATACGTGTTATCCAAGCCAATTTTTCTTCAACAGAATACTTTTCTTTTCTCATAAAAATAGCTCCCTTCATAGAATTCAGTGTTTTTTATTTCACTGTTTCCTATAAAGGGAGCATATCAATTTGCAGACCGGAGTTTTTTAATGCACTATTCAGTGTTTGCGTCGGAGAATTTTGGAAACCGTCACCAAGAAAACTTTCATTAGCAAATGTTAAATTGCAAAACACTAAATCAGTCTTCTTCCAGCACGCCTTTCAGATCTTTGTTGGTCATAGCGCAGACGCAGGAGTCGGACCACACGTTTTCCGCAGTCTCGATCATATCGATGATGGTATAAATCGGAAGGATGACGCCCATGATGCCGATGGAAGCGCCTACGGAACTCATGAGGGACAGGGTCAGGAAGTAGCAGCCCATGGGCACGCCTGCATTACCGATGGCGGCCAACACCGCTACAAACAGCCAGGAGATCATGGAGCCCATGGTCAGTTCCATGCCGGAGTTCTGCATTACGAACAGGGACGTTACCAGAATGAAAGCGGCGCAGCCGTTCATATTGATAGTGGTGCAGATGGGCAGCACGAAACGGGACACACGGGGATTAACTTTTACATTCTGTTCTGCGGAAGCCAGGGTAACCGGCAGGGTGGCGGCGGAACTTTTGGTGAACAGCGCCACGGCGATGGCCGGGGACATTTTCTTCATCACGTCTATCGGGTTCAGGCCCCGGGCCAGCAGGAACAGGGGCAGTACGATAAAGAACTGGAACAGGTTGCCGCCCATGACCACGGCGGTGTATTTACCCAGGGCGCCTACGATGACGCCGGCTTCGATCTGGGCCGCCAGCTGGCCGGCAAAGGCCAGGATGCCGATGGGCAGAATGTACAGGATGGCGCGGATCAGGGTGAACAGCACTTCCTGCAGACCGTTGATGCCTTTCAGCAGCACTTCGCGATTTTCCGTTTTCGGCATAAAGGCGATGGCCAGGCCAACTGCCGCGGCGATAAACAGAACGGATAAAACGTTACCGGACAGGAAGGGGTTCAGAACATTGTTAGGTACCACGGAAAGAAAATGATCGTAATACGAAAGCTTGCCAAGATTCTGGGGTACCTGTGCGGCTCCGGCTCCTGCCACGTCGGCAGGCAGGTTGCCCGGCGCGATCCACAGATACAGGGCCAGGCCCACTGCAGCAGAGCAGATGGTGGTCAGCAGCGTATAAACGATGGTGTGGGCGAAGATCCGTTTTGTATCTTTGTTCGCACCCAAAGCGGACAATGTCGTAATTACCGCCAGCGCGATAGTGGGCACGGCGATAAACTGGAACAGACGGGTAAAAATCGTTGCCACAAAGTTAAACAGTTCATTCAGGGAAGGATTGTTCATCCAGCCCAGAGCGCCGCCGATAACAAGGGCTGCCATCCACAGGGCAAACTGTTTCCCGTTCCCCTGCTTGCGGCTCTCTTCAATAATCTCTTTCGCCTGGGCATCAACCTGAGTCGGCTTTTTGTTGTTTGACATTCGGAAACCTCAACTTTCTGCAGAACAATAAAAATTGCGTCGCTAAAATATATTGTTCGTACTATATTAATAAATTTCAAAAAATAACTGCTACCAGTATAGTACTAACGTTTTTCTCATGTCAATATTATTTTCCCAATTTACAGTTTTTTCGGACATAAAATTATGCGGCAAGGAAAAGGCGTGAGCAAACCGTCGGAAGCGATTGCGCGATTCCGTGAGATGAAATTCGCCGTCGTGGCGAGACTGTTCGAGGGACGAAGTCCCGAGTTTCGAAGCCACAGGCGAATGAGTCCATGGAATAGCAATCGGTGACGGGTTTGCGATGCCTTTGCCTGACAGCATAACTTATGTACACAAACTTCAATTTTATACAATAATAGACTTGGTGCTTTCCTATAAAATATGTTACAATAAATAGTACTGCTAAACTATGAAATAAGAAAAAACATTGCAAATAAAATGCAGGGAGGCCGCCGTGAAACAACCGTTAGTAGAAGCCATGGAACGCTATCTGCAGGAACAGGTGTACCCGCTGCACACCCCGGGCCACAAAGGGGGCCGGGGCATGGCGGAACCCCTTCGTTCCCTCTTGGGACCGTCGGCCCTGCGGATGGACGTTTCCCTCATGAGCGAGCTGGACGATATACACGCACCGGACGGCTGCATAAAATCAGCGCAGGAAGAAGCGGCAAAACTGTACGGTAGCGATGCCTGCTTCATGGCGGTGAACGGCACCACCGGCGCCATCCATGCCATGCTGATGACGGCCCTGCAGCCCGGGGACAAAATCCTGATCCCCCGGAATTCCCATCGCAGCGTGATGGGGGGACTGATCCTGGCAGACGCGGTGCCGGTGTACGTACAGCCGCCTTTCATAAAAGAATTCGGCCTCCAGGGACAGGTTACGCCGGAACAGGTGAAGGAAGCCTTCGCAAAACATCCGGATCTGAAAGCGGTACTGCTGACTTCCCCCAACTATTTCGGCATGGCGGCACATGTAAAGCAGATCGCGGACATCGTCCACGCCCACGACGCCGTGCTGCTGGTGGACGAAGCCCACGGACCCCATCTGGGATTTCACCAGGGCCTGCCTCCTTCGGCTATGCAGTGCGGGGCGGACATGGCGGCCCAGAGCACCCATAAAATTCTGGGCGCCCTTACCCAGTGCTCCCTGTTGCAAGTGAAGGGAACACGCATCGATCTGCAACACGCCGCTGATGTAATGAGTCTTCTTACAACAACCAGCCCCAATTATCTGCTGATGGGTTCCCTGGACGCGGCCCGGGCCCAATTGGCAGAGCGGGGACCCTCTATGATGGAGGACGCCCTTCATGCGGCCCGGATCTTGCGGAATGAGTTGCAGAAAATTCCCGGCCTGCAGGTGATCGGCCCGGAGCAGGTTGTGGGAAAATTCGGTGTCGCGGCGCTGGATTTGACGAAAGTCGCAATAAATGTAAAAAACTGGACCTGCAGTGGAATTGAAGCGGGAGAAGTTCTTCGCAAAGATAAAATCGCCGTGGAGCTGGTGGATCCCCAGAACGTACTGTTCCTTGTGACCTATGCGGACTGGGCGCCGGTGCAGTGGCAGGACACGGTGGAAAAAATCTGCAGATCCTTGCGGAAACTGTGTCCGGCGAAAAATCCGCTGGAGGCACGCTCTGCCTGGAAAATGCAGGAAGAAGAAAAGAAAACGGCGGCCAAGAACGAAGCCCTGCAGATGGAAATTCCCGTGACGGAAACCGCTGCATCGTTGCGAAAGGTTTTCTACGGAAAAAAGAAAACGGTTTCGCTGCAGGAAGCTGCCGGCTGTATCTGTGCAGAGCCGGTGAGCTTTTACCCGCCGGGGATTCCGGTGATTATGCCGGGAGAACGGTTTACGGAAGAAATCATTCGCTGGTGCGATGTTATGAAAAAACAGGGTCTGCCCGTCAGCGGCCCTGCGGACGTAACGCTGCAGACCGTGCGGGTGTTGGAAGAGTGAGGAAAGACTATGAAACAGGGACACTTTATTACCATGGAAGGGGTCGATGGCAGCGGAAAGACTACCCAGCTGCAGCTGACGGCCCGCTATTTGCTGGATTGCGGTTATGATGTTGTGACCACCCGGGAACCCGGGGGAACCAAAATGGCGGAACGGATCCGCAGCCTTGTGCTGGACGCGGACGCTGCCATCAACGCCAGAACCGAAGTGCTGTTGTACCTGGCAGCCCGGGCGGAACACGTGGAAACAGTGATCAAACCAGCCCTGGCAGCAGGGAAACTGGTACTGTGCGACCGATTCGCCGATTCCACCAAAGTTTATCAGGGCTTTGTCCGGGGCATTGCCAAGGAAAAACTGGATTCCCTCTGCGACTTTGCCGCAGAAAACCTTGTGCCGGAACTGACCATCATGCTGGACGCCGCACCGGAAGCGTTGCTGCAACGCAGAGCCGACCGAGGCGTATCCGACCGCTTTGAACAGGAAGGCCTGGACTTCCAGAAAAAAGTCCGGGAAGGATTTTTAATGCTGGCCAGCGCAGAACCCAATCGCATTAAACGGGTGAATGCATTGCAAAACGTAGATGCGGTGCAGGAAAACATTCGTAAAATATTGAAAGAAGCAGGATTCTAATTCAGAATTTATTTCCGGAGCAATTATGTTTGAACAAATCACAGGCCACCAACAGAATAAAGCCTTTCTGCAGCGCTTCCTCAACCGGGAAGAACGCCCCCACGCCCTCCTCTTCTACGGGCCGGAAGGAATCGGCAAATGCCTGCTGGCGAAAGAATTCGCCCGGGCCTTTCTGTGCCAGGGGCCTGACCGGGCAACAGCGCCCTGCAACCATTGCGAAAGCTGCCGCCTGCTGAATTTTGAAACAGGCAACTTCGCCCATCCGGACTATTTATACTTCGACCCCATGACGGACGAAGAACAGGAAAAGAAAAAACTGAAAATCATTTCCGTGAACCAGGTCCGGAACCTCATTAAACAGGCGGCCTTCGGTCCTACCCTGTCGGAACACAAAGTCTGCATCATCAACGAAGCGGACACCATGAACACGGAAGCGGCCAATTCCCTTTTAAAATTACTGGAAGAGCCCCCGGACAAATGGCTTTTCATTTTGATCGCCACATCGGTGAACCGGCTTCTTCCTACGATTTTATCCCGCGTAATACAGGTGCGGTTCACGCCGCTGACCTTAGCGGAAACAAAAAAAGTTTTACTTCAGAAAGAAATTCCCGAAGCCGAAGCGGACCTGCTGGCGCATCTCTCTGATGGGTCGTTAGGACAGGCGCTCCGGTTCCGGGAAGAGCGGATCATGGATTTCCGGGACGCGGCCCTGAAATATGTGGCGGAGTTCCCCATGAAAGCGCCCATGACCTATCTGCTTACGGAAGATTATTTTTCCGATGTAATTCCTTCCGCCGGCGGCAACGAACAGTTGCAGCGGTTCCTTGCCATGACGGTTTCCCTGCTGCGGGATCTGCTGTTTGTGAAAAGCGGATTACCGGATCAGGTTTTCAATATAGATGCCTTGCCCCAGTTGCGGCAGATTGCGGCAAAGTGGGAGGCCGGGCGGCTCCACCGGGCAGCAGACGCGGCCCGGGAATCGGAAGCGGCTGCCATACGGCGGGCCAATACCAAAAGCGTGCTGGATAATGTGACCTTTAAGATAAATGCATGTTGTGAAGGGAGAGTATAGCGTGAAAAAAGTTGTTGGGATACGTTTTAAGAAAACGTGCAAAATATATTATTTTGATCCGTTGGATATTGAATTTGTGCCGGGGGATCATGTCATTGTGGAAACGGCCCGGGGTATGGAGTACGGCACCGTTACCATAGGCACCCGGGAGATTCCGGAGGAACAGATCAAGGCGCCCTTAAAGCCCATCATTCGCAAAGCCACGCCGGAAGACGAAGAAACAGTGATCCAGAACCAGGTGCGGGAGCGGGAAGCTTTTAACATCTGCCAGCGGCGGATCCAGCGTCACGGACTGGAGATGAACCTGGTAGACGTGGAATTTACCTTTGACGTAAATAAAATCATTTTCTATTTTACAGCAGACGGCCGCATTGATTTCCGGGAACTGGTAAAAGATCTTGCATCTGTATTCCGTACCCGCATCGAGCTGCGGCAGATCGGCGTCCGTGACGAAGCCCGCATGGTAGGCGGCATCGGCAGCTGCGGGCGGCCTCTGTGCTGCGCCAGCTGGCTGGGTGATTTTGAGCCGGTTTCCATCCGTATGGCCAAGAACCAGAACCTGTCCCTGAATCCTACGAAGATTTCCGGATGCTGCGGGCGCCTTATGTGCTGCCTGAAGTACGAAGATTATCTGTACGCGCCGGAAAAAGGAAAAGGCAACCGGGGCCGTAAGGATAATGCGGATATTCCCAAAGTTGGATCCATGGTGGCTACCAGCATGGGCAAAGGAAAAGTCACCACGGTGAACAAGGCGAAACGTACCGCCACGGTGCAGCTGTCTCAGGACAATGTGGTAACGTTGGAATGGGACGAACTCATCGACGCTTCCCAGGCCGGGGACGACGATTGATTTTTGTGAGGATTTTACGGCGATACGGTTGCGTTGAAAAATTATGCGCAATCGTCGCAGCGTTGACTTGTAAATAAAATTGTTTGAATGTAATTGAGTTATGAGCGAGATCAGAGAAGATTATCTGCCGGGCTGTGGCTATAAAATCTTTCAGGACCCGGCGGAGTTTACCTTTACTACCGATTCCATTTTTCTGGCCCACTTTCCCCATCTGGCGAGAAAGGCCAAAGCCCTGGAACTGGGCTGCGGAACAGGGGCCATCAGCTTTTACCTGGCGGCCCGGGGCGCGGCGGAAGTGACGGGGCTGGATGTGAATCCCCGCATGGTGGAGCTGTTCAACCAAAGCGCAAAGGCAAACGGGATTGGTTCGAAAGTCCGCGCCATTGAGTGGGACATTAAGGAAATTAAAAATTTCTGTCCTACGGAAAGCTTTGATCTGGTGGCGGCCAATCCTCCCTATCGCAACAGCGGGCGGGAGCGTATCATCGGAACAAGCGCCTGCCACGAAAAGACCGCGGTGCTGGAAGATTTTTTTGCGGCGGCATCCTATGCCCTTCACAGCCGGGGCCGCTTTGCTCTGGTGCAGCTGCCGGAGCGGTTCATGGAAGCCATGGAGCTGGCCATCAAATACAACCTGCAGCCGAAAAAACTCCAGTGGGTGCATGCCTCTGTAGATAAACCGGCCTGGATCTTTCTGCTGGAAATGGTGAAGAACGGCAGTTACGGTCTGGAAGTGTTGCCGCCGCTGATCATGTACAACGGGGACGGCAGTTTAACGGAACAGGCTAAGATACAGATGGAAAAAGAATAGAGATTTTAAAATCAAAGATGAAAATACACTGGTTCATTAATCATAACATGCGCTTTCGTGCACATAACGTTTATTTTCTGTGCCAAACCATTCATTGAAGCATGATTAAAGGATATTTTTCGTAGTGAGAGGATTGTAGGTTCGAATCTTATAAGTTGCTTTAGTAAATATGCGGTTCCTGAGAAATTGGGAGCCGTTTTTGTTTTAATTCGAATTAACACTGACTAATTATAATTAAAATTACAATTAAAAAAAGATATGACCTGCGCATCACAAATTAATGAATAACTGCCATGAGCTATATCAATGTTTCTTGTTGCTATTTACATAGAGCTATGATAAAATTCAATTAGAATTACAGTTATAGTTATAGTTATAATTACAATTAAAATAAATTTTTAGGAGTACGATAATGGAGCAACTCAAAGAAACTTTAAAAATAGAGTTTAAAAGCGACGTGAGATGTTATCCAATGTCAAGACTGTTTGAAGATTTGGTTGGTATGGCCAACACAGAGGGTGGAACGCTTTATTTGGGTATTGAAGATAATGGTACGGTTACCGGGGTCAATGTACAGCATAAAAATATTCCACAAATGGTTGCAGACATACAAAACCACACCAATCCTTCACTTTTTACAAAAATGTATTTAGAAGAAATAGATCATAAGGATGTTTTGGTAATCGAAGTTCCGATTTCGCATCAGCTGATGATGACAACAGATGGAAAATATATGCGTCGGCGTTTAAAAACAGATGGTATGCCCGAAACCATTCCCATGAAGCCAGCAGAAATTTTACAGCGTTTGTCTTATATTCAGGCATTGGATCCTTCCGCCCAGATCATCAAGGATATCGAGGCCGATGTAGCATTAAGTAAAATAGAACACGAACGGCTTCGCAAAATGATTGAAATTTATCATGGTGACACAACCTTGTTGGAATTATCTGATTTAGAAATTGACAAGGCGTTAGGATTTGTAAAGGAAATTGATGGTAAGTATTTTCCTACGATAGCTGGGCTCTTAATGGTTGGTAATGAAAAATATATTCGTGAATTTGTTCCCAGTCACGAGGTTCTCTTTCAGGTCCTGGATAAGACTGCGGTTATTGTAAATCCGTCGGCCATGCATTTTTCTTTACTTCAAACCTTTGAAAAGGTTGATATGCTGTTTCAGTCCCGCATATCCGAGCGGGAAATTATGATAGGGCTTTTCCGGGTTCCAATCCGGAATTACGAACCGGAGGCTTTCCGCGAAGGTTTTGTAAATGCGCTGGTACATCGCGATTACTTCCGCATGGGCGCAGTACAGATTCAGCTCACAGAACAACAGATGAGGATCGTAAGCCCGGGCGGTTTCCCCGAAGGAGTCAGTGTGAATAATATTCTAACCGTAGCCCCAACTACACGTAATATTTTACTGGTTGAAGCTGCGAAAAGAATCGGATTAGCAGAAAGAACGGGTCGTGGAATTGACAAGATATATGCTTCCATGCTTCGAAGCGGCCATGGCATTCCAGATTATTCATCGTCTACTGATATTTCGGTAGTATTATGTTTAGACAGCTCAGAAGTTGATAAAGAGTTCGTCAAAATATTGGTTTCAGAACAAAAGCGGTTAAACAAAGAATTGCCGGTAGATGTTTTGATAATTCTGTCTGTACTGAAACAGGAAAGACGGGCGACTTTGGAAAACCTTGCGATACGTATCCAAAAACGTATTCCCGAAGCCAAAGGCACTATTGAATGGCTTTTGGAACAAGGCCTGGTTGAAGGGGTAGGAAACGGTCCGGCAAGGCGCTATATGTTAAGCTCTGCTATTTATGCTGCTATCAATAACGCTACCGGATATACGCGGCAAAAAGGCTGGGACACTATTCAGGAGCAAGAAATGATTATTTCTTACATAGATACCTATCATAAAATTACCCGCTCAGATGTTATAGATTTATGCCGCTGTAATGAAAATCATGCTACCTGGCTTCTCAGGAAGTTGGTCAAAGAAAACAAAATTGTTCTTTCAGGCAGAGGAAAATACGCGTATTATCAAAAGAAAGATTAATTGGTCCTTCATTTATTTTGTCAATGTCAAATTTCCAAAACAGTGTTTCCATAAAAAGAGAAGGGGTAAGCGTTATGTCATTTATGTCAGAAAAAGTTATGAAGAAAGCAAATGAGTTTTTAGCGGATCATCTTACAGAAAATATGAGTGAAGAAGGCGGAAGAGTACGAAGGTGTATGCGAACAGGAGATTTTCTGCGCAAACCCTAAACTTCCGCTCTCTTTCAGTTTGTATTGACAGCCGTTCAATGATTGCTGTCAAAGCTTCCAATAAGGTTCTACATTTAAAACTTAAGAGTAAAAGGAACCAAAACCCGCACTACATCTGGTTTTGCGTTTTGAAGTTGGTCGTTTTTACGACCAGGAGGAAGAGATATTGAAATTAATGGGAAGAAAATGAATAGCTTTTGAATAGCTTTTTGAAGAGGAATTTGATAAAAATTTGAAAAGTTTCATTGCGCACGTTTTTATTTAAGTTGAAAAGAAAACCATAGCGCTAACTATTTTTCAAAATCTGTTTACACTGTATAAAAATCTTTTATAATATTTTGGAGACACTATGTCAGGCACATTATTTTTAGTTGCAACCCCTATCGGGAACCTGGGAGACATGACGCCCAGGGCCTTAGAAATTCTTGCGGCTGCGGATCTGATTGCCGCGGAAGACACCCGGCGCACCCTGCAGCTGCTGAATCATTTTTCCATTAAGGGGAAGCTGATCCATTACGATGAAAATAATAAAGAAAAGCAGGGCCCGGTGCTGCTGCAGGAGTTGCTGGAGGGAAAAAATATCGCCCTGGTGACCGATGCCGGGTTCCCGGGGATTTCCGATCCGGGGGAGGCCATGGCGAAGCTGGCCATCGAACAGGGCGTTACCGTTGTGCCGGTGCCGGGGGCCAATGCCTGCCTGACGGCCCTGGTTGCGTCGGGACTGCCTTCCACTCCGTTTTTTTTCGGCGCATTTTTGCCGAAAAGTAAAAAGAACCGGAAGGAGCAGCTGGAAAAATGGAAAAATATTCCGGCCACGGTGGTTTTATATGAAGCGCCCCACCGTATCGTGGATGTGCTGGAAGAAATTCTGGCAGCGTGGGGTGACCGGCAGATGGCTTTCGGCCGGGAGCTGACAAAACTTCACGAAGAATTCTGGCGGGGCACGGTGTCTCAGGCGATTGCCTATTTAAAAGAAAACACGCCCCGGGGTGAATTCGTTTTAGTTATCGCCCAAGCCCAGGAGGTTCCAGCAGAGGATGAAGAAGAAAAAGACCCGCTGGAAGCAGTAAAGGAAAAAATTGCAGCGGGCGTTCCCAAGAAAGAAGCTCTGGCCCAGATCGCAAAACAGTTTAAAATTCCCAAACGGGATTTATATAACCGCTTGATTCAGGAGCAGGAAAAATAGTAAAATATATATTATGGATGATTTGGTTTGAAATGAAAATCTGCTGCCGGCGGATGATCTATAATTTGTAATAAGACAAAAAAGAAAATTCATGCTGAGGAAAAAGAATTTAAAAGAAATACAGTAAAACAAACCGTTTACAATTCTGCAATGCAGGTACCTATAGTAAAAGAAAGAAAGGGAAAGCCAATGGAAAAGAAACCGTTTTTTATTACCACACCGATTTATTATCCCAGTGAAAAGCTGCACATCGGCCATGCTTACTGCACTACCATTGCGGACGCCATTGCCCGTTACCACCGGGCCAAGGGGGAAGATGTATTTTTCCTCACCGGCAGCGATGAGCACGGCCAGAAGATCCAGCGGAAGGCGGAAGAATTGGGAATCACTCCCATTGAATACGTGGACCGGATCGTGGCTACTTTCCAGAGCCTGTGGAAACGGCTGGAAGTGACCAACGACGATTTTATCCGCACCACCCAGGAGCGCCACGAAAAAGTGGTGCAGGCTGTGATGCAGCAGATCTACGATCAGGGGGATATTTATAAAAAGAATTACGAAGGCTGGTACTGCGTGCCCTGCGAATCCTTCTGGACCGAGCATCAGCTGGTGGACGGCAACTGCCCTGACTGCGGCCGCCCGGTAGAGAAGATGCAGGAAGAAAGTTATTTCTTCAAAATGAGCAAATACGCGGACCGCATGCTCCAGTATATCGACGAGCATCCCGACTTTATCCAGCCGGTGGCCCGCCGCAACGAAATGATCAATTTCATCAAGCAGGGGCTGGAAGATCTGTGCGTGACCCGTACGTCTTTTGACTGGGGCATCAAGGCACCCTTCGATCCCAAGCACGTGGTGTATGTGTGGTTCGACGCCCTGCTGAACTATATGACCGCCATCGGGTTTAAGTCAAACGATGAAATGTTCCATAAATTCTGGCCTGCGGATATCCATCTGGTAGGCAAGGAGATCGTACGGTTCCATTCCATCATCTGGCCCATTATGCTGATGGCCATGGGGGAAGAAATTCCGAAGAAAGTGTACGGCCACGGCTGGCTGGTAGTGGACGGCACTAAAATGAGCAAATCCATCGGCAATGTAGTGGATCCCAACGGCCTCATCGACGAATTCGGCGCCGATGCCATCCGCTATTTCCTGCTGCGGGAGATCAACCTGGGCAGCGACGGCAACTTCAGCCGGGATGCCCTCATCAACCGGATCAATGCAGACCTGGCCAACGACTTGGGCAACCTGCTGTACCGGACCGTAAGCATGGTGGAAAAATATCATGAAGGCCAGCTGAAGAACTGTCCTTCCGTGGCACAGGATGTGGACACCGCCCTGATGAAGCTGGCGGAATCCACTTTGGTTTCCTATCAGGAACACATGGACAAGATGGAGATCAACGATGCCATCAAAGCTGTGTGGGGACTAATTGCCAGCGCCAACAAATACATTGACGACACGGCGCCCTGGAAGCTGGCGAAGGATCCGGCAGATGACGACCGTCTGCATCTGGTGCTGTACAACCTGGCAGAGGTGCTGCGTTTTGTGGCCGTTATGATCGAGCCTTATATACCGGGGACCACGCCGGAGATCTTGCGGCAGCTGGGGCTGGAATGCAAAGAGCAGAACCTGCTGGCGGATCTGAAATGGGGCGGCATTGCCGACGGAACCAAAGTGGTAAAGGGCGAGCCTTTGTATCCCCGCATCGACGTGCTGCCTGACGGCCGTACGTTGATCGGCGCAACTAAAAAATATGCCGGTAAGGTGTATAATCCGGAAACCGGAAAGCATGAAGAATATCATCCGGAACCGGCTGCCAATAAAAATAAGAAAGCAGAGCCGAAAAGAGCAGACGCTTTAGCGGAAGCTCAGGCGAAAGCAGAAGAAGCCAAAGCGAAAGCACTGGCAGCCAAAGAAGCGGCGGCGAAAAAAGCAAACTCTGCGGCAGATGCGGCCAGCGATGCTGTTGCGGCGGCAGGCGACGCAGCCAAAGCAGTTGGGGGCGCGGTGCTGGCAGCGGTAGCTTCCGCAAGGGCCCGGGTCAGCGCGGCGGCAGACGATGCGGTGCGCACGGCTACGGAAGTGAAGAACGCGGCACTGGAAGCGGCTATGGGGGCTGACGCGAAAAAATCTGCCCCGGCGGCCGAGGGCGAGATCACCATTGACGACTTTGCCAAGATCGATCTGCGGGTAGCCAAGATTTTATCTGCGGAACGGGTTCCCAAGACCGATAAGCTCATGAAGATCCAGGTGCAGATCGGGGAAGAGGAACGGACCATTGTGTCCGGCATCGCCCAGTACTACACACCGGAACAGCTGGTGGGCCGCAACGTAATCGTGATCAAGAACCTGAAACCTACCAAGCTGCGGGGCATTATGTCCTACGGTATGCTGCTGGCGGCTTCCGACGGGGAAGGCAACCTGGTGCTGGCGGATGCGCCTAATATCAAGAGCGGAAGCAAGGTTAAGTAAATGTCACGTTTAGGAATAATTGATACCCATGCCCATTTAGACGATAATCGTTTCGACAGTGACCGGGCTGTGGTGATGGAGCGGCTGGCCAGGGATATGGAGGCGGTCATCACCCAGGGTACGACCTACGAATCGTCGGTGGCTTCCGTGGAAATGGCCGAGCAGTACGATTTTGTGTTCGCGGCGGTGGGCTGGCATCCGGAGGATCTGGCTGGCATTAAAGACGAAAGTTATATCGCCGAACTGGAAAAGCTGGTCCGGGAGCACGAAAAAGTAGTGGCCATCGGGGAGATCGGGCTGGATTATTACTGGAAGGAAAATGAGCCGAAGGAGGTGCAGCTGTTGCGGCTGAAGCAGCAGTGCGACCTGGCTTATTCTCTGGATCTGCCGGTGGTGATCCACGACCGGGAGGCCCACGGGGATTGTCTGGCCTTTTTCCAAAACGAGGCGCCGAAAGAACTGAAGGCAGTGTTCCACTGCTATTCCGGTTCCCTGGAAATGGCGAAGGAACTGTGGAAGCGTGGATATTACCTGGGCTTCGGCGGTACCTCTACCTATAAGAATAATAAAAAAGTGCGGGAAGTGCTGGCGGCCTGTCCGGAAGAATTGTTTGTGCTGGAAACGGACTGTCCCTATCTGGCGCCGGAACCCTTCCGGGGCCGGCGGAACGACCCAAGCCTGACAGAATATGTGGCAAAGAACGCGGCCCTGGTCCGGGGTACGGATTTTGCGCATATTGCGGAACAGAGTACGAAGAATGCGCGCACACTTTTTAGCAGAATGAATTTAGTGTAGAAAGATTTTGCAAAAGCTCAATCTTTCTACGTAACTATCATAGTTGTTAAACAAAAAAAGACAAAAGAGGGAAGATATTATGGAGGATGGCGAAAAAGAAAAGAAAGTAATATCGGCATTGCAGGCGATAAAAGACCGGCGCAGCATCCGAAAATTCAAGCCGGATGCCATTTCCGAAATGGACCTGCATACGATTCTGGAGGCGGGCGTTGCGGCGCCTTCTTCCAAGAACCGGCAGCCCTGGCACTTTACGGTAGTGCGGGGGGATGCGAAGGAGGAACTGGCCCAGGTGATGGAGCGGGGGCTGAATCTGGAGATCAAGGCCCACGAACCCTTTTTGCCGGACAGCATGAAATTTATTAACGGTGCGTTTACCAGTGTGAATGTGATGCGGGAAGCGCCGGTGGTGGTATTGGTTTCCAATGACCGGGGGCGTTGTACGGATTTTGCGGAAAACCTTTCTGTGGATGAGCGGGTTGCAGAGCTCTGCAACGTGCAGTCTGTTGCCGCGGCTGTGGAAAACATGCTGCTGGCGGCGCAGGAGATGGGCATCGGCAGCCTGTGGATCTGCGATATCTTCTTTGCTTATCCGGAACTTTCGGAATGGATGGAAAAGAAAAACCTGAGCCATGGTATGCTGGTAGCAGCCCTTGCTTTCGGCTACGGGGATGAAGCGCCAAAGGCCCGGACGCGGAAGAGTTTGCATGACGTGGTTACGTTTATAAAGTAAAATAAAAGAAAATTAATAAATAAACTTTTAAGAAAAAAGCAGCTTTGATATTATCCTGATGCATTCATCATGTGTCAGGATATTTTTTTATTCTTCTGTTCTGCGTTTTTCGCCGGGCACGCTACTATTTTTGGTAAGGTTTATCGCATTGAA
>Ga0256404_1009062_pt1 | contig 14486 bp, 12 predicted proteins | sample RumenRJG_01DNA_FD_185990 | JGI IMG/M metagenome (GOLD analysis project Ga0256404, IMG submission 185990) | Bovine rumen microbial communities from Lethbridge, Alberta, Canada - RJG_01 | ecosystem: Host-associated > Mammals > Digestive system > Stomach > Rumen | place: Canada: Alberta | collected...
GGAAGCAGACGGCGGCGAAGTTGCACGCACTGTGGGTATGGAGACACAGGATATTTCAGAGGAAGAGCTTGCCAGGATGCCTGTCCTGTACAGCGAAGGCTACCTTTATTACGGCAAAACCCACCGTCACCCCAACTCCACGTTTATGTACACCGTCCGCAGCAATCTTGATCTGTTCACGTTTGACGCTGCCGACAACATGGCGCTGCTGAACCAGCCTCTTCTGATGATGGCCGGCAGCAAGGCGGACACGCTGTACATGACTCAGGATGCCTTCAGCAAAGCGAGCGGCACCAGCGACAAGGAGCTGTTCCTTATTGACGGCGCTTCGCACATTCAGACTTACTGGGTTCCCGAGTACGTTGACAAGGCGGCTGCAAAACTTGTGTCGTTCTACGGCGAACACCTGTAATACTGAATGAAAGTCACAGATTCCTTATAAAAAGGCCGTGCGGGATATTCAGCCCGCACGGCCTTTATCGCGTCTCTGTCCGGCAGAGGGGACACAGACGCCGAACCCTGTCTGTACAAAAACGTTCTGCTTCGTTTTTATTTCTTTTTCATGAGCGGAGCGCCGACATTCCATGCCTGGGCGATTTTCTCGCCGATGGCGTAATAGCCGTTCTGGAACTGATCGAACACAAAGGCGTTCAGCTTGACCGGGTTCACTTTGCCATTGGCATCGAGCACTGACTCCTCGGCCAGCACGTTGAGGATTTCGCCGACAATGTGAAGGCAGTCATTTTCCTCTTCGATTTTGACGACCCTGCATTCCAGCGTCAGAGGGAATTCGTTCACCACGGGCGCATCGACGCGGGTGCTTTTTACGGCAGTAAGGCCTGAGCGCTCAAACTTGTCCTTCATGACGTTGCCGCTGGCGGTGCCGAAAAAGTCAGCCGCCACGATGTGCGCGCGGTCGGCGATGCTCAGGGTGAAGGCCTTTCTGCTGCGGATGTTGGCCGAGGTCCTGTGGTTTGACGAGAGGTTCAGGATCACCTGATTTTCGTCGCTGATGCCGCCCCAGGCCATGTTCATCACGTCAACTGTGCCGTCATCATTGTAAGTGCCGATCATCAGAACAGGCATCGGGAACAGGAAAGGTTTGACTCCAAGATCTTTTTTCATGTGCGCAGCCTCCATTTTATGATCCGGAAAATGCCGGAAGTGATATTTTCTGCAATACAGAATATTCCAGTACGGTCTGAAAAACAAGTACTTACATGTATGTAAGCTGCTGGCGCGGAGGTTATCGCCGGCATACGGCGGCACTGCACGGGCTAAACTTCAGCGTCGGCTGCAAGGTTTTCCCTGAATTCCTGCCGGATGGCAGCCAGTGTTTCGGGCTGCTCGATCATGTCGGCCGCGGTGTATGCCAGAATTTTGGCGGCGTAAATGACTGCATCGTGGGCTGCCTGAGTTTTGCCTGCGTCGAGAAATTCCTGCGAGTGGGCGGCGGATCCTTCGGGAACAAAGGCCACGCGGATGCAGCAGCCGGGAACGATGCGCATGACGTTGCCGAAATCGGTTGAGCCTGTTTTCTGGCGCGGCGGACGGATTCTGGGCGCGCCGGCCGCTTCGGCATTCTTCATGAAAAGGTCGTTGAGTCTGAGCACCGGAATTTTTGCGTCGAGCTCTTCCGACGCTTTCACGTCGTAAGTGGTGCCGGTCATGAGGGCGGCGCCTTTGAGAATATCCAGAAAGCGGCGGACGACTGTTTCAAGGTAGGCCGTGCTGTAGGATCTCAGGCCGAATGACCCTGAGGCCTCGGCCGGCACGGCGTTGTTTGCGCCGCCTCCGTTGACAATGGAGTAGTGCATGCGGGTATCTTCGCGGACATGTTCTCTGAGAAACTCCACGGCCTGGCAGGCAAGAAGCAGCGCGTCGAGGGCGCTTCGTCCCTTTTCGGGCGACATGGCGGCGTGGGCTCTCACGCCGTGGAATGTGACCGTGAAGCCGCGGCAGGCCATCGATTTGACGTCGACGCAGGTGGCCGGCGCTCCGTGTGTCATGAGCGCCACGTCGATGTCGCGGAAGCAGCCGTTTTTGAGCATGATGATTTTGCCGCCCCGTGTTTCCTCGGCAGGCGTGCCGTAGACGACGATTTTATAGGGAGTGTCGGTCAGGCATTTTTTCAGCGCCAGAGCGGCGCCGATAATGGCCGGCGGCTGAAGATGATGCCCGCAGGCGTGGCCGATGCCGGGCAGCGCATCGTACTCAGTGAGCAGACCGATGGAGGGACCTCCGGTTCCGTGCTGATAGACGGCGCGGAACGCTGTTTCCATGCCGCCGATTCCCTTTTCAGCGGCAAAGCCCTCGCTCTCAAGCCACTGAATAAGCTGTCCGCAGGCGCGCACCTCGTGCCCGTCGCACTCGGGATGGTCAAAAAGGTCATCGGCACGGGCGCAGAGATCGCTGCGCATCGAATCAATATAACAAGCCATTTCTTCTTTCAGTGTCATGGAATTCACCCCTGATCGCGCAAAAGATAAAATTTCCCCGGGTTATTTCACTCTGATTATAACTCACCCTTTTGGCAGGCGGCGTTGTTTTTCGAAAAACATTCGTTTTTTGAGTTTAAAGTAATTGACTTTTACTGATCAATAAAAATTCTGCGCGATAATTTTTTTCAGACCTTTCTGCGCTTACGCTGTTTTCTGTTTTTTCAGACGGAGCAGAAACGGCTTTTCCGGCATGGCGGCCCCTCCTGCGTGTCCTGAAGAAAAAAATCAGGCGCCGCAGTCTGCGGCGCCTGACGGGCAATGCACTTTGAACTTCAGAGGCAGCGTATATCCGGGCAGGGAAAGACAGCCGGACTGAAACTCTTACAGGTGGCTGTCGAACCACGAGCAGATTTCGCGAAGCCGGGCCAGCCGGTTGCGCGGGCGTCCGGAACGGCTCAGTTCGTGGTTTTCGCCGTTGAACAGGCACATGCGGCATTCCACGCCGAGCACCTTCAGTGCGGTGAACATCTGGAATGACTGGTCGCGCTCGCAGCGGAAGTCCTCCTGTGACTGGATCAGCAGCAGCGGCGTCTTTACGTTGGCGGCGTGCTTCAGCGGCGATTCCTGCCATGCCTGTTCAGGATGGTCCCACGGGCGTCCGCCGTGCTGGTCTTCCACGTAGTAGTAGCCGATGTCGCAGCAGCCGTACTTTGAAACCCAGTTGCTGATGGGCCGCTGGGCGCATGCGGCCTTGAAATAATCGGTCTGTGTGATGATCCAGTTGGTCATGTAGCCGCCGTAGGACCCGCCTGTGACGCCGACGCGCTTTTCATCGATGAACGGCAGGCGTTCGGCGCACTCTTTCACGAATTTCATGATGTCGCTGTAATCCTTGATGCCGTAATAGCCGCGGATGTCGTCGAATCCGCCGGGACGGCCGTCGCCGCCGCGCGGGTTGCAGTAAATTACAGCGTAGCCTCTGGCTGCCCAGCACTGCATTTCGTGGAAATAATTTCCGCCGAAGGCGCTCTTGGGGCCGCCGTGAATATGGAGAATGGTAGGATATTTTCTGCCTTCGGTGAAGCCTGCGGGTTTCATGAACCAGCCGTCAAGCTCCCAGCCGTCGTTTTCATAGGTGATATGCTGCGGCACCGACAGTTCCACGCCGTCAAAGACCTTGTCATTGTGGACGGTCAGGCGCCTTTCTGTCCCGTCCTTATAGAGGAAGAGCTCCTGAAGGTTCAGACCGCGGAATCCCACAATGGCTGCTGCGCCGTTTTTCCAATCCCAGCCGTCGATCGTGTCCAGCTCATGGGTCAGCTCGGTCGAGCTGCCGTCGCGATTCAGAGCATACAGATGGCTTCTGAAGCGGTCAGTGGCGCAGTAAATCAGGCGCTCTCCGTCGGCGGCGAAATCGCCTTCCTGGTCTGCGCTGTTGTAGCGGCAGTCCGAACCGACTGAATTGCGGAGACTGCTGTCAAGGTCAGGAGTCAGGCATTCAAGTTTCCCGCCGGCAAGACGGAAGAACTTGATGTTCTGATTGACGCCGCCCGTTTTGTGATCGCTGCCGGACACGATGATCTGCCCGTCTGCGCGGCCGAAGTTGTCGAAGCCGAAGGTGATTCCGCTGCTCAGGCATCTGATGCTGCCCGACGCAAGGTCAAGTTCGTACAGGGCGTTGGTCGAAGGCTTTACGTCAACATAATCGACTGCGGTAAAAAGCGCCGATTTACGCGAATCGTCCAGCTTGCAGCGCATTACGTCCATGTGCTCGGGCGTCAGACGTGTGAAGCTGCCGTCTGCCGTATCGTACACCGCAAGGGCGGTGCGGCGCTGGCAGATGAAGCCTTTGCCGTTTGAAGTAAACGGCAGCTGTTCAATGACGAGATAGTCTGCGCCTTCAGGGTTGTCGTAGTGAGGTTCAAATACAGCAGTGACGAGATATTTCCCGCCGCCAAGATCGGCGATGGAGGAAGCGGATTTGTCAATTTCAAAAAGCTTCCGCGCTGCTGATCCGTCAGTGCGCTGAGCGTAAAACTGAGTGTGTCCCTTGGCAGGAACCGCGCGCCCTGAAGCGTAGATGATCTCGCTGCCGTCAAGGCTCCACGCGAAGAACTTTTCCGAGTGAGTGCCGGTCAGCAGCCGGTCTTCGCCGGTTTTGAGATTGTAAAACCAGATGTCGCTGTCATAGCCGTTCTTGTCAAGGTTGGCTGATGAAACAACGTAGGCGATTTCCGATCCGTCCGGTGAGAAGGTCGGGCGGGAAAGAAACTTGAATCTGAGCAGGTCGTCGTGCTGTACATGTCTCATTGCAGATGCTCCCCTTTTTTTGTGATGTTATGAACGGCCGCGCGGTTTTCCGCAGCGCCGCAGATACCGGTTTCAGCCAATGGTGCGCTCAAGAAAATTCAGCAGATTGCCGCCCATGACACCGCGGACTTCGTCTTCGGTGAATCCGCGGGCGAGAAGGCAGGCGGTCAGTTCCCATGCATGGTCATAGTAATCAACGGCATCGCTTTTCGGACGGCTGCCGGTGCGGAACTCGTCGCAGAAATCGAAGCCGAAGCACAGCCGGTTCGCGCCGACCAGCTCTTTGACGTGCTGGCCGTGGGCGCTCAGTTCTTCCGCTGCTGCAGGGCCGTCGGGCACAAGACGCACGAAGTTCTTTGAGCCGTTCATGCCCATAATGCCGCCGTGGTCTGCCAGCCGGCGGATCATATCATCAGTCAGATTGCGCATGACCGGCGTCAGGGCGCGGCAGTTTGAGTGCGACGCGATGAAGGGTTTTCTGGCAAACGTGCAGACATCATCAAATCCTTCGTCGTTGAGATGTGAGACGTCAATGTACATACCAAGCCGTTCCGCTTCTCTGACGACCTGAACGCCGAAATCGGTCAGGCCGCCTTTGCGCCCTTCTTCACGGGGGCTGAAGAACGCCCCGTCACCCGCTGCGTTGCGCCGCGACCAGACAAGCCCCACGCCGCGGACGCCCAGCTCGTAGAAAATGCGCAGAAGGCGAAGGTCAGTTCCGAGCGGGTCGACTCCCTCAAAAGAGAGGATCAGAGCAATTTTCCCGTCCGCAGCGGCCTTTTTGATTTCCGCAGTGCTGCGGCACAGAACAACGTCGGAGCAGCTGTCAAGTTCATCGTGCATGCAGGAAATCTGGTCAAGCGCTCTCCGCAGAGCCATTTCGGGCACGAACTTCGTCTCAAGATAAATTGAGCTGATCAGCAGATTGACGCCTCCGTCGCGCAGTTTCCTGAGATAGTCGGTGCTGATGACATTGCGGCGTCCGCCCTCAATGTGTTTGTCTGCCAGCAGACACAGCAGATCGTAATGGGCGTCTGCCACAAAATATTTTTTGTGAAGTTCCTTTGCCCGTTCCTCCAGTTCATGTGACAGAACCATGAAAACGCTCCTTTCCGGCGATGAGCCGTGGACAATAAAGTGCCGGCGCGGTTAAACGCCGGTTGCGGACCTGATGTAGTTCCTCGCGCTGCGGTAAATATTTTCGTCAGGACAGTAGACACGCAGCAGCATTCCCCGCTTTCCGCGCAGCACCAGCACGCCCAGTTCCGGCAGCTCAGTGATCTTTGTGACATCGCCCCAGCGGGCCTGACGTTCCACATTCTTTGAAAACTCCCTCTGCGGTTCGATGGGATAGCAGCGGAAGTGAATAAAGCAGCGCTTCAGGGCTTTCGGATAGGCACGCATGTTGTCGCAGTGAGCGCCGTTGACATCGAAGCGGTACAGGGCCGCGTAGCGGTTTCTCAGAACGACGAAACAGACTACAGCGTAGAAGATGCACAGCAGAAAGCACAGATCAAGCGAAACAATGGCGGCACCGCGCAGATGGCTCAGCCCGATATAGCCGTCAAAATAGAGCTGGGCAATGAGAATAACCAGCCAGCCCAGCAGAAATGTGACGATCAGAGCCGTGGCAAAATCCAGCAGAATCAGCGGATTTGAACCGACGGGAACGCCGACGTACCAGCGCAGCGACGGTTCTTCATCTTTTTTCTTTTTATCGTAAACGGACATTTTTTATTCAGGTGGCTCCTTAATTTTAAAAATCGCCTGCTTTATGTATTGTAGCATGGAACTCGCGCCCGGGATTTTCTGAAATTTGCCTTTCCGCACTGAAAAAGGAGAAAAAGAAAAGTTTTCTCAAAGTTCATTCTCTGATGTGAAAAAAAATGGCTCTGCTGAAAATAATTGGTTAAATAAAGTCAATTTCTTTCAACTCAAAAAATCCGTGAAATTGCCCGTCAATTCTGCAGATAAACGTCTGCGTGCACGGCCCGAACGCCGGCAGTTCAGATTTTCAACCGGACAGAACGGATGAACCGCGGCGCAGACAGAAGGGCCGCCGGGGTTTTTCCAGCCAGGTTCATCTTTCTGCAGCCTGACGGGCAGCTGCCCGCTGTGCCGGGGCCGCCCGCCTGTGAAAATAAAAATCCCTGAAAAAGTGCGCCCTGCTGTGTTAAGATTTAGTTTCAGACCGCGGCAGCGGTACTTTTCAGAAAGCGCAGATGAGAGATATGCTTAAATACTACGGCGCCGTCATGACGGCCATTGTCTTCTGGGGTGCATCCTACATTGTGACGGCGCTGGCTTACGAAACCATTGCGCCGCTTCAGCTGGGCTTTGTGCGGGCGGCGCTTGCGGCACTGCTGTTCTTTGTTTTCATGGCCCTGACCGGCGTCCGCGAAAAGCCGAGCCGCGGTGACCTGCCGTATTTCGCCGTCAGTGGGCTTTTCGGCGTGACGCTGTATTTTGCGTGCCAGAACGTAGGGCTTTCGCTGACCAGTTCAACCAATGCAGTGCTGATTGTGGCCTGCTACCCTGTGATCACGCTGGTCATGGAGTCAATCGGACACCGCGTCATGCCTTCGGCGCGCCAGCTGCTGGGCATCCTTATTGCGGTTGCCGGCGTCAGAATTCTCACCGGCACGGGCGGAACCGCGGGAAGCAACGTTCTGCTGGGCGACATTCTGCTTCTGGGATCGGGCGTCATGTGGGGATTCTACAGCCTGACGACCCAGAAAATTGCAGACAGGTATGCCACATCGACGCTGACAGCATGGCAGATGCTTTTCGGCGCGCTGTTCTTCATTCCCTTTGTGCTTTATGAAGGCCGCCCGTGGCTCATGCCGACAGTGAAATCAGGACTTTCAATCCTGTTTCTGGCGGTGTGCTGCTCGCTGACATCGTTTCTCTGCTACAACTACTCTCTGAGGGGAATTTCCGTGACCACAGCGACGTCGCTGCTCAATCTGATGCCGGTGGTCGGCCTGATCTGCGCAAATGCCGTGCTTCATGAAAGCGTGACAGCCATGCAGCTCCTCGGCGGTGCTGTCATCATTGCGGGAGTCCTGGTCAGCACCACAGGACCGGCAGCCGGAAAAAAGAACAGCAGTGAGTAAATAAAAAATCTGCGCCGGCAGAAATCGGCAGTGTGCCGTTTGTCCGCCGGCGCTTTTTTTGTACGCTTTACTTGAAAAGCATGAGAACTCCGGAAAAAATCAGGCAGCTGTACACGGCAGCAGTCAGTTTCTTCTTATCAAAGGTATGGAACACCTTGTTCCCTGCCCAGGTGCCGATCACAAGAGCTGCAAGAACCAGCAGATAAGCGTGAACAGCAGGGGCCGAGAATGCACCGTGAGTCCGTCTTGTGTAAGCAGTCGCTGCAGGGGTGATGCAGAAATGAGTGTTCAGAGTGTCCCGGTACTCGTCATTGCTTTTTGTCGCTTCACGCAGATAGACAGCCATGGACGGACCGCCGACGGCAAACAGCCCTGAAAGAAAGCCGGCAAAGCCGCCGGCGACCGGGCCGTGGAGAAAAGTCGCTCTGATGCGGGTCCTGCCGCGGAAGAAAAGTAAGTAAATGCCCAGGGCGATGAGCGCAGCGCCCTGGCAGTGCATCATAAAGGCGTCCCGGGCGCCGGTGGAAGTCTGCCGGCGATGATGCCGGCAGTCAGACTGCTGATTTCGCACGGAAGCAGCATTTCCAGTTAGTGTGCCGCCAGCTGCTCAGGGCGACGACCAGCGAAGCTGCAGAGCTGCTCAGCCCGGAAAGTGCCACAGCTTTCAGATAAGGGCGCAGATAAGGAAAAAATGACGTGCTTATGGTGCCGTATCCGAAACCGCATACAGCCTGAACATGAACAGCGCTGACGATGCTCAGGGCGAACATGCCCGCAAAAATGGAGGGGAGACAGCCGCGTCACTTCCTGTGGGTAAGTTTTTGTGGCAGATAATATGCGATATATTGGTTTCATGATATTTTTGCGCCGCTGCGTGTCTGGCGAGAAACGCAGCGGCTGCAGGGGAAAAGCGCCTGCGGTTCTGCCGGACTTTATGCCGCTGACTGTCTGCCGGAAATGTTTTGCAGAGTTTGAAGAACCGGCATAAAAAGGGAGACTGCATCAGGCAGAACCTGAAGCAGCCTCCTTTTTTATGCGGACTGCGGAACCGCCGCTGCTGACGGCGGAATGTTCACTTAAAAAGCATAAGGGTGCCGGATACGATAAGATAACTGTACACTGCCGTGCGCAGAAGTTTTGCGTTCAGTCTGTGGAAGATTTTAGTGCCGATCCACGTGCCGATCACCAGCGCGGCAATCAGGGGCAGGTAGGCGTGGACAACCGTCGCTGTGAAGGCGCCGTTTCTCCAGCGCATGAAGGTTGTGCCGACGGTTGTGCAGCAGAAATAGGCGTCAAGCGTGGCGCGGTATTCGTCGTTGTCAGTTACGGCATCGAGCAGGTAAATGGCCATGGGCGGCCCGGCGACGGCGAAAAGGCCCGAGCACAGGCCGGCAATGACGCCGGCAATGGCGCCGTTGAGCGGAGTCGGTCTGATGCGGATTTTCCCCTTGAAGAACAGGGAATAAATGCCGAGGACAATCAGACCGGCGCCGAGACAGTGCATCATGAGGGCGTCCCGGGCGCCGGCAGAAATCTGCACGGCGGCCATTCCGGTGAGAACGCCTGTGACGGCGCAGGGCAGCAGGATTCTGAGGTTGACGTGGCGCCAGCTGGTCAGAACGACCATCAGCGAAGTGGTGGATCCGCAGAGCCCGGAAAGTGTCACGGCCTGCAGATAAGGCAGCAGATACGGCATGACGGACATGTTGACCGGACCGTATCCGAAACCGCAGACAGCCTGTACGAGCGACCCTGCGATGCTTGAGATGAACATGAGGGCGAAATGAGGCGGCATAAAAGCACTTCCTTTTCCTTGATGATGATATTCTGGCAGTCAGAAAGCGGGGAGGACCGCATAATTCTATTCTTTAAGCGCATTCAATTCAAATCTGAAAAAGATCATAAATTTCAGAGATCTGGCCTCATGGGCGGCACAGGTTGCCCGCGGGCGTTTCCTGCCGCTGCCACAGGATTACCAGCGTGCCTCGCTGAACGCAGACGGCCGCCGGCCGGCCGGTGAATTCGTTGCTGACTCCGAGGGCAACTGAGCTTTCAAGACAGCCCCGGTTCATTTCATATTTCAGCCCTTTCAGCGTGACGCCTTCGGCGCGGCCGCTCAGGCAGAAAACAGAAAGATAGCCGCTGCATCCGGCGGGGAAGTCAGCACTGCCGCCGGATACAGCTGTGATGTTTTCCCGTGCGCCGCGGAGGAATCCTGCCGCGCCGTGCTCTGCCAGGTACATCAGCGTCTGCAGGTTGGCCAGCGTGTGCGCCAGGCGCCCGCCGAGCCCGCCGAGCAGTTCAAAGCGGCGGAACCCACGTGCAAGTCCTTCTTTGACAGCAAGCATCATGTCAGTGTCGTCCTTGACTGCCGGAAAACCCCGCACATCAGGATGGTCGGGCCGTTCTCCCAGCGAATCGAAGTCGCCCATCACCAGGTCAATGCCGGCGCCGGTTTTTTTAAGGGATTTATAGCCGGCATCAGCGGCAATGACGAAATCTCCCGGGCGGGGCGCGAACGCCGGGGCATAAAACTCACCGGCGCCGGCGATCCAGCACACTGCCTGACCCCTGTTCATGACGCGGCCTCCTGTTCCTTTACGGCCGGAGCCTCGAGCTCAGGGTCGGAAACAGGGGCTTCAGACTGCTCCGCGGGTTTCAGCGATTTCATGTCTGTCCTGCCGTACAGCTTCTGATAAACCGCGTAATTGCGCAGCACGTTTTTCACGTAGCCCTGTGTTTCCCTGAAGGGGACGGCTTCCATCCACGCGTCGGCATCCCAGCCGGAACGGGTGCGGTTCCATTTGTTCACATTTCCCCCTCCGGCGTTGTACGCGGCGGCAGTCCAGTCAGGGCGGACATACCGTTTAAACAGGCCGCTGAGATGGGAAGCCCCCATGGCGATGTTGTCACTGACGCTGTAAAGCCGGTAGTTTTTCAGACCCATTTTTTTTGCCTCGCCGGCGGCAGTCGCGGGCATAAGCTGCATCAGTCCCGCCGCGCCCACCCAGCTTGAAACAGACGGGTTGAAGCCGCTTTCCTGTTTCATGACAGACCAGATGAAAAGAGGGTCAACGCCGTATTTCTTGGCGCTCTGTTCGACTTCTGCGCGGAAAGGACGGGGGTAGAGGATTTCAAGGATTTTGCGGGACACTTTGTTTCCGTCCGTCATTTTTTCGAGGGCAGGACGCAGATCCCAGTACTCTTCCCATTCCTGACCGAGCCACCGGGCAAGCTGTGCGCGCCGCATCACCGTCGGGAGATCATTTTTCCCCTCGAGGACCATGTGCGCATGGGTCATAAAGCCCCAGCGCTCCAGTTCGCCGGCAGGAGCCGGCTTCATGTTTTTCGGCAGAGGCGCGTCGGTGATTTCAAGAGATCCGCCGTCTTTTGCCATAAAACTGTAAACTGTCAGAGCATGCTGCTTCAGCAGCATATCTGTGTTTGTCTGTGCTTCAGCGTGATTTCCCAGCGCTTCAAGGGTCTTTCCGCGCCAGTAGAGAAGCTGTGCAGAACTGCTGCCGATGACGCTCCACTCCTTCAGGGCGCCCTCGTAATTGCCGTCCTGGTATTTTTTCCAGCCGAATTCCCAGCGCAGCGCATCAGCGCGGCTGCCTTCAGGAAAACTCCTCAGAAACGCTCTGCCGTATTCATCAGCGCCGGCAGTACTGCTCCGGGCCAGTGCGTACAGCGCTGCCGAAGCAACAGCCGCGCTGCTGTTTTCCGACATTTTCCTGAGATCGGCGAGAACCGCTGCGTCGGCTTTGCCGCCCAGCATGAGCCGCAGGCGGTTGACGGCACGCTGGACGTAACTGCCGTTTCTGCGGTAGACCAGTTTTTTCATCAGAGGCTCGGCTTCAGGGCTGCGGTTCAGCCGCTGCAGCGAAATTCCGAGGTAGTAGGTGCCGCTTTCGCCGTACGGGTCATTGAATTTCAGCTGACTCAGCCATTTGACAGCAGTCCGGCTGTCACCGCGCAGATAGGCTGAGTAGCCGAGACGGTAGTATTTCCGGGGCGAAGCCGGAGCTTTTTCGGCGGCTTTCAGAGCGGCGGCGTTCTGCGGTTCAAAGTGCAGAAGCTCAAGGCCGTCGTCCGCAGTCAGCCTGCCGATGCGCTCAAGCTCATTGAGCACAGCTGCTTTCTGTGCCGGTGCGGTATCAGCCTTTACCATGCGCCGCAGCCATTTTTCCTTTTCATCGACGCTGCTTGTCAGCCGTTCCAGCAGGTACATGGCGTAATAGCGGACAAACTGCTCTGACGCCGTGGACTGATACAGTTCAAGCCCTGCGGAATACGCTTCCTTTGCCCGGCCTGTACGTTCCAGGGCAAGGGCCATCAGCAGCCGGGCGTACGGAAGAACGCCCTTCGGGTAGTTTTTTTCAATTTTTTCCATGACCGCCAGGGAATCAGCCCAGCGGCGCTGGTACCAGAACCCGTTGGCAATAAGCGACAGCGCGCGCGGCGTCAGTTTCCCGCCGCTTCCGGCCAGAGCGTTCAGATTTTTCCAGTCCCGGGCGGCGAAATATTTTTCAGCGGAAAGCTCTGCCGGGGCTGCTTTTTTCTCTGCAGCAGACGCGCCGAAAGGCAGCGTCTGGACGAGCAGGATCAGAGCCAGAATTTTCAGAATGCGGAACATAAAAAACCTCCAGTGCAGAATTTGCAGCGCCGGCAGGCACAGAAAAGAGCACTGCCCGCGGCGGCACATCTATTATAACCTTTCTGCGGCGCTGCTGTGAACTGCCGCAGCGCCGGCAAAGACACATTTTCAGGAATCGTATATAATAATATCAGTGGAGAAACGCACACAGCTCAGCACCGGAAGGGAATGAGGCAGAATGATTTCAAAGGGGCTTATGGAGCTTATCTTTTCTGCGTCAAGCATTGAACGCTGGAACGATCACCCGCGCACGAACCAGTTCACTGAGATGGACAAACAGGCGCACAAGGCGATGATCGCCTATTTTATTGCCAGGGCCGAAGAAGACCGCGGAACCCCGGTCAACTGGCAGCGGCTGATCCGCAACGGCATTTTCAGTTTTCTTCACAGAGTCCTGGTAACTGACATCAAGCCGCCTGTCTTTCACCGCCTCATGGCCGATCCGGTTCAGCATAAACAGCTGAACAGCTGGGTTTATGAGCACCTTGAGCCGCTTCTGCAGCCTCTCAGGGGCGATCTGTGCGTTCAGTGCCGGGAATATCTTTCATCGGCGCAGGATACTTTTGAAGACCGTATCCTCGGCGCCGCTCACTATATCGCAACCCGCTGGGAGTTCGGCTTTATCTACTACTGGAGCAAGCCGCTGTACGGCATCGAGAAGACCCGCGCCGAGATCATGGGCGAAATTGAAAAGTACCGCGATCTCGCCGTGGTTGAAGACATTCTGTCCTCGCCTTCTGACACAGGGTTCAACGCGCTGTTCAGCCTGGTCGGACAGCTGCAGTTTCAGAAGCGCTGGGCGCAGGTTCAGCGGCTTCCGGCAACTTCCGTGCTGGGGCATCTGCTGATGGTTGCGGTGCTGAGCTGGCTGATCTCCATTGAGATCGGCGCGGGCGAGAAGAGACGCCGCAATGATTTTTACGGCGGGCTTTTTCACGATCTGCCCGAAGTGCTGACGCGCGACATCATTTCACCCGTCAAGCGGTCCGTCAAAGGGCTTGAAGAGCTGATCAAGGAACTGGAGCGGCAGGTTATGGAGGAGAACTTCTTTCCGCTGCTGCCGCGGAAATGGCGTGCCGACATGCTCTACATGGTGATGGATGAGTTTGAAAACCGCGTGCGACCCGGCGGAAAAGTGTCCATTATCCCGCGCGACCTGACGGCTGAGGAAGGCCGCGACGAAATGGACCCTGTGGACGGGCGCATCATTGAAGTGTGCGACAAGCTGTCAGCTTACATAGAAGCCAAGGAATCAATCCGGCTCGGCATCCGGCCGGTGCAGCTTGAGGAGGCGGCAATCCGGCTTTCTGATTCATTTGCCGGCCGTGTTGTTGCAGGTTATGAGGCCAAGAGCCTGTTTGACTGTTTTAAGTAGAACCATGGAGGCAGAACGATGATTTACGCGCATATTGACGACGCAAGGAATTACAGCGGCCTCGGCGAGGCCATGGTATGGGCGCTTAATCAGCTGGCGCGCCACGTGCTGAAAGATCTGCCCGCCGGAAAGACAGTGCTGGTTCCCGGCAGGGCGTGGTTTTCCATTGAGGACATTGAAACAAAGCCGGCCGGTGAGGTGCCCTTTGAGGCGCACCGTGAATTTGTCGATGTGCAGATGACGCTGAAGGGCAGCGAGAGAATCGGTTATGCGCCGGTCAGCCGCCTTGTGCCGTCGGGCATCTACAGCAGCGATGAGGACATTCAGTATTTTCGCGGCGAGGGTCTGATGCTGGACTGCACACACGGCATGTTTGCCGTGTTTTTTCCCGGCGACGCGCATCAGCCGTGCACCGCGGCTGCAGAAAACGGCACAGCCAGGAAAATTGTGGTGAAGATTCACAAGTCCCTGATCACCCGCAGGACAGCTTCAGAGTAGGGTTTTCAGCAGTAAGCGGACAGAAAAAATGCAGGGCAGGTGCCGGCGTCTGATTGTGCCCCGGCGGCCTGCCCCATTTTTTTTACTTG
>Ga0256404_1009064_pt1 | contig 14485 bp, 13 predicted proteins | sample RumenRJG_01DNA_FD_185990 | JGI IMG/M metagenome (GOLD analysis project Ga0256404, IMG submission 185990) | Bovine rumen microbial communities from Lethbridge, Alberta, Canada - RJG_01 | ecosystem: Host-associated > Mammals > Digestive system > Stomach > Rumen | place: Canada: Alberta | collected...
GAGTATTTCCTAAATAGAGAATTTCCATTTTATCTCTTGAGAGCAATCCATTAAGGATTTCAATGCTTGCTCTTGGACCAAGATAACTTCCGCCAATTCCACAAACAACAAGTGTTTCATAATCTCTACGAAGTTGATTGGCTTTTTTAATCATTGCATCGACTTCAGTCATATCCATTGTTGAAGGATAATGTAACCACCCAAGATAATCGCTGCCTGCACCAGTTTTTTCCTCGATCATCTTGTGAACTGCAGACACTTTTTCTTGATAATCGGATAAATTAAATTTGTACTTGTCAGTTAAGTACTTAAAACCAACATTAATTGCCATTTTGCTTCTCCCTCTCTAATTCATCATCAATCATCTTGCGGAGCATTTTGTCTAATTTAGAAAAGTTGATGTCTTTTAAATAAGTTGTAACTTTTTTTGAAGGTTGAATATTTCCAAATGGATTTAGATCTTTTGGTAAATCTTTTACCGAAACATTTAAAAATTTTGTGCCTTCATCAACTTTCTTAATTAAAACGGTGATTTCATCTCCAACACGAAAATAGTTTGAAATGTTATTAACGAAATTTTTAGAGATATCGCTGATATGAAGAAGGCCAATATATCCTCCTTCAAATGAAAGAAAGACACCGTATTTTTTAATACCGGTGACAATTCCTTGAGTGGTATCTCCCACATTAAAACTTTGCTTAACAAACATACTATTGATTAATAATTTTCAATAGAAGTTCTAAATCTGTTTCATCAGTAATTTTAAAATTATATCTAGAGCCTCTAATTGTTTTGATATTTGTGGATGAATTTACTAAAAGTGAAGCATCGTCTCCATAATTGTTTTCACCCAAAATATTGGCCGCTTTATGTGCCGTGTGTATTATATCAAATTTAAAGGCTTGTGGAGTTTGAACTTTGAATATTTTTGACCTATTTAAGTATGAATTTATTGAAGAATCTTCCTTTTTCTCAATAATGGAATCAAACATAGGCATAATTGGTACAACTGCATCGTTATTTTTAAGTTCATTAATTAAAGTATTAATTAATGATGAAGGAACAAGTGGCCTAGCAGCATCATGAATTAAAACGTGAGTTGTGTTTAAATTTTTAGAGGCAAGGAGTGCGTTATAAACGCTTTCTTGGCGAGTTTTGCCACCTGAGACAATGCGAATTTTATCCGTTTTATAATTTGCTGAAATTAATGAAATTATATGGTCAAAATGCTCCTCTTGTGCAACTAAAATAATGTTATCAATTTCTTTAATAGAAAGAGCAGTTTCTAAAGGATATTGAAATAGTTCTTTGTCTTTAATTTTATAGAACTGTTTAGGTAAATCGCGAAATAATCTTTCGCCTTTCCCAGCTAAAAGGAGAATAAAAGTTATCATAAAGCTTTTTCTGATTTAGCCCTTTTTACTTTAAGAGATTCTCTAATTGCCATACCATCAATTAAAAGTTTTACAACTTTCTCTAGTTGGCTATTAGCTGAATAATCCGCTTTACAAATATAATCAACTCTACCATCCTCTAAAAGGTTATAAACCTTTTCAAGTTGGTCTTTTTCATATACCGCAATAGAAGCACCGCCTTGTTGTTTTACAAGGATCATACATGGAACATCGGTTAATCCATCTCCCATATAAATCATATTTTGATAGGAGATCCTTCTATTAATTGTCTTTTGATTGATTTCTTTGTCGTCATTATCATTGATGACGCCTTTAGAAATTCTAAAAATATATTGAGTTTTTAATGTGTAGTTGACAATAGTTCTAGGCCAATAAGCTTCGCCTTTATCATCATATAGATACTTACATCCGAAGACTTTAGTAAATTCTTTAAAAATGCTTGATCCTTTAACAATTTCACTATTTCCGCTTGTTATTAAGTAGTGTTCACAAACCATCCCTTTTTCTTCGGCGTATTTGTTTATTCTATTGAACCAAGTTGTAACGCCTTCAAAGAACTTAATTGGTTTACCACATTCAGCAAGAAATTCTTTAGTTAAAGGAATATTTCTTTCTTTAGCAACCTCTAGAATCATATAAAGATAGCCAAGAATTTTATCCATATCATATTTTTTGCAGAAAGCTTCTGTTCTTTCCCAGAATTCTTTAGGAGTGTATCCTAATTTTGGAATTAACTGGAAATTTTGCATATCTTCAATTGCTAATGTTCTATCAAAATCATACATTAGAGCGATTATAGGTTTTGCCATAATAAAGTCTCCTTTTCAGGTCTAAATATTATATCAAATGTCCCATATTTTAGTCAAAAAGCCACTAAAAGCGGAAGTTTTTGGAATTTTATCTTGACGTATTGGGCTAAAACTACGAAAGAAGAATAAATGCTTCTTAATATTTCTTTTAATTAGAATATAATTAACATATTGAATTTGATTTCAATTACTTAGGAGAATTTATGAAATTTAATGACATGCCACTTAGAGTTCCTAATGAAAAAACAATTATTAAGAAACTCCAAAAATTAACAGAAGAACTAAATGGCGCAATGGATGCCAAAGAAGCACTTAAAGTAGTTAAGAAATATTTTAAGTTACAAGATGATCTTGATACTGACGCACAAATTATCATGATTAGAAATTCGATTGATACGACTAATGAAGTTTATGATAAAGCGATTCAAAAAATCGATAATGTCTTGCCTCTTATTTCCGAGTATACAAATCTATTCGAGAAAGCTTTATATGAATCTAAATTTAGACCAGAAATTGAAAAGAAGTATGGTGAATTACTATTTAGACAAATCGAATTATCTTTTAAGATTTTTAGCCCAGAGATTATTCCATTACTCCAAGAAGAAAATAAACTTTCAACCGAATATACAAAATTAATGGCCGGAGCAAAGATTGAATATAATGGTGAAATTTACAATCTAACAAAACTCGGAAAATTCATGAGTGATAAAAATAGAGATGTAAGAATTTCTGCCGCAAAAGCATATTATGGCTATTTTGAAGAAAATGATGCTGAATTTGGAAGAATCTATGATGGCTTAGTTAAAGTTAGAACTGAAATTGCCCATAAATTAGGATTTGAAAATTTTGTCGAACTCGGATACTTAAGAATGAGTAGACTCGACTATAACGCACAAATGGTTGCTGGGTATAGAGAACAAATTAAAAAAGACGTCGTTCCGGTAGTTAAAAAGTTAAGAGCTAGACAAGCAAAACGTCTCCATATTTCTAAACCTTTATTCATCGACTATAACCTTGAATATTTAAGTGGAAATGCTGCTCCAATTGGCGATTCAAAATTTCTTGTTGAACAAGCTCGTAAAATGTATACCGAAATGAGCAAAGAAACAGGTGAATTCTTTAATTTTATGATTGAGAATGAATTAATGGATCTAGATGCAAAACCTGGAAAAGCTCCAGGAGGATATATGACTCTTATCCCTAATTACCATTCACCATTTATTTTCTCAAATTCAAATGGAACAAGTCACGATGTTGACACATTAACCCACGAAGTTGGTCACGCATTCCAAGGTTATTTATCAGCTAAAATTGCTGTTCCAACTCAAAGAATGCCTACAATGGAATCCGCCGAAATCGATTCAATGAGTATGGAGTTCTTTGCATGGCCATGGATGGAATTATTCTTTGGCGAAAATGCAGACAAATATAGATTCTCTCACTTAGATGGAGCAATCTCTTTCTTACCTTATGGTGTCGAAGTTGATGATTTCCAACATTTTGTTTATGAACATCCTGAAGCAACACATGAAGAAAGATGTGCTTATTGGGCAAAAATCGATAAGATTTATAGACCATGGATGAATTACGAAGGCTTTGATATTTTGAAAAAAGGTAGAATGTGGATGAGACAAACTCACATTTTCGGAAGCCCATTCTATTATATCGATTATACTTTAGCTCAAGTTTTAGCATTAGAATTTAAGTGTGAAATGGATGTAAATAGAGAGAAGGCCTGGAAGAAATATATTAAATTATTAAAAATGGGTGGTACAAAAACTTTCCTTGAATTACTTGAAAAAGATCACTTACGTAATCCATTTATCGATGGTAACGTGAGAAAAGTAATTAGACCTCAAGTTAAAGTTTTAGACTCATTTGATGATAGCAAATTCTAGTCATTTCTAAAAATATATGAGATTTGCAGGGTTTTCTAAGAATTCCCTGCTTTTTTTGCAACAAAAAAATCCTGAATTTAACAGGATTTGTAGTCAATGAACCTTCCCCATTTATTTTGACCATGGGTTTTTTAACTCTTACCTTATTTAACACTATAACATTTGATTTTGCAATAATTTATTTTTGTACATAACCGGACTCATATGGAACTTGTTAACAATTCTTTCTTCGTTATAATACTCGATGTATTTGACAACTGCTTTAATTAATGAATCCATATCTTTATAAAGATACTCTTTATCATAAAACATTTCTTCTTTCATTCTCCCGAATAAGTTTTCAGTTGGAGAATTATCTAAACAGTTTCCTTTTCTAGACATTGATTGAAGCATCTCAAGTTCATTTATTTTCTTCTGATATTTTTCCATTTGATATTGCCAGCCCATGTCGCTATGTAAAATCGCTCCTTTTATTTTGCTACCATGTTTCTTTTCTAGTTCATTAAACATCTTATCAATTTGACGATAATCAGGACGCTCTGAAAGATTATAGGCAAGTATTTCTCTAGTATGGAAATCAATAATCGGAGATAAATATAACTTGCCAAAAGGCATTATGAACACTGTTACATCGGTACCCAATTTTTGATAAGGACCAGTTGTTTCAAAATTTCTTTTATAAACGTAGAGATTCTTATCTTCTAATAAGTTTTTGTCTAACAATAGATTCTTACATTTCTTTCCAAAGTCACCTTTAAAGGAAACATATTTCCTCTGTTTTGGTCTAGCTTGAATACCTAACTTTTTCATAAGTCTTTCAACACGTTTATGATTTACTTTAGGGAAATGATTTTTTTCTAGTTCAATGTTTAAGGCATCAGTAATCCTTGGAATGCCATATTTTTTATAGTTCTTATCAAAGATTTTAATGATTAAATCTTCGTAGAATTTGTCTTTATTATCTTTGTCATTGTGATGTTTTATTACATAGTAATAAGACTGTTTAGAAATACCCGCTATTTCTAGAAGCAACGAGAATTTATATTTTCCCCTAAGCTCTTTAACGACTTTTACTTTTTCTTGGATCGTTTGCTTCTTTCTAGAGCTAGGGGAAATGATTTTTTTAGGTATTCATTCTCAGCTTTAGTTCTTTCTAAATCTTCAAGGAGTTTTTTATATTCTTTTTCCAGAACTTTATCATCGTGATGTTTATAAGCTTCTCTAGAATATGTATCTTTAATTGCTTCTTCGCCCTTTTCTTTATACATTTTCACCCAATCAGAAACAATATTTGGTTCAGTAAGCATCAAATCAATAGCAATCTGTCTAAAAGAACGACCATTAACAATATGATCTTCAATTGCTTTTAATTTTGTTTCACGGGTGTATGTTCTTCTTTCTTTTTTTCTTTTAAAAGCAGCTTCTCCCCATTTTTTGTAAAGGTCAATGCAATACTTAAGTCTAGCTACATCAATTCCTCTTTCTTTTGAAATCGTGTGAAGAGGTAAATTGTCATTAAGATGAAGCAAGACACATTCAAGTTTTTCATCTAGAGTTAGTTCCATAAAAAAAATCCTCCAAATCATTCTACCCGACTGGGCAAAATTTTGGGGGAAATTTCATTCGCCCTGGAGCGGGCGACGGGAATCGAACCCGCGTAGTTAGCTTGGAAGGCTAATATTCTACCATTGAACTACGCCCGCAGTGAAAATATAATACTGCAAAGCGGGTTCGATAGTCAAGAAAATTAATACTGTTTTCCTAATTTTGTGGCGTTATTTAAAGCTTATCTTTAGTATCAGTTGGAACCTTAGACCAATATTGATAGTTTTGTATTTCATTTGTTTTTAAATTTAAAAAGGTTAATCAATGTAACCAATATCAAAATCAATTCTCAAATAATTAGTAGCATTGATGTAATGAGCATCAGTTCTTTGTTATTAGCCGGCTCAATAACTCTTTCCATATGGTGAGGGCATCCTCACCATAGTTATTAGTCTTTATCATCAAATGCTTTTTGATATTCAACAAGTTTCTTTTGTAATAACTTTTTATCAATTAGTTTTGTTTCGTATGTACTTATAGCGGTAGGCGAATTACTTCTTGCTCGGGAATATTCAACAATCGCTTCGTTTTTTGATGAGCACAAAATAATTCCTACGCTTGGATTTTCTCCTTCTTTCCTTTCTTGTCTATCTAATGCCTCAAGATAGAAATTCATTTTTGAAAGATATTCAGGTTCAAATTCACCAATTTTTAATTCAAAAGCAACTAAACAAGAATACGCTCTATTATAAAATAAGAGATCAATATAAAAGTCGCGGCCGCCAACTTGAATACGATATTCTTGACCAACAAAAGAAAAGTCTTTGCCTATTTCAAGAATAAAATCCTTAAGGTTGTTCATAATCGCACTTTTTAAATCTTTTTCTTTGTAATTGTTTGGCAAATCAAGAAATTCAAGAGAATAAACATCTAATAATTTAGTGTTCGGACAATCTTCTTCTCCAACTACCGGCTCTAAACTTTCTAAAGCATTGCCGTTCGAAAGTAAATATCTTTCATAATAATGACTCCTTATTTGCCTTTTAAGTTCCCTATACGAATAATTATTTTTCAGACATAAATGAATATAAAATTCCTTAGCCTCAAATGTTTTGGTCTCTTGAATGATTAATAAATTATTACTCCAACTCAATTGTGCAGACAGTGTTCGCACTTTTTGATTATCTTTATAGACTTCATAAAATTGTATCATTTGATACAAATTTCTCTTACTAAAGCCATTTAGAGTTGGATATTGTTCTTTGATTTTGTTTGCAATTTTTGAAATTACCCCTTCTCCATATTCACCAGCATTAACTTTTTTTGATAAATATTGGCCTATTTCATAATACATCGTCACCAATTCCTCATTGATTTTTCGATAAACATTTTGACGATGATTTTGAATGATATTTATGATTTCTTTAAATTCTAATTCCTTTTCCATTTTTTATTCCTCCATCACTTCAAATTGATCAACGCCCGGTATTAGAGCACACCCACCCCAGCTACCATGAATTTGACCGATATCATCGATATGTTCAATAATACCTATTTTTCCGCTATAAGAGGGTTCACCATCCATGAAGATGATTTTGATTTTGTCACCAACTTTAATCATAAAATAAAATCTCCTTTCGTTAGTTGGACATAAGTGTCTTTTCCAAAAGGAGATAAATAAAAAACCATCCAAATGAAAAACACCTTGTTGGCAGTTATCGACTAAGTCCCGTAACTGCTGGTGTTACATCATCCTTGTGATGGCCGCATATTCAATTAAATTAATAATTGTAGGGAGCGCGGTGATCGATTGATTAAATTTCAGATATAAGTGCGTCTTCTTCGCGACCCCTTCAACTAATATCCTAAGATCACATCTGGGCAATACTTTCCCTTTACCACACCCTAACACGTAGTGTGATAGTCCATATACCTATTGGCCTCAGTGTACCTGCGTATGGTCGACTTTGCTATTGCTAGTTCATAGCGCCCGTGGTCTAAATATTTGAGACAAAATATTATAGCTTAATAATACTAATGTACTAAGTAAAACTAAATTTTTTCTAAAGAAAAAGACCTTCATATAAAGTCTATTTCTATATATGGTGATTTATTCTTGGAACATCGCTGTGGATAAATATCTTTCACCAGTGTCTGGCAAGATTATCACAATTGTTTTGCCAGCATTTTCTTCTCTTTGCGCTAATTTGATACCCGCTTTAATAGCAGCGCCGCTAGAAATACCAACTAACAATCCTTCTGTTCTTGCGGATTCCTTGCCCATTTCCATCGCTTCTTCATTACCGATTGTGATAATTTCATCGTAGATGGATGTATCTAGTGTTTGAGGAACAAATCCCGCACCGATACCTTGAATCTTATGTGGACCTGGTGTGCCTTTAGATAAAACTGGGGAAGTCTCTGGTTCAACTGCCACTACTTTAATGCTTGGTTTGTTTTCTTTTAAATATTTACCTGTGCCCGATAAAGTACCACCTGTACCTACGCCTGCTACTAGGTAGTCAATATTACCATCTAAATCTTTAAAAATTTCTGGACCAGTTGTTAAATAATGGATATTTGGGTTAGCCATATTAGTGAACTGTGAAGGAATAAAGGAATTAGGAATTTCTTTAGCGAGTTCTTCCGCTTTTGCAATTGCACCTTTCATGCCCTTGCTGCCTTCGGTTAACACTAGTTTGGCACCATAAGCTTTTAAAAGATTTCTTCTTTCAATAGACATTGTTTCTGGCATAGTAAGAATAATTTTTAATCCTTTAGAAGCGGCCACCATAGATAAGCCAATACCAGTATTACCTGATGTTGGTTCCACTAAAACTGTGTCTTTATTGATTAAGCCTTCTTTTTCGGCTTTTTCAATCATGGCTTTAGCAATACGATCTTTAACACTGCCACCTGGATTAAAATATTCAACTTTAGCAATAATTTTTGCTTTTAAGTTGTATTTGCTTTCTAAATTTGAGAGTTCCACTAATGGGGTGTTACCAATAGTGTCGATAATTTTTTGATAAACTTTCATTTGTTTTTTCCTCTTTTTACTATTCCTATATGTTTAATAGGTTTACAATATTATAACCCTTTGCTATAATGGTGTCAACGAGGTAACTCTATGAATAAAAAAGTATTAACTATGCAAGATATATCCTGCTATGGACAGTGCTCTATTACCGTCGCGCTTCCTATTATAAGTGCGTGGGGATATGAGACGGCAATTCTACCGTCAGCGATATTATCCACTCACACTAGTGGCTTTAAAAATTTCACTGTTCATGATTTAAGTAATGAAATACCTAAGATTATTAATCACTGGAAAAGCGAAGGTATTAAGTACGATGCATTTTATGTTGGCTATCTAGGCGACATATCTCATGTTGATTTAGTTATTCAAGTTAAAAACGAATTATTAAATAAAGGGGGCTACTTTGTTTTAGATCCTGTCATGGGTGATAACGGAAAACTCTATCCCGCTTTTAATGATGATTATGTCAAAGCCATTAGAAGATTAATTAAAGAAGCTGATATTATCCTTCCTAATTTAACTGAAGCATGTTTCCTAACCGGTATTGAATATAAAGAAGAGTATGATGAATCATATATTAAAAATGTGATTAATAAACTCTTAGAATTAGGCGCTAAAAAGATCGTCTTAACTGGTATTGCTTATCAAAAAGAAATGACAGGTGTCGTTATTTATGATGAAAATGGCTATCAACACTTTACCCATAAAAGGATTAATAAATCCTATCATGGAACAGGTGATGTTTATGCCTCGACATTCCTTGGTGCTTATTTAAGCAATAACGATTTATTAAAATCCACTAAGATTGCCGCAAAGTTTGTAGTTAAAGCAATTGAAAATACACTAGACGATCCATATCATAACTATAGTGTTAAATTTGAGCCATTACTAGTGGACTTTATTAAGGAGAATAGATAATTATGAAACTATCTTCTAAAACTATTACCGCCATTAAGATGTTCATCCATTTAGGTGAACACTATGAAGATGGCTATATCTCTTTAGTGGATATCGCCAATCGAAAAGAATTATCCAAGAAATTCTTAGAACAAATTGTGCCCTTATATAAGGCTAGTGGCCTATTACTTTGTACAAGAGGCAACCAAGGTGGCTATCGTTTAGCTAAATCCCCTAACGAAGTCACTTTAAAAGATATTATCTATGTATCTGAAATTGGACTAGGAAAAGAAAATGTTGGCTACGCCCCTATTGATGATTTCTTAAATCAAATAGATAAGCATTTAGAAATCTATTTAGAAAAGAAAACATTAGCGAATCTAATTGAATCAGCGAAAGAATCTTATTCAAACGATTATATCATTTAAAAAGAGCCATTTGGCTCTTTTGCTTTATTCATCTGTACCGCCTTCAATGAGGAGCTTTGATGTTTAGACGAATCAAGTGATCAAGTTAATCATCAAGCTCGTCGATGAATAATAGTTTTTTGGTCATTTTAAAAGTCCTTTTTATTTTCGACTATTAATATTCCTTCTTTCAACAGGTGCGAAGTGAACTCATTAATGATTTTTTTTAAATGCAAAAAAGATATGAGGTTCCCATAGGTGCATGGTGGGGTATCTATAAGTATATGAGGTGGTTCACCATAGGTATAAATGAAACCACTTTTTTCGCCTTCAGAATCTAACTAGCAAACCTAGAAATAGCTCAAATAAACAAAAAATGAGGATTTCTCCCCGTTTCTCGTACCTTTTTATCGTAAACTTTATATCAAAGTATGTATACTATAATGGTGCCTCGTGCCAGAATCGAACTAGCAATAAATCCTTACCATGGATCCGTTATACCACTTAACTAACGAGGCAGGTTTAAATAATATCATTTCCTACTCTTAATCGCAAACGGATTTTATTGCCTTACGTTCGATTCTTGCACCACTACTATGCGAATACGCAAGTATTTCTTAGTCAAATATTTGAGGGTCGTCAATTTATTCTACTCAATTTTCTTTATAAAACCTTGCAAATCTCAAGTATTTTCAGAATAAACTTATTTGAGCAGTCCTACTCTCAAAATTATTTCTGTACTTTTTAAGTTCAATATTCTTTGATCGAAAAACGTCAATTTTTCCACCCGTGACAACCTTCAAATTAAGTTTTGAAATCATTTCATTCATTAAATTAATACATGCATTAATATCCCTATTTTCTTCATAACCACATTCGCAAATCATTTTATCGACAAACGGTTGTTCTTTTATTCTCATCGACTTATGGAGAGTTCCACACCATGAGCAAATTTGGCTTGAAGGAAAATATCTATTGCATTCAAAGCAAATCTTTCCTGACTTTGCAGCTTGATTTCTTAATATCTTTCTAAAACGTTTAAAATCATACATTATTAATCGTTTCGTATTTACGTGCTCTTTTTTATACATTTCATCTACTTCTAAACTTTCAACCGAAACAAAATCATATTTATCAAATAAACGTTCAGCAAATCGATTAAACATTTCTCTTTGAATTGCTTGAATATGCCCAACAAGTTTTGTTTTTTTATTTGTTAAATTCTTGTAAGAATTCGTTTTCCAAAATGAGTTTGGAAGAGCTACTTTCATTCTTACTAATTTTTTATTTAAAGCAAACACATGGTCAATTAATGATTCAAGCTTATGATTTTCTAAAGAATATTGCTCAGCCTTTCCTGCGTTATTTACTAACGTAATTGCATTAGTCACGCCTAAATCAATGCCGCATATTAATGGCTTTTCATTAATTTCTTTTGCCTTTTTCTTAAAGCTAATTCCTGTAGCATAAAATACATCAGCTTGTTTTTTTATTTGTACTAATTTCCAATTGCCAAATCTTTTATTTTTTGGTCTTATTTTAATGCCTACTTCATCTGTTAAAAATAGTTTTCCTTTTTTTACAAATCCTAATTTCATATTTTTAACAGGAATTTCTAAAACATGTTTATCGATTGCCCTTTTTACTCCCTTTAAAGGGACAAAATATCTTCTACTAACAGATTTTATTGCTCTAGATAAATAATCTGTTCCAAACGCAGAATGAAAAGGAAAATTGCAAAACATTGTTTCAGGATTAAATACTTTTTCTAAATAAGCGCGTGCATGAAACTCATTTCTTATTTTTCCAACACGTGATTCATAACTTCTTAACTTAGAAAATAAGAATTCAACAATCTTATAAAATGTGTCAAATTCCTTGTTTAAAAATTCCTTTTGTTCTTTTGTTGGATAAAGTTTAAATGTTTCAATTCTTACAAATCCTTCTTCCATAATCTTAAATCCTTAAAATAAATGTTAGGCAGCTTCGTGTCATTAGAATGACTTGGTTTTTTACACCTGCAGCACCGAATATGCTGGAAAAGGTTGTAATCCCCTTTCACTATATAGAAGGGGTCAAAAACGTCAAAAAATCATTTTTGGTAAAGAAAAAGGCCTTTTTGGCCTATTCTTAATACAAAATTAATATTTACAAAAATTTAAAACTTATTCAGCAATTTCACCATAAAGATCATAAACAAAAGCATTAGTTATCCTAATCTTTTTAATGTCTCCAGGTTTAAGTTCAATGTCACTTACCATATAGACTTTACCATCAATATCATCAGGCGCATTTAAATATAATCTAACTTCATAATTCTTGATGTTCTTTTTAATTACATAACACTCAAATACTTTGCCGATTAAATCTTTATTTAAATTATATGAAATACCTTTTTGAAGATTTAATAAAGCCTCTTTCCTTTTAATCTTAGTAGACTCTCTAACTTGATTTTGTAGGTTATAAGCCTTAGTGCCTTCTTCAGGGCTATATGTAAAAACTCCTAAATTATTAAATCTAAATTTTTCTACAAAATTATATAGTGAATTAAACTCACGATATGTCTCTCCAGGAAAACCAACAATTAAAGTTGTTCTAAAAACAGCATCTGGAATTTCTTCTCTTATTTTATTTAAAACACCTATAGTAGATTCCTTAGTGTCTCTTCTATTCATAAGTTTTAAAATCTTAGTTGAAACATGCTGAATAGGAATATCAAAATAGTGCATAATCTTTTTACTATTTTTAATAGTCGCAATTAATTCATCACTTATTCCGCTAGGATATAGATAAAGGAGTCTAATCTTTTTAACTTCTTCTAAAGCTTCTAACTTTTTTAATAAAGTTATCAAAGAAGTACCATTTTTAAGGTCTAAACCATAGCTTGTAGGATCTTGCCCAATAACGTCAACTTCATAAAAATAGTGGCTTTTTGCAGAGTTTTTGACAAATTCTATGAGTTTATCTTCTTCGTAACTAACAAATCTTCCTCTAATATATGGGATAGCACAAAACGCACAAAATTTATTGCAGCCTTCGCTAACTTTAAGATAAAGAACTCCATCATTTACATTCTCATTGCGATCATAAATATCAAATTCATCGAGTTCTAATTTATCATCAAAAAGTTTATTCACTAATCGTGGAAGATATTTGTACTCATCACTAAATTTAATCCATAAATCAACTTCCGGAATTGCTTCTTTTAATTCATCATAATATCTTTCAACTAAGCATCCAGTAACAACTTTTTTTGCAGGATAATTAATGAAACTTAAAATCGTATCAATATTTTCAGCTTTGGCACTTTCAATGAAACCACAAGTATTAATTAATATCAAATCAGCTTCATCTGGATTGGAAGTTTCTAAAAAACCGGCCTTAAGAAAAATCTTTAAAATAGCCTCGCTATCTACGCTATTTTTTGCGCAGCCAAGAGATACAAGCAAAATCTTTTTCATTATCTACCGTATTTATCAACTATTTTTTCAATAAATGGAATTCTGTCAGTAAATTTCTTTAAATTATTGAGATAATAGCACCAGTTAGGATATCCTAAAACACCTGGGGTATTTAAACGATATTTAGCACCTAAACCTAAGAAATCTTGAATACTAACAATTGCAATATCGCATTCACTTGAGAAAACATATTCGATAACTTTATCTTCAATTTTTTCTCTTTTGTTAATTTTCTTTGAATTGAATAATTCTTCTAAATCTGCCTTTTGCTCTACTGTTAATTCTTTTAACCATCCGGCAATTGTATTGTTATCGTGTGTTCCAGGATAAATAACTTGATTCTTTCTAACTTCAAATTCTTTATCAAAGACTGTGAATTCAAAAACATTCATTCCAGGTAGGTTATATTTATCTCTTAATTCATGAACGCTTGGGAATAAATCTCCTAAGTCTTCAGCGATAAGTTGAAGGTTTGGTTTTTCTTTAAATAATTGTTCAAAGAAAGCATCGCCTTCAGCGTGTTCCCAAACGCCATCAATAGCTGTATCACAATCAGGATTAATATTCCAATAAGTATCAAAAGCTCTAAAGTGATCGATACGTAAAATATCAAATTTGTCGTAAGCATTTAAAATTCTATCTTTCCAGAATGTGAAACCATCTTCCTTCATATATTGCCAATCGTAGAGTAAATTTCCCCATCTTTGGCCATCTTTGCTGAAATAATCTGGTGGTACTCCTGCTACTCCACATGGCTTGTCTCTTTCATCAAGGAGGAATTCATCTTGATTTGCCCAGGCATCATACGAATTAGCACCAACATAGAAAGGTAAATCACCAAATAATTTAATGCCTTTTTTATTAATGTATTTTTTCAATTTTTCGAATTGCTTAAAAGCAATATATTGGCACCAAATATTAAATTCATCATCCTCGGTTAATGAAACTTGATCAAGATGGTAAGCTAAATATCTTTCTTTTTCTTCCCAAGTCCACCAATCAGTGTTTTCAT
>Ga0256404_1009065_pt1 | contig 14480 bp, 10 predicted proteins | sample RumenRJG_01DNA_FD_185990 | JGI IMG/M metagenome (GOLD analysis project Ga0256404, IMG submission 185990) | Bovine rumen microbial communities from Lethbridge, Alberta, Canada - RJG_01 | ecosystem: Host-associated > Mammals > Digestive system > Stomach > Rumen | place: Canada: Alberta | collected...
AGCAGCGGAAGCGGCACCCGGTAGCCATGCCACAGGCTGATCATGAGAAAGGCGAGCCAGAAGAGATAGGTACCTGTGACCAGCATGATTCCCCAGAGGGAATAACCGCTGGCGACCATGCCGACAGGGGAGAGGATCGGACTGAAAACGACGACGAGAAGCAGGACGATGACAGGCAACAGGGCAATCGCCATTCCCCAACCTCCCTTCAGGACGCCGATGATGGAGCGTTCGATGCCGACCAACGCCTCTCCGAACGTTTGGTACATCGTGCAGGAGACGTCGTGCTTGACATCGCAGAACGTCTGCTTGTGGCCGGTTCTCGCCAGCAACTGGGCAAGGTCCATGTCGTCGCAGATCGAGTTCCTGATCCGCTCGAATCCGCCGGCATCCACGAGGGCGTCGTGGCGTACCAGGAGGTACTGTCCGATGGCGTTGGCGAAGAGGGGGGACTTGAACTTCTGCTGGAGAGCAAGCGGAATCCAGAGCATGGTGACGAAGTCCATCACCACGACGACAAGGTTGACCCCCAGCTTGGACTTTTGCAGAGGGTAGCCGCTGAGCAGGTCGCTTTTGGTGGCTAGAAGCTTCTTCAATCCGTTCTCGATGGACGTGGGCCCGTGGTCGGTATCCGCATCCGTGAAGAGAAGGTACTCCCCCTTGGCCGCTTTTTCCAACTGGTCTTCGGCGTTGATCTTTCCCTTCCAACCTTCCGGCAACGGCCTTCCGCTTATTTTCCTGACCCTGCCGTCCTCCTTGGAGAGCCGGTCGACAATTGCGCCGGTCCTGTCGCTGGAGTTGTCGTCCAGCACCAGGATTTCCAATGGCGCATAGCTTTGGCAGAGAAAGGAACGGATGCTTTTCTCGATGACTGCTTCCTCGTTGCGGGCAGGGATGCAGACGCTTACCGTGGGGTTCCCTGCAAGCGGCTTCTTGGCCAGCTTGTTCAGGTGACGCATCCACAGGATGTTGGACAGGGTAAGCAGGAACGCGTATATTCCCACTATCAGGACAATCCACGCAAGCACAAGCACGGAAGACTCCTCGGCGTCGGGTTACTGGTTCAGACGCCGAATGATATCTCCTTTGGAGACCGGTTCCTGCGTCTCGAGATATTGTACTTTGCAGTGATCGATCTGGTCAACATATTCGAAAGAACTGTCGAGTAACTTGAAATTGGTGTCGACCATCGTCGGCCTGGAGGGATCCAGGTACTCGATTTGTTCTCCCCGCTTGATCTGGTTGCGCAGGTCAAGACTGTACACGTGAGGCCGGACCTCGTCCCCGATCATGCCGCAGAACGTATAATCCCTGATATAGGAACCTCCGTCCATCGTGGAGACCGGTCCCTGGCCGTAGAAGAAACCGGTGCAGTAGGGGCGGTGGCTGACGTTGAAGATATCCTCGCGGTAGCTGGCCGCATGGGGGTCCCCATCCATCACCTTGCGGTAGGCACGGGTGACCGCAGCCACGTAATAAGGGCTTTTCATCCGTCCCTCGATCTTGAAGGAAGAAACTCCCGCATCCTCCAGGTCCTGCAGGTGGTCGATCATGCAAAGGTCTTTGGAGGAGAGGATGGTGGTATAGCCCTTTTCCTCTTCGATGGGATACCACTCTCCGGGCCGTTCCTGTTCCTCGAGCCGGTAGTGCCAGCGGCAGGCGTGGGCACAGTCTCCCTGCTGCCCGCTCCTGCCGACCAGGAAGGAGGAGAGCAGGCACCGTCCCGAGTAGGCCATGCACATGGCTCCGTGGACGAAGACCTCGAGATCCAGGTCCGGATTGGCGTCGCGGATGCGGCGGATATCGTCGATCGGGGTCTCGCGCCCAAGGATGACCCGCTTGAAGCCAAGGGAACGATACACCTTGCAGGCCTCGCTGTTGGTGCAGGAAGCCTGGGTGGAGAGGTGGAGCTCGACATCATTCTTCCCGTTGTCGCGCAGCACCTTCGCCGCACCCATGTCGCTGACGATGAAGGCATCGAAGGGCCACTCGCTGATTTCCTCGAGCCTGCGTTTCAAATCCTCGATCTGTCCTTCGTGGAAAAGGATGTTGAGCGCGCAGTAAAGCTTCTTGCCGCTTTTCCGCTTCAGCGCGGCGACCTCGGCCAGGTCGTCACGGGTGAAGTTGCCGGCATTGGCCCGGAGGCTGAACTCGTCAAGCCCCATATAGGCCGCGTCGGCTCCATAGGCGAAGGCGATCTTCAGCTTTTCCAGGTTGCCGGCCGGGGCGAGCAGCTCAGCCATGCAAGGCCTCCTTCAAGGCCTCTGCCAACTCCTTGGCGAACACCTTGAACTCGGGATGGTCATCTTCGGTCGGCTCAATTTTCTCCATCGGCTTGCGTTCCTTGTCATGAGGGAACGCGTAGCCGAGCACCTCTTCAATCGTCGCGACGGGGTGGAAGACGACGCCTTCCTTGACCTCATCGGTCAGCTTGTCCAGATCGCGCTGGTTGAACTTCGGGTAGAGGATGGTCTTGACCTGGTTGCGTTTGGCTGCCAGCACCTTTTCCTTCAACCCTCCAATCGGCATCACCTTTCCCTTCAGGGTCAGTTCTCCGGTCATGGCGAGATCTGGCGCCATCACCTGACCGGTGACCAGGCTGTAAAGGGCCACGGTCATCGTGATGCCTGCCGACGGTCCGTCCTTGGGCGTCGCGCCTTCGGGGACATGCAGGTGGACGTTGTGGGTCTGGAACCAAGACTCGTCGATCCCATGCTCCTTGGCGTGGGACTTGATCCAGCTCCAGGCGATTCCCACCGATTCCTGCATCACGTCGCCCAGCTGGCCGGTAAGCTTCAGCTCGCCCTTGCCCGGCATCGCCTCGGCCTCGATCAGCAGGACGTCTCCGCCCATGCTTGTCCAGGCAAGACCGACTGCCGTGCCGGGCTTGTCCGCCTTGACGATCTCATCCTGCGTGAAGATTGGCTGCCCAAGGTACTCGACCAGCTTCTGGTCATCGATCTTGACCGGAAGGACCGCATCTTTCTTCTCCTGGATCTCCAATGCGACCTTCCGATTGATCTTGTCCAGCAGCTTCTCGAAATGGCGCACTCCCGCCTCACGGGCATACTGCTCGGCAATCTTCAACAGGATCTTCGTGCTGTAGCGCACCTCCTTGTCGGTCAGCCCTTGGTTACGCAGCGATTTCGGCAGCAGATACTTCTTGCCGATGGAAAGCTTCTCCTGGCTGGTATAGCCGCTCATCTCGATGATCTCCATACGGTCGAGCAGCGGACTGGGGATGGTGTCCAGGCTGTTGGCCGTACAAATGAAGAGCACCTCGCTGACATCAAAGGGCAGGTCAAGGTAGTTGTCCCGGAAGGAGGAGTTCTGCTCGGGGTCGAGGACCTCGAGCAAAGCGCTTGCGGGATCGCCCTGCAGGCTCTGTCCCATCTTGTCGATCTCGTCGATCAGGAAGACCGGGTTCTTGACCTTGGTGATCTTCAGGCCTTGGATGATCTTGCCCGGCATGGCTCCGATATAGGTCCTCCGGTGGCCCTTGATTTCCGCCTCGTCGTTCATTCCTCCGACGGAGAAGCGGAAATACTTCTTCTTCAAGGCGTGGGCGATCGAGATGCCGACGCTGGTCTTGCCGACACCCGGAGGGCCGACCAGGCAGATGATGGCCCCTTTGGTATCGCCCTTCTTCTTGCGCACAGCGAGGAACTCAAGGATACGGTCCTTGACATCCTTCATGCCGTAGTGGTCATGCTCCAGTACCTTGCGGGCGCCCTCGATGGAGAAGTTCTCCGGCTTGGGCTCATTCCACGGCAGGTCCGCGATTGTCTCCAGATAGCTTTTGCTGATCGAGTATTCGGGCGAGGAAGGCTCCAGCGAGTCGAGCCGGTTCATCTCCTTTTCGACCGCCTCTTTCACCTCGTCGGAAAGGGAAAGCCCCGCGAACTTCTTTTTCAGCCTGTCCATCAGCTCGCTTTTCGGGTTGGTGGTCATGCCGAGTTCCTGCTGGATGCTCTTCAGCTCTTCCCGGAGGAAGTACTCTCGCTGGTTCTTCTCGACCTTCTGGTTGACTCGTTGCTGGATTTTCTCCTGCACTTCGGCAATCGACTGCTCGTTCTTGATGAAGACGAGCACCTTCTCGATCCTGCGCCGGACCACCAGGGTCTCCAGAACGGATTGCTGTTGCCTGCGGTCCACGCTGAGAATCGACGCGATGAAGTCGGCGAGCTTGCCCGGGTGGTCGATGTTGACCATGTTCAGCCGCATTTCCTCGCTGAATATCCGGTTGTTGCGGGTCAGCTGACGCATCTCGCTGACGAGCAGCCGGGTCCACGCCCGCAGTTCCTCCGGCTCGTCCTCGATATCGTCCAGGTACTGGACGTTGGCGACCAAATATTGGCCGCTGGGAAAGTATTCAAGCGTCTTGAAACGTTTGATGGTGGAGATGAAGACGCTTTCCCCGCCCTCGGGAAGCTTGATCCGCTTGACGATCCGCGCGACGGTACCCGTCTCGTAGAGGTCCTGCGGCGTGTAGGGCCCATCCTTGGGACTTTCATCCTTGGTGAGCAAAAGGCCGACATAGCTGCCGTGGCGGACCGCCTGGTCGACGACGTCAAGGTCGCTCTGGTCGGTCAGCATCAATGGGGTGAAAAGCCCCGGGAAGACCGGATTGCCGACGACCGGGAGGATGAAGAGATTGTTGGGAAGCGCCTGTTCCACTGGAAGTAATTCTTTTTCAGACATGTAGCGTATACACCTCGCGTTCCAAACATACTGAAAGAAATGCATAAAGGAAAGCGGTTTTTATCGAAGTGCCGGGCTGCATCCTGCAGAAAGGGAGAGGAAAAGGCAAAAAACCAGGATACCGGAAGACGAACACAACAAGCCCGGTTGGTCAGTCCTCGTACCCTTTTTTCAGCCATCGGACGCCCAGGTAGCAGAAGGGCGTGTCGCACAGGGCGAAAACCACCTTGAAACCCCAATAGGGGAGCACCAGGCTGAAGACGAAGGCCGTGGTGAACTTCGGGCTCAGGTGCCAGAAGGCCAGATACTCGAAGATACAGGTGTCGATGAACTGGCTGATGATGGTCGCGACATTGTTGCGGATCCAGAGTTTCCTGCCGTTGCAAGCCTTGCGCAGGGAGAAGAAAAGGCGCACGTCCAGGTTCTGGCTGATGATGAAGGAAATCAGCGACGCGATCGTCATGCGCAGCGTGCTGCCGAAGACGGCGACATAGGCCTCCTGGTTCCCCCAGGTGGCATTCGGCCGCATGCGGATGCACAGCCAGGTGAAGCCGAGCAGGACCACCAGCATGGCCTCGGCGACCTGGACGAACAGTCTGGCCCGTTCTTCTCCGGAGACCTCGCCGACAATATCGGTGATCAGGAACATGAAAGGCATCATGAAGATTCCCACCGAGACCCGGATTCCAGCCAGATTGGTGATTTTCGTCCCAAGCGTGTTCGCCATGACCATGAAGGCGACGTACATTCCAAGCAGAAACAGTTCTTTCTTCGATGTCCGCATGACGCATACTTTACACAAAAGGGTATCTCGGGAAAAGCGAATCGTGGTTTACAATATTGTTGCATTCTGTTGCGTTCGTGGTATGATGGGGATGTCCGAGGAGGAATACGGATGTCTGGAAAGCTGATTGTCATTGCCATTGGAGGAAACAGCCTCATTGAGGATCCAAAACACGTGACGGTTTCCGCCCAGTACGAGGCGGCCCGGAAGACCGCGGCCCATATTGTCAGCCTGGCGAAGGCCGGCAACCGCGTCGTCATCGCCCATGGGAACGGCCCGCAGGTGGGATACATCCTGTTACGCGCCGAGTATTCCCGCTCGATCCTGCATACGGTTCCGCTTGACTCGTGCGTGGCCGATACCCAGGGCGCCATCGGCTACAACCTGCAGATGGCGTTGGACAACGAGTTCCACAAGGTAGGCATGCAGCCGCCGGTGGCGACTGTCGTCACCCAGGTGGAGGTCGCTGCCGACGACCCGTCCTTCCAGAAACCGACCAAGCCGATCGGCTCCTTCTTCAGCAAGGAAGACGCGGACTACCATGCCCTGCACGACGGCTGGAGCGTGGTGGAGGATGCGGGACGCGGCTACCGCCGTGTCGTTCCCAGCCCGAAACCGAAATCGATCGTCGAGATCGCCACGATCAAGGCCCTGCTGGACCAAGGCGTGATTGTCATCGCCGCTGGCGGTGGAGGCATCCCCGTGGTCCGCGACCAGAACGGCCTGCTCCACGGCAGGGAAGCCGTCATCGACAAAGACCTGGCCGCCGCCCTGATGGCCAAAGACCTGCATGCGGACCTTTTCGTCATCTCCACCGCGGTCGAGAAGGTCTGTCTGGACTATCGCAAGCCGACCCAGCGTACCCTTGATCAGATGACGGTCGACGAGGCGAGAACGTACACTGCCGAAGGACAGTTCGCTCCAGGGTCCATGCTTCCGAAAGTGCAGGCGATTACCGACTTCGTCCAGAGCACCGGCAACATCGGCATCATCACCGACCCGGAGCACCTGTACGACGCCGTTTACGGCAACCAAGGAACCAAGATTGTCCGCTGACGGTTGGAAATGCAAGGATGGCAAGAGCATGGTGATCACGTTCGGAGTGGTCGCCGTGCTCGTCCTGTGCATGTATGGCTTCTGGAGAAGCCAACGAACGAACAGCCTTGCCATGGCCTCCAGCCTGCTTTCCCAAGAGGAGGAAGAACTCCAGGCCCTGTTTTCCCAACGCTTCCAGGTGGCGGGCGAGCTGGCAACCCGGAGCGGGGATCGCGCGTTGCAGTCGATTCTTTCCGCCCCTAGGACTTCCGAGGAAGCGGTGGGCGCCGCATACGCCAGAAGCGACCAGCGGATCGCGCAGCTCCAGAGGGAACTGGCCAAAAACGGCAGGCTGGAGGAAGTCCAGGACCTGTTTGTCCGACTGAGCGCGATTGAAGACGAGATTGTCGCCCGTTATGCCCCATACCAGAGCCGGAGGGAAGGATACCAGCGGAGCCTGACTCCAAGGGACATCAAGCGTGGGGCGAGACAGTTTCCGGTCTGGGAGATTGGAGCCGCGTTAAGCGCCCGCCCCTGACCCATGCAGTCAGATAGATGGGAAGGACCAGCAACTCGGTTCCGAAGTTCGACCCGTAGGGGTTGCAAAGGGAAAGCGCCAATACCGCCAAAGCAGGTACCGAGAGCCCTTTGAGAATCCATCGGGCCCGTTCTTCCTCGCCCTTGTGGATACTCCTCATCGCCACGAAGAGCAACGGGTTGAGGTACAGGATGGTGGTGTTGCCCCAGGTCATGTCCAGGTCGGTCAGGCACATGCCGTACAGAAGCACGCAGGAAAGCAATCCAAGGACGAACAGGATGGTCCCCATCATCCAGTGCCAGAGGGGTTTCTCCCGGACCAGGATGAGCATGGAGGACAGGCAGAGGCCGATGGCGAGGGGAAGGATCACCAGCGCAAGGAAAGGACTGCCATCCTTGTTGGCGATCGTTCCTTCCTGAACCACCTCGCCTTGGATTCCGAAGAAATCCCCGATTGCGCCGCCCAGCGTGTCAGGCAGGAACATGGCATCCCAGAGGGAAAGCCTGGTGTCGACGCTCGGACCTTGGAGGAAATTGAGGATCCAGCAGAGCGCCGGATTCCTGCTCAGTTTCCGGTTTGCCGCGCTCCGGTAGCTGGTGGGGGCGATCGGTTGGGTTTCCGCCCAGTCCTTGAAAGCTCCGCCGGTGGAGGCATCCACGATGTCCCGGATCCGGGTCGAGCAATTATCCCTGTAGAAATGGTAGAGGTACTGGTCGTTGCCGCTTTGGGTGTTCTCCTCCAGGAAACGGATCATTCCGAGTTTCTGGCTGTCGGAGAGGGGAAGGTCGTAGCGGATGATGCTGCGTCCGCTTTCCTCCTCGCTTCGTAGCCGCCAAGTTCCATCGGTGCGCCAGACGTTGTAGAGCATGCGTCCTTTGAGAAAGTCCAGGAAAAACCCCGGCTTGGACGTGTCGAAGACCCCATAGTCGTAGACGATCGACCTGCCATCGGGTTCCTCCACCAGAAACGCTACGTGGCCGAACCAGCTGTACAGCGGTCCTAAGGAACCCATGACCAGCACGCTGATATGGCACTGTCCGGCATACACCTTTGCATCTCCGGACAGGGGTGTGGAGAAGTCGGTCGCCGCTAGTGCGGCTTGGCTGTCAAACGGTTGCTCGGGGTTGTAGGGATGCAAGCTGGCCCCAGTCAGGCTTGAGCCCAGACAGACGAGCAGCAACAGCAAGGCCGGAAGACGTTTCATACGGGACAGCATAGCACGAGTAACGGGGGCAATGCACGCTAGGAGAAGATTTGTGAAGTTGGGATGGCGAATGCAAGATCCTACAGTATACTTGTCAAAAACGAATCTGAATATGCAAGGAAGCAACCTATGAAACGAACCATTCGGTATATCACGTTAAGCGCAGCGGTGCTCGCCCTGGCGGTCTCCTGTGGCAAGAAACAGGAAAGCTCCAGCGCTCCCGAGATTCCCCAGAGCGCTCCGGTGGCGGTTGCCAGCCGGTCCGCAAGCGAGCCAGCGAAGGCGCCGGATCCCGCCCCTGGGCCGGAACCCGTGGTCCAGGAGGAAAGTGCCCCTGTCGCCGAGACACGGACCAGGCTGTTTGACGACCTTTTCCAGGCGGCCCGGGAGGCTGCCGATGCCGGGGAGATCGAGGTCCTGCTTTCCAACGGAGCCAGCCTTTCCGCGCGGGGACCGCACGGTGTGACGCCGCTGATGATGGCCGCGCAGTACAACAAGAACGCCCAGGTGGTGCAGGCGTTGGTAGGAGATGTGCTCCACGCCAAGGACGAGCGAGGGATGCATGCCTTGGCTTACGCCGCACGCTATAACGATACTGTCGGGGTGCTGGAGGTGCTGCTTGCCGGAGCCACCCAGGATGAGAAGGACACCGCCCTCCTGCTTGCCAGCCAGTACAACACCGATGAGGTGGTCAAGGCGTTGCTGGCTTCTGGCGCGAATGCCCAGGCCCGTACCCGCCGTGGCACCAAGGCCCTGTACGTAGCGGCAAGCGAGAATCAGGATCCGAATGTGGTGAAGCTCCTTTTGAGCGGCAGCCAGAACGAGCTGGATACCGCCCTTTTCTATGCCGCGAGCGGCAACTGTCCCGAGGTGGTGAAGGAGCTGTTGGACGCGGGTGCCTTCGTCAACCAGACCGACCGCATGGGTGCCACCGCGCTGATGTACGCCGCACGATACAACCAGAATCCCGAGGTGCTCCGCACGCTGGTTTCTGCCGGGGCGGACGTCAACCAGGTGAGCCTGTTCGGCGAGAACGCCCTGAGCTTTGCCGCGGAGAACGGCAATACCGCCATGGCGCAGGCCCTGATCGAGGAGGGAGCCGATATCAACTCGATCCAGGTCAACGGCAGGCCGGTGGTGCTGTACGCCGTCGAGTCGAAGCTTGACAACGACATCCTTGCCTATGTCCTTGACCACGGAGCCGAGGTGGACGCCCCCGACTGGTGCGGCAATACCGCCTTCATGATTGCCGCGGCTGACGGCGACTACGACCGGGCGAAGCTGTTGCTCGCGCATGGCGCCGACGTCAATGCCGTCAATTTCCGTGGGGAGACCGCTTTGACGCAGGCTGTCCGCAGGGGTGACGCGGATGCCGTCAAGGCGCTGGTCGAGGAGGCGAAGGCGGATACCTCCATGCGTGACCGCTTCGGCCTGACTGCCGGACAGGTCGCCGTGCGCCTCGGACAGAAGGAGATCGCCGGTTACCTGGGAGAGAAGGTTCCTGAGGCAAAGCCCGTTCCGGTACGCAGCCAGTTCAGCTTCCGCCGTTCCTTCACCAACGACGGCTACCAGCTGCAGGTGGGGGTGCAGAAGGGGGATGTCGACGCCACGGTGACGGTCACCACCCAGGGTGGAAACGGTACGGTTGCCTACAGCGGAATCGACGCTGCCTTGGTTGACAGCTATCTCGCGGGGGAAAGCAAGCAGATCGAGGGGCTGACCTACAGCGATGATGGAGCCGGTGCTGTCTCGATTTCGTATCCTGGCTATGGGCCTCTGGACGACCAGATTGTCGCCGACTGGCTGGTCGAGGACGCGCTGAGCCAAGCCTTTTGACCAAACGGGTTTCTTTGAATGCCGCCTCTCCCTGTGAGGGGCGGTTTTCGTTTCACCGCTCCCTTGCTATATTGGAGATGAGGGAAGAAAGTGGAACGGAATATCGCGACCAAGGCAATCGTGCTTTCCAGCGAGCGGAGCGGGAACGCCGACCGTCGCTTCCGGTTGTTGTCCGAGGATTTGGGAATCATCTACGTCACCAGCTTCGGTGCCCGAAAGTCGAACAAGGCGGTGAAGGTGGGTTTTTTGGCTGACGGGACTTTCTTCCTGTACCATAATCCGGTCAAGCACAGCTATACGCTCAACGATGTCGGCATCGACTCCTCCCACACGTCCATTGTGGAGGACCTGGACGCCGACTACACGGCCATGTGCTTCTGCGAGCTGTTGATCAGGACCAATGGCGGGGACCAGAAGGCGACATACCGCCTGTTGAAGGCCTCGCTGACCGCCTTGGAGACGCCGGTCGTTTCCAAAAGCCAGGTGCTGATCCAATTCATCTGGAACCTGATCGACGTGCTGGGCATGCGGCCTGACCTTTCCTGCTGTCCCTCGTGCGGACGTTCCTACGAGGAGAACGAAATCCTCGGTTTTTCCTATCCGCTTACTGCCCCTTGTTGCCAAAGTTGTGCTACAGTGGATACCAGTATGCTGCTTCCCCCCGGAGCGCGCCGGTATTTGGCCTTCACCTGCTCCATGTCCTTTGGTCAGGCGGTGACGGTCGCGTTAAGTCCTGCCGCGCGGCTGCGGATCAAGCGCTACCTGTTCAGGTACGTCTCCATGATACTTGGTGGCAGACCCCTGAAGACCCTGGAGGGTTCGATCCTCCAGAGCATGGATTGAATCTTTATGTAGTGAAGGTTTTTATACATGAAATGGAACAAGCGCCCGGTACCTTCCCAGAAGGTACGGAGGTTGCATGAGCAGTTCGGCATCGACCTGCTCACGGCCTCCATCATGGTCCGAAGGGGTATCGAGGACCGAGAGCAGGTCAAGTTTTATCTGGAGAATGGGCTTTCCTTTCTCCACAACCCGTTCCTGTTCGAGGATATGGAGACGGCGGTCGACCGTATTTGGGAGGCAATCGAGGGCAAGGAGCTCATCCGCGTCTTCGGTGACCGCGATGTGGATGGCATCACCAGCACGACACTTTTGGTAAGCGAATTGCAGCGACTCGGCGGCAGAGTGGATTACCGCCTTCCCGAGGGGGACGAGCCGTATGGCATGACCTTGGAGGGGATTGACGAGGCGCACCGTGACGGGGTGACGCTGGTCATCACCGTCGACTGCGGTATTTCCAGCTTCCAGGAGACCGCCAGAGCACGGGAACTGGGAATCGACACGTTGGTGCTCGACCACCATCTTTCCGACGACCAGCTGCCTCCGGCCATGGCCATCATCGACCCGAAGGTCGAGGGATGCGGCTATCCGTTCGAGCACCTGGCGGCCTGCGGTGTCGTCGCCAAGGTGATCTGGGCGCTCCGTTTCGCCAAGACCGATTTCTACCATGAGCCCTATATCCTGCTGCACGCCCAGCCGGGAAAGAGTGACACCATCGTCATCAGCGCGGTGAAGATGGAGAACTTCATGGAGGAGGAGCGTCTCTTCGAGGAAATCAATCCCGGGGTGATGGACCTGTCCACCAGCCAGTCCGCGAAGTTCCTCTCCGGAGGCCTTCCGATTCTTGTCATCGACGCCCAGATCGAGCAGAACCAGCTTCGCACCGCCTTCGGCAAGTCGGTCGACATCAATCTGGTCGACATGCGGCCTCAGATGGAGCAGGCGCTTCCGATGATCAAGGGAAAGAGCCTCTTCACCCTGAGCACGATGAGCCGGGGTAGCAGGTATACCGAGGATGGAAACGGAGAGCTTTCCACCTTGGTCGGCCTGTTCAACGCGTTCGTCATGAAGAAATACCCCGATTTGGACAGCGGCTATGACTCGATCCTCGACCTGGTCGCCATCGGGACGGTCGCCGACTTGATGCCGATGGTCAATGAGAACCGCATCCTGGTCCGCAGGGGCCTGAAGATGATCGAGAGTGGAAGCAGGCCCAGCCTGCAGCCGCTGCTCTCCATGCAGAAACTGGCGGGTCGTCCGCTGACCAGTCTGGATATTTCCTGGTATCTTACCCCGGTGATCAACGCCGCGGGACGCATGGGCAAGCCCGAGGTCGCGCTCCAGATGCTCTTGAGCAAGGATATTCCCGCAGCCCAAAGCTACGCCACCCAGCTTGTGGAGCTGAACAAGCAACGGCAGAAACTGGGCGAGGATTCCTGGAGCAGGATTCTTCCGATAGCCAGGGATAGCTATGAGCGTTCCGGCTCGAAAATCGTCCTGGTCGAGGATGCGCAGGTGAGCAGGGGTATGACGGGTCTGATGGCATCCCGCCTGCTGAAGCAGTTCGATGTTCCTTCCTTGGTGCTGGCGACCGTAGGAGGAGACCGCATCAGTGGTTCGATCCGTTCTCCGCAGAACTTCAACTGCCGGGATTTCCTTTCCCGCTTCGGGGACTTGTTCCAGGACTTTGGCGGCCACGCTTGCGCCGGCGGGTTCTCCATGGAAAAAGGCAAGCTCGAGGAGCTGAAGCGCCGCATCGTCGACGTGGTCGACTCGATGGATATCGGGGACTCGGAAGAGGAAAGCCTTGACATCGACTGCTCGTTGCCTGCCAGCTATCTGACCCCGGACCTGATCCGCAAGGTGGAGTTCTTCGAGCCTTATGGGGAGCAGAACAGCCAGGTTGTCTTTGCCATAGAGGGTGCCCGTATCAGCGACCTGAAGATCATGAACAGCCATTCCGGTACCGCCCAGCATGTGAAGTTCACGTTGGAGTACGGTTCCTTCAAGTGGCCTGCGGTGTACTGGAACGCGGCGGGGAAGGTCAACTCGGAGTTCGCGCTGGGGGATGTGGTGGATGTGGCCTTCCGCATGAGCCGGAACTACTTCCGGCAGGAGTCGAGCCTGCAGCTGATTGTCATCGACTGCAAGCGGAGTTCTTGACACCCTGTCCCATTTCACGTAGAGTGGACGCTGTTGAGTCCAGACCCAGGCACTGGGAAAGGAGGTGAGAGGAAATGGCATTTGTCAAGGTTGACGAGCAGGAGCCTTTGGAGAAATCGATCAAGCGCTTCAAGAGAATGGTCGAGAAAGAAGGCATCATCCGCGAGTGGAAAAAGCGCGAATACTACGAAAAGCCCTCCACCATCAAGAACCGTGAGAACAAAGCGAACGCACGGAAGCAGATGAAAAAGGTCCGGAAGATGCACTCTTCCAAGAGCTATTGAGTTCAAAAGCCTGACTTGCAAAGTCGGGCTTTTTCGTATCCATGGCTTCTCCCGCGATACCGTTTCATGGAATACCTCAAAAATTTCTTTTCTCTTTGGTCTCGTAGAGAAAAACTTTCTTATACCGCAGAAAATTCAGGAAATTTGCAAAAATCATCAAAATAGAATGAAATAATTTGACGGAAGGTCGAACCTGTCCCATACTGAGGATACCCTATGACCTGAAGGAGAATTTTGTATGCTCATTCTCATTTGTGATGCATTTGATGCCTCCATGCCGGAGAAGCTTGCCCGGTTCGGAGAGGTCACGAGCGACAACAGTCGTCTCGCGGAAGCCACCGTCGCCCTTGTGCGCTCCAAGACGAAGTGCACCAAGGAATGGATCGACCAGGCGCCAAACCTGAAGGTGATCATCCGTGGCGGAGTCGGCACAGACAATATCGACAAGACCTACGCGAAGGAAAAGGGGATTATCGTACACAACACGCCAAAGTCCAGCGCGATTGCGGTCGCCGAGCTGGCGTTCGCCCTGATGCTCAGCACGCCGAACCATATCGTCCGCTACCATGAGGGCATGAAGGGCGGCCAGTGGCTGAAGAAGGAAAAGAGGACCGAGCTGTTTGGCAAGACCCTCTGCCTGTTCGGCATCGGCCATATCGCCAGCGAGGTCGCCATCCGCGCCAAGGCTTTTGGCATGAAGGTGGTCGCCTACGACAAGTATGTGAAGTCCAGCCCGGTCGCCGAAATGAAGGCGAGCCCCGAAGAGGCGGTGGTGGATGCCGATTACATTTCCCTGCACATGCCCCTTACCGACGAGACCAAGGGCATGGTGAATGAAAAGCTGCTGTCCCACTGCCAGAAGGCCCCGGTCGTCATCAACACGTGCCGCGCGCTGGTGGTCGACGAAAACGACATGGTCAAGATGCTGGAGGGTGGAAAGGTCTCCTGGTACTGCACCGACGTCTGGCCGCATGATCCGCCTGAGGCTGACGACCCGATCATCAGGGAAGAGCATGTGACATTGACCCCGCACGTGGGTGCCAACAGCGTGGAGAACCTGTTGCGCATCGGTAATGAGACGGTAGAGATTCTGGA
>Ga0256404_1009068_pt1 | contig 14478 bp, 8 predicted proteins | sample RumenRJG_01DNA_FD_185990 | JGI IMG/M metagenome (GOLD analysis project Ga0256404, IMG submission 185990) | Bovine rumen microbial communities from Lethbridge, Alberta, Canada - RJG_01 | ecosystem: Host-associated > Mammals > Digestive system > Stomach > Rumen | place: Canada: Alberta | collected...
AGTTCGAACTGCTCTGCAGAGAACTGGAGGGATACACGCACAGATGCACCTTCAGCTTCCTGGAGATGTACGGCAAGCTCCATAACAGGCCGGAACTCCGCTCGGTGACCTTCGCGGAGATGGACGCCATGGCGGAGATGATGGTCCCCATCGCCGAGAGGTACGGCATGAAGCTCAGCTACTGCTGCGCCAAGCACGATCTTAGCAGGTTCGGCATCGAACCCAGGGGATGCATCGACCGCCAGATGATGCGCACCCTGGACATCCCCTTCGAGGAGATGGACACCCCGCTGAGGGTCGGATGCAGGTGCGTGAAGAACATAGACATCGGGAGCTACGACACCTGCCTGCACAACTGCATCTACTGCTACGCGAACGGACGCAGCAGGGAGCAGAGAAGGATGAAGGACTACGACCCCGAGGGGGAGATGCTCTACGGCACCCTATCCCCGGAGGACACGGTGGTTCCGCTGAAAGGGAGGGACGTCCCGAAACTGGAGGAGTACTTCGAGTACACCCAGTACGGGAACGTGCCCTCGTTGCGTAGGTGAGGGTTCACTCCCAGACTTCTTTGATGCCGGCCTCGCGGTCGGAGGCGAGCTCCCTCTCCATCCTGCCCTTGGAGAACAGGACGGAATCCATGAAGGCGACCCAGCAGACCTCTACGACGATGGATGCCGCGATGGCGACCATCGCGCTGCCGATGGCGGGCCCGGTGAGGACCGAAGCGCACAGGGCGAGGGCGATTCCCTTGTTCTTGTAGGAGATCATCAGGATGTCAGTGACCCTCTGCGACCAGGAGATCCTCATCCTCTTCTCGACGTATTCGGAGGAAAGACCCAGACCGATATCGCGGAGTGCTGCGATGATCATGAACACTGCCATCACGGTAAGACCTGCCTTGCCGAAATCGGTGGATCCCACCGAGACCCATACCAGGAAGGCGATGATACAGTTGAGCACTACTGCCATGACGGTCTTGTCGATCTTCACCCAAGTGATGGCACGTGATACCACCAGGGGCACACCTATCAGTTCCAGGACCACGATGACCACCTGGGTCATGTCAACGGTCTCGCCGAGAGTGAGCCATACGATGAACGGAATCCACACGAGCGAGACGATGTAAACGACGATGGTGGACCTGAGTGCATGCTCCAGGTCTCCGCGGAGAATCAGAGAAAGCGGTCCCACGGAACCGGCAAAAGGAGTAGCGGCCAGGAATACCAGCCCCACGGCGTACTTTCCGTACTCGGGGGAATCCTTCAGGAGGAAATATGCGATAAGAGGAATCGAGGATGCCACCACCAATCCGAGGAAGATCGCTCTCGCCACGGATTTGGCGTTCTTCACAGGATTCAGGTCGTTGTAGGGGATCCTGGACATGGTGACGGTCAGCATGCATGCCAGCAGGAAGATGGTAATGTTGCTGCGGAGCCCGCTGTCCTTGGCCAGGAAGTCAGGGTAGACGCCGGTGACGAACTGGTTGGTGAGCAGGGAGACAACCACTGCGAGCCCCATCATGAAAGCGGTGCTGGTCAGCAGTTTGACAATCATTTTCATGCCGCTGTAAAAGACGAGGGGATATTAATATATTGACTATCATGAAATTTTTAATGATAATCATTAAACAATAAATCACTCCGAATCCTCATCCTCGGTATACTCGAGGATGTCCCCGGGCTGGCATCCCAGGGCTTTGCAGATCCCATTCAGGGTGGAGAAGCGGATGGCGCAGATCTTCCCGGTCTTGATATTGGAGAGATTCACGTTGCTGATCCCCACCAGTTCCGCCAGTTGATTAAGCGTGATCTTGCGGTCGGCCATCACCCTGTCCAATCTGAGAATTATGGCCATGGTATCACAGGGTATGGTCGGATTCGTTCTGAAGGACGGATCCGTAACGGATGATCAATGCGAAGCTGTAGAGGATGACGGACACCAATATACAGCCGAAGAAGACGAAGGCAGCGAAGAGGATTCCGTGCGGTCCGAGGAGTCCGAAAACACCCATCATAATCGCTGCAATCAGGTATATCTGGGACAGTCTCAGAACAGGGCGGGTGTTGGTCTCGGTGAAGGGGCTGTGCTCGGTGCTGATGGAGGTCATGACCAGGTAGGTGACGAACACGGTGACGACCGCCAGAGCGAGGATGGCGACTATCGCGAAGTATGCGGCTCCGACCTGCAGGGGTGTGTGGCCCTCGAAACGGATGCCGATACAGTCCTGGAGGAACGATGCCATCCCGTCGGAGAAGAATGATGCAACACCTATGACCAGATATGCCGCCAGGACCGCTATGATTACGGCCGTTCCCCCGAGCATGACGCGGGAACCGTACTGACATACCTTCTTCAGTGTGTGCAGGTCGCCTCTCATACCCTATCGATTTTCAATAATCATTATAAAATTATCGTTTATCGATAAGCGAGGGTTCTTTTAAGAGTTCGCCAATGGTCCCGCATGGCCGATGTAAAACCCGTGAAAGCGGGATGGTTCAACGTCTTCCGCCCGTGGACGCTCCACGGAGCGATAATTCCCGCACTCATCGGCGGAGCTGTTAGCTATCACGACGGCACCTTCTGCTGGTGGATCTTCCTGATGACCGTGGCCTGCTGCATTCTCCTGCAGTCGGCGGCCAATATCCTGAACACCTACGGCGACTTCGTCAAGGGAACGGATACAGAGGAGAACCACACCCGCTCGCCCGAATTGGTCACCGGCACACTGAGTGCCAAGAAGGTGTTCCTGGCAGGAATGGCCTGCCTGGGGATCGTGGCGTTATGCGGTCTCGTATTCATATGGTACATCGGATGGGGAATCCTGATCTTCGGCATCCTGGGTCTCGGCGGAGCGGCCATGTATACCGTGGGCGTTTCCTACAAATACCTGGGTCTGGGACAGATTGGGGTATTCGTGCTCATGGGCATCCTGATGCCTTTGGGAACCTACTACGTGATGTCCGGAAGCATCTCCACCGAGGTGCTCCTCCTGTCGCTGCCCAACGCTTTCATGATCACCGCTGTACTCAGCGGCAACGAGATGAGAGACTACTACGAGGACAAGAAATCGAAGGTGGGCACCCTCTCCGGACACATGTCCTATGAGAACGGCATGAAACTTTACCTGATTGAGAACTTCATCGGATATCCGATACTCTTCGTGCTGATCACATTCGGATGCGTCCACTGGTTCTGCGCATTGGCCTTTATATGCCTGGTCGACGCTCACGCACTGTACGAGAACAGCAGGAAGGCCCCCACCGATGCGGGATGCAACAGACTGCTGGTCCCCATGGCATTCAAACACAACTGGCAGTTCGGATTGCTGCTGGTGATCGGTTATATCGTAGGGAACTGCGTAATCTGAGGCGGTAACATGGCAGAGGAAGAAATCAAGAGCAACGGAACACAGTTCGAAGGCAAGGAAGAATACGTCAAGGACGTGTTCACCGAGATCGCATCCTACTACGACGAGATGAACGACATCATGTCGCTCAAGATGATCAAGGGCTGGCATCGGTACATGATGAAACTGGCCGGAGACCTCACCGGGAAGAAGTGCGCGGACATCGGTACCGGCACCGGCGAGATCGCCTACTACCTGGCGGAGAAGGTCGGTCCTGAGGGAGAGGTCGTCGGTATCGACATCACCCCCGAGATGCTGAAGTACGCGGAGATGAAACAGGCCGAGAAGAACCTCCCCAAACCCGTGAAATTCGAAGTGGGGGACGCATTGGACCTGCAGTATCCCGAATGCTCTTTCTACGTCGTCACCTCCGGTTACATGCTCAGGAACGTCACCGACGTGCAGAAAGCGATAGATGAATTCTACAGGGTCCTGGAGCACGGAGGAAAGGCTATCATCGCAGAGATGGCGACCCCCGACAACAGGGTCGTCCGCTATTTCTACAACCTGTACATGAAGCACAGGGTCCAGAAGATCGGCAGGAAATACGACAAGGGTGAGAGCATCGACGGACACGGTCCCGCCTACGACTGGCTGGTCAACTCCATCCGCGGCTTCCCCCACGGCGAGGTCATGGCCGAGAAGTTCAGGAAGGCAGGGTTCAAGACCGTCATCGTCCACTCCAAGAACTTCGGTGCGGTCAACATCTACGAAGCCGTCAAGGAATGACCGCACAGGATGCAGCCATCCGTAAAAAACATGATGTGCCAGGGGTCTAAGACCCCCGGCTTTTTTCTGTTCAGAAATCCTTCGCTTTCTTGCTGGCGAAGAGGGCCTTCATGGCCTTGTACAGGAGGTAGTCGTCCACCTTCGAGGTGACCTCCATGGGGGCGTGCATCGAGAGCACGGGAACACCCATGTCGATGGTATCGATGTTGTGGATCGAGATCTCCGAGGCAATGGTGCCTCCTCCTCCCACGTCGACCTTTCCGAGCTCGCCGACCTGCCAGGGGACCTCGGCCTCCTCGAGGATGCTCCTGAGGTAGCCCATGGTCTCGGCGGAGGCGTCGTTGGTGGAGTACTTTCCCCTGCTTCCGGTGTACTTGGACACCACGGGGCCCCTTCCGAGGTAGGAGCAGTTCCTGGCCTCGAAGACCTCGGGCCATCCGGGATCGACGGCGGCGTTGACATCGCAGGAGAGGCACAGGGATTTCCTGAGGATGTGCCTCACGGAGTAGCCCCATGCCGCTCCGACGTCCTCCAGGAAGTCCTTCCAGAAGACGGACCTCATACCGGTGGGTCCGTCGGATCCGGTCTCCTCCTTGTCGGCGAAGACCATCATGGAGGTGTACTCGGGGTTCTTGGTCTCGGTCTCGGCCTTGAACTGCGCGAAGCAGCAGACCTTGTCATCCTGGCCGTAGGCGGAGATCATGGACCTGTCGAGTCCCAGGTCCTTGGGCTTGTAGGCGGGGCAGGCGCACAGCTCGGCGGACTGGAAGTCGGCCTCGGTGATGCCGTACTTCTCGTTCAGTATCTTCATGATGTTGAGCTTGACCTTGGACTGCACCTTGTCGTCGTCGAGGGGCCAGGATCCGATGAGGATGTTCAGCTGCTCTCCGTCGATGACCTTGGCGGCGGGCTTCTGGACCTGGTCGTAGGCCAGGTGGATGAGGAGGTCGGTGATGCAGAAGGCGGGGTCATCATCGTCCTCGCCGATGGTCACCTTGACGGTCTTGCCGTCGGTGAGGGTGACCACACCGTGGATGGACAGCGGGATGGTGGTCCACTGGTACTTCTTGATGCCTCCGTAGTAATGGGTCTTGAAGAAGGCCATGTCGGTGGCCTCGAAGAGGGGATTAGGCTTGAAGTCCAGACGGGGGCTGTCGGCGTGCGCGACGCTGATCCTCACACCCTCGGTCAGGGGCTTCTTGCCGAAGGTCATGGTGATGAGGTTCTTGTTGCGGTTGTTGAAATATACCTTGTCACCGGGCTTGTACTTGGTGCCGTACACGAACTCCTTGTAGCCGAGCTTCTTGACGATGGGGATGGTGTAGTCCACGATCTCTCTCTCGGTCTTGTGCTCGAGGAATCTCTTGTACTCCTCTCCGTATGCCTGGGCCTCCTCGAGGAGACCGTTCTTCTTCTCCCCGATGGCCTCGGATTTGATGAGGAGCTTCTCCTCCAGTTTCTGTCCTGCGGATTTTTCGTCCTTCTTTGCCATGAAGGGGGTAATGGAATCGGAGTATATAGATAGTTTTATTAAGAAGGACAATCGGACCCTGGACTGGATAAGTCTTCAGAAACTGCGGAACGGGCATGTGCCAGATATATCCCCTTGCCCCCGCTCAGAGTGTTGATGGAGTGGGGGTGGGGGTGAAGACACTGTAGAAGTAGATCTCCGTCAGTCCGGATCCCTCGGCCGCGGTGTCGATGACTCCGTATCCGAGGTCCTGTGCCGCGGTGTGGCCGCTGATACCGTCCCCGATGTCGGAGGCCTCTCTGGACGTGGCCGTGACCGAAACGGTTCCGTCGATGAACCCGGTGAGGTTGGCATGGCGGTATCCGGTACCGATGCCGGCCGCGTACTTTCCTCCGGTGACCGTGATATCGGAGAGCTCCGTTATCTCGATGATGCACAGGCCCTGGCCGGTGTAGACGGATGCTCCGCCCATACCGATGGCCGCTCCGTTGAATCCTCCGGTGGCGGTTATGTCGGATCCTGTGATGTTGATGACGGTCCTCCTGCTGGCATCCTCGGCGGTCTGGTATATGCCTCCGATGGCCGCGGAGTACGAGCCTCCGAGGGCGCTCGCGACGGTCGAATCGGTGATGGTGACCGTCCTGCCTCCGATGGCGGGTCCGCCGGTCTGTCCGCCGGCCGCGCCGGCGAATCCTCCGCGTGCCAGGGTGATGACCGAATCACTGACGGTTACCGTACTGCCGAATCCTCCGATACCGTACGCCAGCTAGCCGTATCCGTATGCGGAGAGGCTCTTCATGCCGACGATGCTGATGGGTCCGGGGGTGCCGGAGACCAGTCCGATACCGCTTCCTGCGCCCGTGGCCTCGGCTCCGCCGTTACCCTTGACAGTGAGGCTTCCGGTACCGGTGACGGTCAGACTCGCCGAGGTGGCCACTGCGATACCGTCGTAGCCCGCACCTCCTATGAAGGTGCAGTCGCCGTGCACGGCCAGGGTCACGATGCATCCGGGGCCAATGCTCAGAGCGGGTGCGCCGGAGGCGGTGATCTCCATGTCGCAGTAGATGCTCAGCTCGACCCTGTTGCCGGAGATCGTCTTCACGAAGGATCCCTGGGTGACGGTGACCGAGCCGTCGGAGTATTCGACGCTTATGGGGTCGCTGCCGGTGAGCTCCGCATCGTCGGCGGAGGTGATGAGGGCCACCGATGCCTGGGAGGTACCGATGACCAGCAGGGTTCCCTTGTAATACGTGACTGTGTAGTTGGGATTGGGGTTGGCGGTGACTGCCGCGGTGTTCGCGCTGTATCCCGCGGAGGTCTGGCTTCCGGTGACGGTGACGGTTCCGATGCTGTCGCCGGGCACCAGGCCGTACACGGAGTATCCGTCGCAGGACAGTGCGGTTCCGTCGTAGACCTTGCATGCGCTGTCGGCGACGACGATGGCGTCACGGGGACTCATCCTGAGCGTGAACGTGAGGGGCCCATAGGTGTGCCTGACCTCGCTCATCACGTAGCGGTCCACTCCGTCCACCTTCGTGGTGTACACCTTGCTGGGGGTGAAGGTGTAGGTGATCACCTTGTTGTTGAGACCGTCACCCACATTGGTGATGTAGATGTCGTTTCCGGAACCGCCGTCGTAGGTGTAGCTGACCTCCGACATGTCCAGGGGCACCTCTATCTCGGGCTTCACCGAGACATGCTGCTCGGTACCGTCGTAGGTCATATCGTAGTCCCCTGTGGGCAGCTTGACGTACCTCGCATAGAGGGATATGTCGTCGTTATTGCTGCTCAGCTTGAAGCAGTAGAACCCTTCGCTCAGAGTGACGGTCGGCTGGGACTTGAAGTTGGTGCTGGTGTACCATCCGTCGAAGTAGTATCCGGGGACGTCGAGCTCCGTGATGTACTCGTAATCGGAGATCCTGAGGTACATCGTCTCGCCCTGACCGATCAGCAGGGTCATGTCGGTGTTGATGTCGGCATGGTCCGAACCGGGCGCCTGGATGTAGAAGTCCACGTGCTTTCCGACCCACTTGGAGACTATGGTTATCTCCATGTCGCCGGTGACGAAGAACTGGATCTGGTAGTTCTGCAGCGAGGACTGCTTGTCGGGGATGAGGGCATAGGCGCCGCCGGCAGGGTTGATGTAGGTGGACTTGGCGGTGTCGATGGTGAAGTATCCGGAGAACACGAGGGTCAGTCTGATGATGGACCCGTATTCCAGAGCGTCAGGGGTGACGGTAACGGTGTGATCAGGGCCGTTCTGGACCAGGGTATCGTCGACGTTCACGGTCTGACCGTTCTTGTCGATGACGGCGACATAACGGTTGGCCCAGTCCGTCACGATGAACTTGATGCCTGACGTGGTCTCCTTCACTGCCGCGATGTTTGCCACGGTGTATCCATCGACCTTGTCGCCCGCCTTGACGGACACTCCCTCGGGTACGAAGAACACGATCGCCTTGTCGTTGTGGACGATGTACTGAACGCCGTCGTAGTCGCCTCCGGATACGGTGTGTTTCACGGGATCGGTCTCCTTCACGATGTATTGCACATTGTTGAAGAGCATCCAATCGATTCCCTTGGTACCCGAGACGGTGACGGTGTCGTCGTATACGATCCTCAGCGTGTAGGTCTTGGGTACCCACTGGTAGGACATGGATACGTCGCCGGTGACGGATTCGGGAACGCCGGACCAATAGCATTCCGCGAGCTTGTAATACTTCCCCATGGCTTCCGTATCCATACTGATGGAGTACCTGACTCCGCCGATGATTAAGGCACGCTTATCCCCGCCATCCGTAGCAATTGAAGTACCGTAGGGTATGGACAGGGTCACAGTCTTTCCGAGATTGGTGGATTCCTGGTGGATCTCGGCCTGGGAGGTCAGGAGATAGACATTGTACTTGCGGGTCTCACAGGTCTCTTTGATTGTGATGTTCTCGACACTGACATCCTCAAGGCTGATGGAGTATCCGTCGACCGGAACGATCAACTCGGCCCCGTTCCTCTGCCATCCGGAGTAATGCTTCGAGTCCGTGTCTTCGCTGTGGACCAGCTCGACGGTCTCGCCGTACTTGTACTGAATAGTGCTTCCTGTATGGGCCGCGTCGGTGATAGTGACGTTGACCAACGCACGGTAGTAGGTGATGACGACGATCTCGCCTGTTTCCACTTCGACCGAGATGGGGTTGGTTGTCACCTTGGTCGAGGAACCGTAGGTCTTCGTCATGAGGTCGCTCTTCGTGACATCGTCCGTGTCGATATTGTACATGGCCACGAATCCGGGCTTCACGTCCACGCAGTAGTAGACTATTCCGTTGTCGGTAACGGTCTTGGGTGCATCCGGTACGGCGTATGTGCCGTTGAGGTTCTCCGTCCTGATCCAGATATCGGTGGTGTGGTCGGACTCGACATACTTTCCGAACACGACGATCTCGCTGCCGGGCGCGCCGGAGACGGTATTGGAACTGTTGATGAGACTGAAAGATCCCCCGTTGTAGAGATACCATGCGTAGACTGTGTATGTGGTTCCCGGCACCTTCGGGTTCTGAGCCTGGGACAATACATCGAGATAGCTGTCGCCGTAGTAGACCGCGGTCACGTCCCTGGTAGGTCCGCTTGCGGCAGGCTCGCCGGTGCCGTAATAGATGCGGATGGTGTAATGGTCCCTGGTGATGGTACCATGGACGACCAGCTTGGCATCCGCGTAGGAGGTCACGTCGACGTCCTTCGAAACGTTCGTGCTCTGGTCTTTGTGAACGTTGTCATCGGGGTAGTTGAAGTAGTAGTATCCGGGCTCGAGGGTCAGGGTCAGATCCGTGGACTTGTCGACCTCCGGGTCGGTGATGTCATCATAGTAATAGTTCAGCACGTACTCCTTGAAGGCCGCGATACCGCTCCCGACCCCTGCTGGGTCATCGCATCCGGAATCCTCCACATGGTTCTTGACGCCGTTGGTGTACACCGAGATGTATCCGTAGCGGTAGATGACGCCTCCGGATATGGACAGCTCCTTCATGGTGCTGCACGCGTTCACCGCATCGGGACCTATGCCGATCACGGTGTATTCCTTGCCGCCGGCGCTGACGGTATCGCCGATGGTAATAGTGACGGCACTGGTACCCACCTTACTGATGGTAGCACCGTCGTTGAACGGATCGGTGACGACGAAGTAGAGATCGCTGGTCGTGTCGTGCAGAACGTCTCCCACAGGCACATCGGCCATGGCGTAGAGCGTCTTCGGGGTCATGATGTAGTAGTTGTTCTGCGAGGTGGTGGAGGTGATCGGCATGCCGAGCTTGTACTCGCCGCCGAAGGACCTTCCCTCGAGATACAGGTCGTGGGTACCGAGGGCGGCAGTTCCGGTGTACATGACGAGGGTGTGGTCGTTCGTACCCATATCGGGGATGTAGTCCGACTCGGTGAAGTACACCTTGGTGGTCCCGTTCATCCAGTAGAGGTCGGGGATGAGGAGCGGGTCCACGTAGAATGCGATGACGGTGACGTAATTGTTCACGTCGTCGGTGACGATGAACCTGGCGCCCTGCTCGGCATCGGAGAGCACATCGGTGTTGATTGCGGTCACGGTGTAATCGTTGCCGCCGGCGCTGAGGGTATCGTTGATGCTCACCGGGACGTTGTAGGGATGATAGATGACGGTGACGTACTTGTTCACGTCGTCGGTGACGATGAACTGGACGTGCCTGTCCGTGAAGAGGATGTTGGTGTTGATGCCCTTCACGGTGTACTCGGTGCCCTCGGCGTTCACCTTGTCGTTCACGGCGACCTCGTTGTAGAGCCCCTCGTACTCGACGAAGACCTTGACGATCTGGGGGCCGATGAGGTAGGCGGAGATGTTGGTGTCTCCCTGGACGACGAAGGTCGTGGAGATGCTGTCGATGACGTCGAACAGTCCCTCTCCGCTGCTGTACCAATGGTGGAACTCGTAACCCGCGTCGGGGGTGAAGATGACGGAGACGGAATCGCCGTAGTAGAAGGTGGTGTCGGTGAACCTCACGTATGTACCGGTATCCTCGTCGTAATAGGTGGCGAAGATAGTTCCGTGCGCGGGGTTGGCGATGGACACGCTGTAGGGGATCCTCGTCCACTTGGACTGGAACTTGATCACCAGGTTCTCGGATACCGCTCCCTCCATGCGTGCCGCACCGTCATCAGTTATCTTGATGGTCTCTACCACGTTGCCGGAGACCAGGAACTCGCCGATGTACGGGAAATCCGCCTCCCCGTTGTCGCTGATCCTCAGCGTGATGACCGTACCCGCTGGATAGACTTCGGGGGGTTCGGGACGGTTCACGAACACGAAACTGCCGTCCTCAGAATCGGCGATCTCCCATCCTCCGAGCGAATATCCGGGACGGGTCGCACCGTTGAGCGAGATGATCATCTCGTAGGGGGTGTGATCGTCGTCGGCGGGGAAGATGAGGAAGGAGGTGGGGGGATCGACCAGGGCGAGGTTGTCGACCGACTGTCCCTGTTCGATGACGGAGGAATCCATCAGGATGCTGACGGCTACATGGGATACCTTGGCGTTGAGGACCACCACATAGTATCCGTCCTCCTTGTCGTAGTGGCCGCCGGTGGTCTTCAGACGCTCCACCTCAGACAGATACGAATCGGTGTACACGGGGACGGCCTTTCCGGAGGCGTCGATGACCTGGTAGGTCCAGTAGATGAACTTGTAACCTCCGGTACTGTATTCGTCGATATTCTCCAGGTTGTACTGGGCCCACTCCAGCAGGGTCATGACCCTGTCTCCCACTCCGGGGATGGTGAAGGTGTCGGAGGTGTTGAACCTGGTACCGAACTCCATGATCTGGCAGTCCAGCAGGTCCCCGGTGTGGTGCTCGGCCTTGGACGGGTCGAGATCTACGGGGGTGTCGCCCCACATGAACTCCACCTTGACGTTCCATCCCGACCAGCGAGCGTACAGGGTCATATCCTGGGTCACGATGCCGGTGGCGGGGTCCCAGGTGTGCTCGTATTCGGTCTCGGTGTACCAGGCGAGGAAGTCGTATCCGGGCCTGACCGGGCTCTCCATGGCTCCGATTACTCCGCTGGGCATGGTGACGTACACCATGGAGGTGGTACCGTCCATGTAGTCCATGGTCACAGTGTACATGTAGCGGGCGTACAGCTCGAGGTTCCTGGTGACTGGGAGCGTGAAGGTGTAGGGGTTGTTGTATGCGATATCGGTGTACCAGCCTACGAAGTTGTCGTTGGTGGGAGGACAGTCGGGGAGGGTGACGACGGTGCCGTAGCTGTAGGTGTACTTCAGCTGGGTGCTGTCGTCGACGTGGAAGATGATACTGACGTCGGGGGTCTTGGAGACCAGGAGCGTGAGGGTGAAGGATGCCTCGGTGGCCCCGTTGTAGACGATGCGGAGGGCGAGGACGTACTTCTCCACTCCCGTGCCGGTGAACGAATTGACCTGGATCTTCAGCGATGCGGGGTATCCTCCCTGCAGGGTTCCGACGTTGGTGACGGGTGCGGAACCGTCGGTACGCAGGACGAAGGTACCCAGGCTGTTGGTCCATCCGGGGGTGTTGTTGGCATTCTTGACCGCGGTGAGGTTGAAGGCGGACACGCCGTTAGCTCCTTCGAGAGGCGTGACGGAATCCACGATGAGGTCGTAACCCGCCTTTCCGGCCGGGATGGTGAAGATGGAGCTGCCGGTTCCGTTGACGATGCTGATGTCCATGGAGGTGTTGCTGAACTCGGCCGCCTGGACGTAGATGTGCACCTTGGTCTGGATGGTGTTGACCACGACATATGCGTGGTTGCCTCCGCCGAGGTCGACCTCCACGACCTCGTTGACGTACATCAGGACGTATCCGAGGTACCTGAACTCCTCGACAAGGCTCTCCACACGGATGACCATGTAAGGGTCGCGCACCTGCACCAGACCCTCGAGATCGCCCATGATGGGGTCGAGCTGTCCGAAGTCGTTCCTCATGAGGGCTCCGTACTCGGGGTGGAGGGGATCGTCCACGAATACCAGGCGTTCGTTGTCATTGAGGGCGGTACCGATTCCGAACCTCACCTGGAACTTGCCCTCCTGAGGGTGGTCGCCGCTGGTGGAGATGTAGTCGTCCACTCCGGGGGAGTCGGGAACGAAGGTTCCTCCGGTGTAACGGTACTTGGATCCGCTCTGCAGGGAGGGCATGCTGACCGACACCTCCTTGGAGTTGTCGTATCCCGCGGTGACGGTGACCTCGTTGTTGATGGTTCCCGCCAGATACCAGCAGCGGCAGTCCGCGGAAAGGTCGGAGTAATCGGCCTTGACGAAGGTTCCCGACCTGAGGAGGACGAATCCGCCCAGCGAGTCGGGGTCTCCGAGGGCGAGCACACCGTAGCTCTGCTCGTCGCTCCTCTCGGCAAGGATTGTGTAACCGTTGGCCATACCGTAGGCCTCGGTATACACGACGTAGTCGATGATGGTGGCTTTGGTGCCCGTGGTGACGATGTACTTCATACCCGCATAGTCGCCCGAGGGGATCTCCCGGATGTCGGTGTTGACCGATTTCACAGTATAAGTCGTTCCTCCGACGATGAATGTCTTGTTTTTGCTGATATCGGTACCGTTCGTGTCGACGACGGTAACGTTCGTGCCGGAAGTGACGATGTACTTCGCCCCCGCGTAATCGCCAGACGGTACCGTCAGGATGTCGGTGTTGACGGAATCGACGGTGTATGTCGTCGCGTCGACATTGAATGTATGTCCCTTTTGAGGGACGACGCCCCAATCGATCTCCTTGAGGATGAACAGGTTACCTCCGCCGATGACGATCTTGTTCGATGGGGATGTGGCGGTGGTGGGGTCGCCGTTGGCGTTAAGGCTGTTGAGCTCGTAAATATAATTCACAGCGGCGTTGAAAACGAGGATGGTGCCTCCCTTCAGGTTGAGGTGCTCGATCCTGTAGAGGCTGTACTGAGTGTTGTTGACGTTGGCCAGGGTGTTCTCGACGGTTGCCCTTCCGTTGAGCTCCAGAACGCATCCGTCGACGGTCACGTTGGTGGCACGGTGGATGGACTCCGCGGAGATGGCGGAGAAGGAGACGAGATTCTTGAGGTAGATGGTGGTCTCTCCCCTAGTCAGACAGGAGTTACCGGATCCCATGATACTGCCGGTGAAGGTCAGGTTCTCCGATTCTGGATCCTTGGCCATGTACAGCTCTCCGCCGCCCATCACCATGTTCTTGGTGTATGCATCGGCACTGCTCTCGATGACTCCGACGTCTCCTCCGAGGTAGATGGAACCGCCGACCGTGATAGAGGTCTGCGGGTTGCTATCGGGGAGAACGTCGTTGTCGGCGAGACTCAGACTGTCCTTCCCGACGAAGATATGGGTGTCCCCGTAGGTGAGACCCTTGAATCCTCCTCCGAAGACGGAACCTTCCACGGTTCCGGCCTTGAGATAGATAATCGAATCGCTGTCGTCGGTGAACTTCTCTCCGGTACCTGCAGTCAGTATGGTACTGTAGATGCCCTTGATTGTGTAGGTACTCCCCGACTTAACGGTATCTCCAATCTTCTTTGAAGATCCGTTGAGATCTACGACATACGCGTTACCGTTCAGGACTATGAACTTCGCGCCGTCCGTCTTTACATCGGTGTTTACCGCACTTACAACATACTCCTTACCGCCGGCAGTAAGTACATCTCCCGCTTCCACTGTGGTAGAGGTAGGGCTGAATACTAGGACAAGGCCGTCGGTACCCAATGCGGAACCTCCGTAGACGGAGCCCTTGATGTATGCTCTTCCGCCGACCGTCACGTATCTGTTGCCTGTAACGGAGATTCTGCCCTCGACTCCGAGTCCTCCGCCGTACACGGTGCCCTCGATGGTTCC
>Ga0256404_1009069_pt1 | contig 14476 bp, 14 predicted proteins | sample RumenRJG_01DNA_FD_185990 | JGI IMG/M metagenome (GOLD analysis project Ga0256404, IMG submission 185990) | Bovine rumen microbial communities from Lethbridge, Alberta, Canada - RJG_01 | ecosystem: Host-associated > Mammals > Digestive system > Stomach > Rumen | place: Canada: Alberta | collected...
TTCTCCATATTCAGGAGTTCGTCTCTCAGTTTCAGTTGCATTTTACTTCCTTCTTTCCTGTCCCTTGTTCCCCTTATATTGTTATGACTATTTTGTCTTTACACTCTTTACCGCGGACCATGCCGAAACATGCTTCCTGCCGCCTACCCACCTGTATGAGCGGACCCGCACATAATAAGTGGTCTTGCGTGCGAGTTTTTTGAACCTCTTGCTTGAAGCAGTTTTCTTCGCAGTAGTTACAGTATACGAGGAAGCAAAGTCTCTCCTCGTGCTGTACTGGATCTCTATTCCGCCGATCTTATTACGGTTCTTCTTGCTGACATTCTTCCACTTAGCTGTGAAGGATGCCTTAGCCCTTCCCGGTTTTTTGATCGACACCTTAGGCAGATCGACTATGACCTTCGATACGGAGTACGATGAGCCGCAGTGTGCGCATCTGTAGCTGTCGCTGTCAAGAAGGACCGTCCTCCTCCATGCGTGACCATGTGCCGGGATTGCTTTAGTCTCGACCGCACCGCACTTATCGCAGGTCCTCTTCTGGGTCCCTGCAGCCGTGCATGTCGCAGCCTTCGCAGTCGTCCACCCCGACCATTCATGGCTGTCTGTGATGACCACCTGAGAATGAGACATCCATGACGAGTCAGCGCAATTCTCGTCACTGTAGTAATATCCGAGTCTACGCCAGCACTCCACATTACCGCTGGCCGTGCATGATGCTTCTTTTGCCGCTATATGAGTAACGGCCGGCTCTCCGGTGTCATAGTCTGCATCTGAGAGGGTCAGCTCCTGCTCAGTGTACATGCCGGTATGTTCATCACCATCTTCGTCTGTATACCCGCCGAATGTTTCATCATCGTATACGTAAGTCAGCCGGGAGAAGGTATATCCGTCATCCACATTGCCGGCACTGTATCCCTTCAGGAAATAGTTCTCAATTGCGTATTGGCCGTTATCGCAGTTCGTGATATCTGCTATGTAATTGCCGCCGTTGCCCATATGGACGATGTTCCACATATGGCCGCCCAGATTGCGTGCACCGTTATACAGATCTCCGCTCACTGTATGGCATGCTACAGCGCTGTCCGCAAAATCCGTTCTGTTGCACAGGTACTGGAAAGCCTTGGAATATCCTTCGCAGACGACATTGGTCGAGTCATTGCCGTCGAATACGTATATGAGCTGCCACGGATCACCATAGAACGGGTCAGCATTCTGGCCGCTGTTTATTCTGGCATAATACTCATTGCTCCTTCTGACCGCATCATTGTCATAGGATGCGAATTCGCAGACTCTGTTCCTGTATCCGTACAGCTTGTCAACGTCGCTCTTGTCAGAGAACTCGTTGATGATGTCAGATACGTTATCGACAGCCGCTTTCGTGCTCCTTGCCTTGTTCACATCCACTCCGCAGACGAATCCGGTGTTACTGTAATGCACCGAGCTGTCTGCATAGTCCTTCGAAACGCTGAACAGGTAGAGGAATTCCCTGGAATTGCTGCCGTACATATATCCTACCGTCTTGTCGTACCAATAGAACTCGTAAGGCAGATCCAGCATCAGCGCATTGAGCACCGAATGGTAATCTACGTCACCATAGTAGGTTACTCTGATATTCGTCCTGTTTGCGCTGCCCTCTGCTATTGCTGCGACTTTTGCCTTGAGCTGCTCATATACAGCCTTCTCATTCGCGTTCAGGACCGACACACGGCCGGCAAGCCTTGCCTTCTTCTGGATGCGGCTGATCCCTGTATCTGATGACGGAGCTGTCAGCGTTGTGCCTGTTTCTTCCCTGATGCCGTTGTCGATATACTCGCTAAGCAGGTCATCAGGGTCCTTCAGCTCAACATCAGGCCTTGTCAGTTCCAGTTCACCAAAATCAAGGCTGCCGTTTTCATCTTCAGCCTGTTCTTCTATGACCTCCGGCTCTTCAGTCACCTCTTCATCAGTGATCACCGTCTCTGTCTGCTCATCCTCCTGAACAGCAGGTTCTTCCTGCATCTCTGCAGCTTCTGCAGGAGCCTGATCATCCGGCACCGGAGTCTCATCAGCAAACGCTAAAACAGGCATCATGGTCACTGCCACAACAAGTGACAAAAGCATGACGCCGATGCGTTTTCTTATTTCTTTTTTATGGTTTCTGTTTCTTCCCATTTGTTTATTGTCCGTTTTCATACCCTTATGCACAGTTACAGTTATTTTATAGGTGAATCCTTTCGGGGTCAACCAGTCTCACCATTTAGCGGCTGTTGTACCTGTAAAAAACAGTTTTGTATACGGCTGTTTTCACCGGCAGGTTTTTGAAGTACAATTTCCGTAAGTAAAACCTTTTCATCACCTAGACTTCTATGATTATTCTCAGCGGATCACTGCAACATTTTCTTGAATATACTGCATGGCGCATGGAGGTGCCTCCGATGTTCGGGGCATTCCATATCGCCGCGGTTTTAGTTGCTGTGATCATTGCAGCTGCAGGTGCAGTATGCGCAAAACGGCTGAGCGACGCGGGCAGAGTCCGGCTTCTTGCGGTGTGCGGCTGGGTGCTCGCACTGATGGAGATATACAAGCAGCTGTTCCTGTACTGCGTTGTGAACGGCGGCACATACGACTGGTGGTACTTCCCGTTCCAGCTGTGCTCAGTGCCTGTGTATCTGTGCATACTGCTGCCATTCCTCTGCAGAGGTGCAGATGGTGTGAGATCCTCTACCGCCGGGCCTGTCTTCACTTTCCTGGCAGTCTATACTTTCACCGGGGCCGCTGCCGCTCTCATCATTCCGGAGGACTATCTCCGCTCCTATGTTACTCTCACGCTGCACGGATTTGTCTGGCACGGGATCCTTCTTATGATCAGCCTTACCATACTGCTCTCACGCATGGCAGATCTCTCGCGGCGCGGTTTTGCGCGTGCGTCCATGCTCTTTCTTGTGATGTGCGCTGCTGCGGTATGCATCAACATCGCAGTCGAGCCACTTATGGCTGCCTCTTATGCAGAGGGGCTCATCCCCCACAGCTACGCAGCGATGTTTTACCTGAATCCTTATCACCTGTCACCGCAGCCACTGGTCGATATAATACAGAAAAGCGCCGGGATCCCTCTCGGGCTGGCGCTTTATGTGATTTCTATTATTGCTGTAAGCGGTCTTCTGTGCCTGCTGTTCAGGCGTCTTGTGTCCGCACCGGCTGCATCGCGCAGCTGACTACTTCGCCGCAGGATACTCGCTGCAGAGCAGTCTGTACGGAGGCTCGTCCTCTTCTATCTCAGGGAATCTGTATACCGGCTCATAGAATCTGTTGTCGGTGTTGTCATCGTTGCACTGGGATACTTCTCCTATAAGTACACTTCCCGATCCCGGCACAACATGGAACTCGTGATACTGATGAGGCCACAGAGTGATGCTCTCACCCGGTTCAAGTCTCACCTCAGTCCCTGCAGGCACATAGTAGGAGCGACCGTCCGAATTGACCAGCACATCGGTATCTGCGAGCCCGCCGTTTCCGTCATCGTTATAGACCTGCAGCAGAAGAGTCCCGCCGCCGCGGTTGATGATGTCTTCCGACTTCACCCAGTGGAAGTGCATCGGGGATATCATATCATCGCGCAGGAAGAGGAGCTTCTCAGCATATGTCTTCTTATATTTCGGATCATGCTGGTTGCCGTTTCTCAGTGTGATAAGTCCCATGCCGACCTTGCTGAAGTCCCCGAGTCCGTAATCGGTTATATCCCATCCGAGCATGTTGTCTCTTATCTCATCGTACTCATGACCTTTGCTCTCCCACTCCTCTGGTGTCCATCTGCAGAATGGCGGCAGAGCGAATCCCACCTTATTGATAAGCTCTTCCATCTCGCGTATGACGCTGTTTATTTCAGATCTCTTCATTACTTTATTAATCCTCGCTTCCGCTGTAGTATTCCATACGTATATTATCCTGCTCGATCAGCACTGTCTGCTGATTCAGCGCCTTCATGATCTCATCTGCTGCAAGATTTACGGTATTCCGGTCTGTATCGTCAAAATAGCAGACGATCGTGTACTCATGCGTCACGCGGTTGTTCTCGTCCGTCCAGGCTCCGGTCGCCTCCTGCAGTGTATATCCTTCAAAATACTCAAGGCATATCTTGTCCACTATCTCTCTGCAGCTTTCCTGAGAGTATTTAGGCAGATTGGTGTCCTTGTCATTCGTCCCGATGTACATGACATACTGTGTCTCAGTCCCCTCTTCAGGCGATCTGAGCCTGTTGACCTCAACAAACATAGTGATCACCATTATAATGCTAAGTACGGACAATACGACCGCGATGATTGGCAGCTTATCTTTGATACTATCCATGGGCGCCCCCTTTGCTGATTACAATGCCATCATTACGATAATCAGTATACTACAATCTCCTTTTGCCGTGAAAGACAGAGTGTTATATACTTCAGATAATCAGTCAGTTTTGCTGACAAGCGGTGCTCAATATAACCCGGGAGGCGGTCATATGGACATTTCAGCAGTTAAGATAGGTTTTATAGGTTTCGGCAGCATGGCAGGAGCGATCTGCGAAGGACTTCTGAAGAAGGACGCCGTACCTGCAGGGAATATATACGCCTGTGCCAGGAATCAGGAGAGGCTTCATGCAAAATGCAGTAATCTCGGCATAAACGCGCTTGCTTCTGCGGAAGAAGTCGCATCGGCCTCAGACATCGTCGTCATAGCCGTTTTGCCTGAACAGGTCGAAGAGGCAGTCAGATCTGCTGCGCAGGCCCTTAAGGGCAAAATCATCTTCTCCATAGCTGCAGGTGTGTCGTGCAGCATGTACGAGGAATGGCTCGGAGAAGGATACAGCCACATCAGCACCATCCCGAACACCCCTGTGGCGGTAGGCGAAGGGATAATCGCCGCAGAAAGCAGGCACACCCTTACGGATGAGCAGCTGGCACTGTTCGAGGGTGTATTCAGCAGGATCGCAAAGATCGAGTATTTCAGTCCCGAGCTGCTGTCCCTCGGCGGCACCGGCGCGGGATGTACCCCGGCATTTGTTGACGTATTCATTGAGGCGCTGGCAGACGGGCTCGTCAAACACGGCATGAGCCGTGCCCAGGCATATGCCATAGTTCCTCAGATGATGAAAGGCACCGCAGAGTATATGATGCAGAGCGGCCTTCACCCGGGAGCACTCAAGGATGCTGTCTGTTCACCGGGCGGCACTACTATAGTAGGCATCAGCGCTCTTGAGGAATGCGGCTTCAGGCATGCAGTCATACATGCCATAGACGAGATTATGGAGAAGTAACTATCTTTCCGTTTCTATGTCTTCTTATGATTCCCTCAACTGTCTCTGCAACGCAGGCTGCTGTATCCGCTGCAGTCATTGTGACATCACTCCTGCGGCTCTGGGCCAGTTCGCCTGCAGCACCGTTTATGTACGCTCCGGCAGCTGCTGCCAATACCAGGTCATCCGCATTGACGCACAGTGCGGAAAGAATGCCTGACAGCACATCACCGCTTCCGCCGGTCGCCATTCCGGGGCATCCCCTGTCTGTAAGAAGAACTCTGTTGTCCGGTCCTGCAACGACCGTCGTGCTTCCCTTCAGAAGTACGACAGCATCCAGTTCAGCTGCAAGGTATTTTGCCGCGCTGACAGGATCCGCTTTGGTTTCAGCCACAGTCATGCCCGAAAGCTTGGAGAACTCCTTCGCATGAGGAGTCAGAATGAGCTGAGCCTTTGATTCCCTTATGATCTTGTGATCAAGCCTTGCCATGGCATTGAGTCCGTCTGCATCGAGGATAAGTTTGCGGTCATAATGGGTAAGCAGATACTCTACCGCTTTAAGCGTTTCATCCGAATTGCCTATCCCCATACCGAAAGCTATGCAGTCATACCTCCTGCACAGGCGGGCGAATTCCTCTTCATTGAAAACAAGCTCTCCTGCTTCATCGCTGAGAGGATACAGTGTCGCCTCCATCACCTGCGGCAATATCAGAGGGCATATGCTCCTCGGAGCAGCGACAGTGGCTACTCCGGCTCCGCTCCTCATCGCAGCATCAGCCTGGGCGGGAAGCTCACATTCACCATTGATCACTGACGCATTCGCCTGTGCCGCGAGCCTTATAGCTCCGCTGTATTCAAGGGAGCCCCCTATCATTGCAACGTAACCAAAGCTGCCCTTGTGGCAGTCAGACGGGCGCTCAGGGAAGAGTTCAGCGACCTGCTCTTCCTTTATCAATATATTTGTATTTTTGTCGTTTTCTTTTATTCCTTCGAAGCTCATATCAAATTTCGATCCATTCAGCCATATCATCACCGGACGGTTCTCCCGTTACAGCGACAGCTCCTTCTGTCCTCACCTGCGAGTCAGCTTTGACGAGATCATAGATAAGCGGATCCCTGATCAGGTGCTTCCACACGGTGTGCGTCGCCTTGATGAAATCCGGGTCCAGCTCGACCTCATCTTCGATCATCGGGCAGAGGTAAGGCAGCTCATCATCATTCCAGACCATTATCAGCTCATCATCTTCTGTCAGATGCGGAGACAGAGGAAAAGTGCGGCACTGTATCGGCCGCATTTCGCGCGGGCAGTGAGGCGGCTCATTGCAGCGCACCCAGTGGACATTCCCGTGCCACGACTCAGGGAAGAAATACTCCTCCGTGCTCTGGGTGTTCCATGTGAGCCAGTCCGCATGCCTGTCGTGGATCTTCTCCTCTCCCGGCAGCAGATAGATGCCCATGTCCTCTTCGCCTATCGCAGTGCAGCATGCCGCTCCGCATATCATTCCGCAGTCAAACGGGACCGGGGAGACCCGGTCCAGTAATCTGTATATAGCTCTGTATGTCCTTGCTCTTGTAGTGCCTTTGATCATGAATGTATTGATTACAGTTCGCGTGAGCGGTCGGTCGCATCGACTACCGCCTTCATTACAGAGTGACGGAAGCCGCCTTCCTCGAGAGTCTCAACGCCTTCGATAGTCGTTCCTGCCGGTGAGGATACCATGTCCTTGATCTGTCCCGGATGCATTCCCGTCTCCAGTATCATCTTAGCTGTACCGAGGACAGTCTGCGCTGCCATCTTGGTAGCCACAGCTCTTGTCAGTCCCTGCTTGACACCGCCGTCAGCAAGTGCTTCGATGAACATTGCCGCATATGCAGGACCGCCGCCTGACAGGCCGCAGATAGCATCTATGTCATATTCCTTGACCCATTCCACTATGCCGATCGACTCATAGAGGTCCACAGCGAACTTCTTTTCATCATCAGTGAAGTCTGTCTCCTTGCACAGTCCGAAAGCCCCCTCGAACACGAGAGCCGGTGTGTTCGGCAGCAGCCTCAGGATCCTCGGAGACTTGCCGCTGATCGCCTTCTTCAGTCTCTCGATGCTGACACCTGCGACGATAGACATCATCGCTTTGCCCGCGAGAGCCTTCTTACACATACCAAGAGCCTCTTCCATCTGCTGCGGCTTGACTGCCAGAAGGATGATATCCGACTCAGCGCAGAGAGCCTCATCATCAGCGCATACGTGCAGTCCGAGCTCAGCAGCCTCCTGATTCCTGATATCCAGGATGTCGTATACGTTTACATCCTCTTTTTTCAGTGTCCCCTTCTTAAGAGCGCCTCTTACGATAGCGCCGCCCATGTTTCCGAATCCGATCACTCCGAATTTCATTGTCCCATTTCTCCTTCCTTTATTACTAAGCTCTCTGAAAATCCTCCGGGGAGAATTCGAGCAAAGCATCATAGTCCTCCTGTCCGTACAGGTCTATATAATCTGCGACTGCCTTTCTGACGATCTCATGCGAGTCATCAGGGAAGTTCTTGCAGATAGTATCGGTGATGGCGCAGTATATGTGAGCCGTATGATATGCAAAATCCTTCATCGCACCTGTGCCGAGCTCAGCCTTCTTGTCCGCGATCATCTGCTGCTCTTCAGCGGTCAGAGGCAGGCCCCAGTCGAACTGGCAGCAGTCGCCGCCCCAGCTCATGGAAGTGGTGACAGGTGTGCAGACCACGCCTTCCCCGAAACCTTCGCCGAATCCCTCATACACTGCCGCGTCCACATTGACACAGTACTCGCGGCCGTACTCGAGGATGTCATACTTCTTCCACGCCTCGCACCATGCACACTTGCTTATAAATGTAATGAGCGACGGCTCAGTGCGGACAGTGCCGAATTCCATCTGTCCCGCATAGTCAGGCTTCCACTCGCCGTAAGCCTGATTGGTCCACAGAGCGATCGGGTCACCGTTCGCTCTGGCGCGCATGGCCATTCTCATACCGCGCTCCCTGCCGTATCTCTTCATGCCTTCCTGTATCACGGCGCGCCCTTCTTCGCCCTTGGCCTCCACCGTATACTTACACAGAAAAGCAAACATCATCGCCTGATTTTCGATCTTCATAATACAAGTCCCCCACTGTCATTATGTGCAGTCAGACTGCATCAGATGCATTTCTAATACACCTTAGGCACCTTCTCCGGGTCGATACCGTTGGCCCTGCACACCTCTTCAAGCTCGCCCGGGCTCCGGATCAGCATTATCTCCTTCAGCCTGCCCGTACCGGCCTCCCTTATGCACAGCGTCTGCTCCCCCGTGCATATGCTGCACCGGAGCACAGGCTCCCCCGCCTCCGGCTTCAGCACCGGGATATCCTGACTCTTTTTCCTGCCGAAAAGTCCCATTGAAACAACCATCCTTTCAGGTATGCGCAGATGCCGCGCCCCGCCGGCCGGCACCGCCGTTCCTACCTTCAATTTTCCGCATTTTGCCCGCAGAAATCAAGCACCAATAATATATACTGGGGCGGACTCATCAATCACTGATCCCCCTGCCAGGGTACAAATTCAGCCAATATGTGTATTTATCGCCCGCTTACGCATTATTTGCTTGTCTATCATGGGTTTTCGCAATATAATAACCAGGTTAAAGAAGCTTTATTCGCTTCGCACAGAAGGGGTACAGGACTGTGGCAGGATCAATATATCTGCCCGCAGACAACACAGGGAGACAAACATACAATGGAACAGAAAGAAAGAGCATACACTGACCGCGAATACAGGAACATCAAGCAGCGTGAGCGCGAAGTCATCGCTGACATGCTTGAGCAGCTGAAGAACTCCAAGGACAAGCGCTATCTCTTCAAGGATAAGCACGTTGTTACGGATATCAAGGACGCGCTCAACTACTCTGCAGAGCATCACGGAGACCTGCCGCTTTTCAAGCAGAAGTACAGCTCCAAGCTGCCTTATCAGGAGATCACCTTCAGGCGCGTGCTTGAAGATGTCAACGCACTCGGTACTGCGCTCATCGACCTCGGTCTCAAGAACACTCACATCGGAGTGATCGGCCGTAACTCTGCTGAATGGGGCGAATCCTATCTGGCAGTTATCGGCGGTGTCGGCGTTGTCGTTCCTCTCGACAGAGAGCTCAATGAGGACGAGCTGCACCAGCTGACCATCAAGGGCGAACTCTCGGCAGTTCTCACCATGAACAAGAAGTACTACGAGATGTTCAAGAATATCAAAGCGGCCGGCGATACCGGACTCCGCTATGTTATATGCGCTGAGCTCGAAGACGATGAGGATGCAGAGAACGGACTTCTCTCATGGAAGCAACTCCGCGAGAAGGGCCGCAAGATGGTATGGAACGGCAACCGCAGCTATATCGATGCGCGCATCATCAACACTGACCTCGCTGCCATCCTGTTCACATCAGGTACAACAGGCGTCAGCAAGGGCGTAATGCTCAGCCACCGCAATCTGCTGCTCGATACCATACTCGTCCAGTCGATGTTCGAGGCACGCCCTGGCGACACATGCTTCTCAGTCCTCCCGATGCATCACGCATATGAGTGCACTGCGACATTCCTTTCATGTGTATACAGCGGTGCCAGCATCGCATTTGCCAGAGGACTCAAGTATATCCGCAAGGACATTCTGGAAGCAAAGCCGACTATCATGCTGGCGGTTCCTATCATCATAGAGAACTTCTACAACAAGATCATGCGCAGCCTGCACGATCAGGTCAGTGACAAGATCCTGCTGAAGCTGCTCCTTGAGAAGACCGAAGAAGCTCACATCCGCATCCGTTTCCCTAAGAAGGTCAGAAACAGCATCAAGGCTGTCTTCGGCGGTGAGCTCCGTGCGATCATCTCCGGCGGCGCTGCTATCGACGGCAAGATCCTCGACTTTTTCACCGACCTGGACATCAACGCCATGCAGGGCTACGGCCTTTCAGAGTGCTCACCTATCGTAGCGCTCAACCCGGACAAGAAGAAGTATCTTAAGAATTCTTCTGCAGGCCACCTGATGCCATTCGTTGAATGCAAGATCGAAGGCAAGGATGAAAACGGGATCGGCGAGATCTGCTTCAGAGGTCCTGTCATCATGATGGGATACTACAAAGACCCTGAGCGCACTGCTGAAGTCCTCGATCCGGACGGCTGGTTCCACACCGGCGACCTCGGATATCTCGACAGGGACAACTACGTCTTCATCACAGGCCGCAAGAAGAACGTCATCATCGCCGCAAACGGCAAGAACGTTTTCCCTGAAGAACTCGAAGGATACCTCCTCGGATGCCCTTACATCTCAGAATGCATGGTATGGGGCGGTGACACCGATCCGTCATCACCATGGAACGGCATCTGCGCTACAGTAAGACTCGATGAAGAGGCTGTTGCCGGCAAGCTCGGCGAAGGCTACACCGACGAGCAGGCAGAAGCCCTCATTGAATCAGAGGTAGACAGGATCAACGAGAAGTCACCGAGATTCAAGAAGATCGCCCACATCATCATCAGAAAGCGTGAGTTCGACAAGACAACAGGCCTCAAGATCAGAAGATTCGTAGAGGACAACAAGAGAGCATAGTCAGACAACACCCATTGCTCCGGTTTCAAAAAACAATAATGCCCCGGTTCCGGCTACATCGCCGGGCCCGGAGCATTTTCATTTACGCTGTTTTTTGTTGTCTTCACACCGTCACCGCAGGACCCTATCTGCGGGTTTTTCTTACCCCCATTACCGCGAGGATGCTCCCGGCAAGGCTGACCGCGCAGGCTATCCACAGCACCCTGCCGACCGGCATAATATCATACAGGTGTCCGGATATGGTGCTTGCGAACACCGACGCCAGCATCGTCATCGTGAATGCCAGGCTCTGCGCTTTGGCTGAGTCTTCATGCGGGATTACCTCGTCCACATACAGGACGATCGCTCCTGAGTACAGCCCGAAAGCAGGTGCCTGCAGTATCTCTGCTGCCGCTATCTGGCCGACCGATGCTGCAGCCGCAAGCGCAGCCGCTTTAACGGTGAACATGATGAATGCAAAACGCAGTACCGCCGAAGTTTTGCGCCCTCTTGTTATCCTGCTGTAAAAGAATATCGCAGGCATCTCGAAAAACGCCATAAGGCCGTTCAGTACGCCCATGTCGCCGGTATCTCCGCCGACATTCTTCACGACGTTGATGAAGAAGTTGCAGAGCGTGTTGTGCGCAAAGAACACAAGCACCGTCGCTGCCAGTATCAGGCAGAAGCGTTTGTTTCTCATCAGAAAGGCCATCATTCCGTGGCCCTCGCCCTGCTCCGCTTTCTCACCCGGTGCATCGGAAGATACATAGCGGGCAAAATTTCTGAACGTCACGTACTGAAGTATGCATATAACAAGTCCTGTGACAGGAACTGCACGCGCAGATATATGCTGGCACATGAATCCGACAGCAAATGATGTAAGCACGTAACCCAGTGATCCCATGCTCCTAGCCATGCCGTAGTCGATGCTGTATCCGCTGTAAACAGCGTCAGTGTACAGCTTGAGATTGATCGAATTGACTGAGGTCGACAGTGCGGTGAAGGCTGCAAAGGCAACCGATGTCACGATACCCCTGACCGGGAATACCAGCAGGATAACTATCGCCAGTGCTTCCAGCGCAAGGACAGGCGGCATCGTGCTCACTGCGGTTATCCTGTCATGATCACTCTGGTCGATGAGCGATGACAGCCATGGCCCCAGCAGGGAGCCGGCAAGAGTTCCGCAGGCCATGACTATCCCAAGTTCTGCATTTGAATATCCGAGCGACTGCAGATATACTGCACAGAAACTGCTGAAAACGCACAGGCTCATCCAGAACGGAGTCTGTTCGCATGAATATATTCCGGTAAGTGATTGTCCCTTTCCCATTTATCTCTGTATTTTTACTTTCTATAATTTATTATTCCGGTTCCGGCCGTCAGCCGGTACACATTCCGGTCAAAACGCATCCCCCTGTCAGAACTCATACGCGATGCGGAATTTCACCTTATCTCCATCTGCCCCCTCAAAATACAGAGCAGTTCCGGTTCCTGTACCTTCTGCAGCTGCACTGTCTGAGCTTCTGCCGGCATACCCTGTCAGAGTGAAGCAGTCTCCGGCCCGGAGCTCACTGAGGTAGTTCGCCCGCACAAGCCGCGGGATCGTCTTCACTGTTCCGGTTCCGCTGTTACTTTCGTCATTACTGTCAGCAGGATGCAAAGTATATAACGCATCGTCGATGATGTCAAAGTACCTGGTGTTGTTCATGTGCCCGTTGATGTCGACCTGGCTGAAGCGTGTCACGAGTTCCTGTCTTATTGCAGGATCTGCTTCCTTCAGCTCCTCAGGTATGACGACCGGCGCCAGCATCATGTCATCGCTCCCCGGCCTTCCCGGGATGAATATGTCGTAGTCCTCCGGCATGATCATCTGCCGGCTCTCTTCATCGATCAGCATCCACAGAGCCTGTCCGCGCACGATGACCCTGCCCGCACGCTCGATCTCATAGAACCTCGGGAAGAATACATGCATCATGTCCCCCTGCCAGCTGCGGACGGTTATCTCTTCATCGTAGGCCGGCAGCTCCTCTATCTCAGCCTGCTGGCGGGTGATGATCCACAGAAGCCCGCGGTCGAGGGTCCTGTCCCTTGTGCAGCCGAGTTTCTCGGTATGCGCGATCGAAGCTTCCTCCATAAGACGGAAGAGCTCCGACATGCGGAGCTTTCTCGTCATATCCACCTGTTCACTGCGGATCAGTATCTTCTTTTCGTATGTGAGGCGGTTTTCCATTTTTTATTTCTTATACTGCTCGACCTTGTCGAGGAGCTCGCCCAGTGTAGTGATCCTGTTCCACTCCTTGCGCGGGATGCGTACATCGAAAGTGGACTCTACCTTGGTGATGAGCATGATCAGACTCAATGAGTCGATGTTGGTATCAGTGTTGATCGTTGAAGACTCATCGAGCTCTGCGTTCTGCAGTTCAGGGATAAAGTCATGTATCAGCTTGATAGTCTTTTCTCTCATCTCATCACGTGTATAAGCTGCCATTTCTGCTATTTCCTCCTTAACAGCGAATTGCCCCTCTGTCATTATAGCACTTTTTACTGCTGGTATTTTCTTCCCAGCTCATATCTTCTCAGCTTACCTGTCATGGTGCGCGGCAGAGGTCTTCCGAACTCCTCTATCCTGTACACCTGCTGGGATCTCAGCATCGTCTTGTTGTACTCAACGACCGCTTCCTTGAGCTTGTCGACATCTGAGCCTGCACCTGCAACCAGGATGGCTCTTCCGTCTCTCTCTATGAGTGCTATGTCCTCCTGACCGCTCATTTCCGCCAGGTCGTGCTCATACTCAGGGCAGTAGATCTTGGTTCCGTCCGCCATGATCAGCACATCCTTCTTGCGGCCCTGCAGGTGGAGCCTGCCGTCTTTGTCAAAATATCCGAGGTCTCCGGTATACAGCCTGTAGCCTTCCTCCAGGTCAGGATATCCAAGATAGCCCTTCATCATGCAAGGCGTCGCGACGGTGATCTCTCCGTCAAATTCTATCTGTATGTCTGCGCCCGGGCACGGATACAGTGCTTCAGGCTCATCGAGGTCCTGTGTAATGGCAATGCCGCTCGATGTTTCTGTCAGACCGTAGCCAAAATATGTATTTACTCCTTTTTCTCTCAGCTTGTCAGCTATCTCCGGAGAACAAGGTGCCGCTCCGATAAGCACTGTCTTCAGCTCAGGATTGAGCGCGTTATACCTGACCAGCGCCTCTACTATAGAAGGTACCGCAGGCAGTATGGTCGGTCTGAATTTAGCCGGTGCAGCGAACAGGTCACGCACATCAGAGCAAAGAGCTATAGTCGCTCCGTATGCGAGGCCCCACAGCAGACTGCAGACGAATCCGAATACATGCGAAAGCGGCAGCACGCAGAGGATCCTGTCCCCTTCTCCGCATGCCAGCATGCTCTGGCCGCTCCAGGCGCTGCAGCACAGCGACTTCGAGGTGAGCCTTACCGCTTTGCTTCTGCTTGTCGTTCCGGATGTGAAGAAGAGCATCTCTCCGTCACCCCTCTTCTCAGTAACATTGATGACGAACTTATCAGCGCCGGCAACAGCCTCCTCGAGCACCTTCTCAGGCATCATCGGATCAGCCATGATGATGCAGCGCTTTGCATATACCGCAGCGAATATCTCAACGACCGCGTCAGGTTCCGGCTTTGCAT
>Ga0256404_1009070_pt1 | contig 14476 bp, 11 predicted proteins | sample RumenRJG_01DNA_FD_185990 | JGI IMG/M metagenome (GOLD analysis project Ga0256404, IMG submission 185990) | Bovine rumen microbial communities from Lethbridge, Alberta, Canada - RJG_01 | ecosystem: Host-associated > Mammals > Digestive system > Stomach > Rumen | place: Canada: Alberta | collected...
AAAGGCCCCAGCATCAGACACTCAGCTGCCTAAGCGAAAGAGAGGCAGGCCAAGAAAAAATCCGGCTATAGTCTAACAAATTGGGAAAGTTGTAGTTAAATACAATCTTAAATATGATTGAGAACTATAAAAGACTGATATGGGGAAAGATGCGTAGTGTAAGAACCAGGTATATTGGAAATCAGAAGTTCAGGAGAACTGCCAAGCAGCTCTTTGGGGAAATCTGAGGGTTGATCGCTGAAGTTGCAGACAACCAGGAGACGTTCATTCCTGCTCATGCGTTCATAAGCAAATATTTGTGGATGAGATTCCAGAAGCAGGCGGAATTTACCTTCTGTAAAAACATCGTATTGTTTTCTGAGCCGAATCAGCTTCTGATAATAGTGGAAAACGGAATCTGGGTCAGCAAGCTCCTGCTGCGCATTAATGGTATGGTAGTTCGGATTAACCTTCAGCCAGGGGATTCCTTTTGAAAATCCTGCATTCTTTGAATCTGACCATTGCATCGGAGTGCGTGCGTTGTCTCTGCCACGAGCATAAATAGACTGCATTACCTCATCTTCAGAATATCCTTCCGCAATTCGCTCATGATATAAATTCAAGGTTTCAACATCCTTATATTCTTCAATTGGCAGCCGGATATTTGTCATTGCAAGCTCTTCGCCCTGATAAATATATGGTGTTCCTTGAAGACCATAAAGCAATGTAGCAAGCATTTTTGCTGATACTTCACGATAATTCCGATCATTACCCCATCTTGAGACAATTCTAGGCAGGTCATGATTATTCCAGAAGAGACTATTCCAGCCACAATTGAACAAGCCGGTTTGCCACTTTGAGATTACTCGTTTCAGATCTGAAAGACGAAGAGGAGCGAGATCCCATTTCTCTTTTCCTTCTTGCTGGTCAAGGAGAATATGTTCAAACTGGAAAACCATCGAGAATTCTTTCCCGCTAGGGTCACTGAATTCTCTGGCACTCTGAATATCTGCTCCCCATGCTTCTCCGACGGTAATCAGATTCTTTCCTCCGAACGTGTTTTGGTTCATCTCCCGGATATATGCATGAAGCATCGGACCATTAGCAGTAATTTCCAAGTCAGGCTCTTTTGCAATCTGATCTATGACGTCGAATCGAAAACCTCCCACTCCTTTTCCGATCCAGAAATTGATGATTTCGTATAGCTGTTTCCGTAATTCGCTATTATCCCAGTTCAGATCTGGCTGCTGATCTGCAAATTGGTGAAAGTAATATTGTTTAAGAGCAGGAACGTATGTCCATGCTGAACCTCCGAAACCTGCTCGCATGCGATTCGGAGGGGACTCCGGACTTCCATCACGGAAGACATAGTAATCATGAAATTCTGAGTCTCTTGATTGGATTGCATTCCTGAACCAGGAATGCTGATCAGAGGAATGATTAAGCACAAGATCCATAATGATCCGGATATTTCTTTTTTTCGCTTCTGAGATCAGAAGATCCATGCTATCCATAGTTCCGAACATCGGATCTATCTGTCTGTAATCAGAAACGTCATATCCGTTGTCAACCTGCGGAGAAAGGCAGACCGGGCATAACCAGATTGCATCAATACCTAATTCCGAAAGGTAATCAAGCTTTGAAGTGATTCCGTTCAGATCTCCGATTCCATCCCCATTCGAATCAAAGAAGCTTTTAGGATAGATCTCATAGATAACCGCTTTTTTCCACCATTCCATTTACTGAACCCCCATCTGATCAAGGTTGATGAATCCGTTGTCTGCAGATTCTGTATAGAGGACAAGACGCTGCAGACCGGGAGCAAAATGAATTGTGACAGTACTTTCATTCCAGGTATCCCAATCAGAAGTCGTAGGAAAAGAAATATACCCGGTATCGTTTCCATCAACATAGATGTGCCGGACTGGCTCGCCTTCTGCAACTGCACTATAGTGGAAACCGAACTGATAATCTCTTTCCTCTTCAGTCTGGAAATCAAATGAAACACGATCAAACTGCTCTCCATACTGATCGACAAAACCAGTACCAAGATAATCAGAATGATTAGTATTGATTCCTGTATTGGCTAATAGCGCATTTTCTGGCTGCAGGACATTGCTATTATTGTTATCTGAGCAGTCCAGATCAATCATGTCCCAGTATTGAAGCGCTGGGACCGAGAATTGAACAAACTTTCCTCTTTCATCAGTTTCTGCAGAGAATAGAGATGTCGCAGTGAGAATAGAAATCGTCAAACAGGTTAGTATTCTAATGATCTTTTTCATTGCTGTTTATCCAGATTATTTTCAAAAGATTCAATTTGCTGATGGCGAAGGTTACGAATAATCCATGCTGATCTGTTTCCTCGCTGTAGGTAACTGGAAGTGCATCAGGCTCCTCTGGAGATGCACACCAGATATTAACCGGAAGAGTATCAACCTGGATTCTGAAGACGATATTATTCTGAGGAACAGGTTCGCTTTTCCCCTGATTCCAATACGGATCCTGATTCCCTATCAAGTTAATCAGAAAAATACATTTTCTTTTTTTGTTTTCTTTCAGAATCATCCAGATTTTATCTGGTTCTCCATAAGGAGTTACAGGGTGAGAAACGCACCGATATTCATAGTTGTCCCAGCAGGTATGTGTGAAGGAAACATCATCCATGGTATGATCGAAAAGAATTTCTTCATAACGGATCATGAAATCACTGTAAGATCTCAGCATCATTTCCTGAAGATCTGTCAAAATGGAATGATCACTGTAGTATCCCTGTGTCAGGATACCGTGATCATCTCCGAGAAGAAGACAAGTCGCACCAAGAACCATGCATGCTGCAGAGAGATATAGGGATGCGTACATTGCACAGATCGGATTGTCTTCTCTGAAAGGCTTCAGATATGCGGCAAGGACGATTGGCTTTTCTGAAACAGAACGTATTTCGCGGACAATCTGCTGAAGGTGACTGTATTGCTCATAGGGTGGCCACACTTCAACATATACTGCATTCTGATCACATTTTGCAGTCTCAAGAACAGGCCAGTTTCCCACATTATTGAAAATCAGGCTTACTTGCTGTGAAGGGCCTAATGCATTTCTGGTTTCATTAATCAAAGAAGGAATTTCTTCTTTTAGATATATCAATCTTTTCCCATTTTCTCTTTGAACATATGCAGTTTTCGGGAATCCGTAAGTATCCATGTGAATACCATCAAAGTGCATCTGAGAAATTGCAGACTGATATTCATGGATGATGTGTTTTCGGTATTCTCCATCACGGGAAATATCCATGAGATAGAATTTTCCGATGAAGACAAATGGCTGGAGCAAAGAGTTCAGCATAGCTTCATCAGGATGGGAATAATAGTAGTCTTCGCTTGCTGCATAAATAGCTCCATATGCGATTGCTTTGATGCCTGAAGAATGGCATTGAGAAATCAGATCGTTCAGCACATTCTTCTTGATGTGTTTACCCATCATGTCTTCATACTCATCGTCATCAGAGACAAGATGATCATGACGGAACGACCAGTCGTAAAATTGAATTGCGTTGATATGGAATTTTGCAAGCCATCTGATGCAATCGGGGTTGTATGAATTAAATTCAGAGAGAAACCCATAACGAACGGTCTTCTCTTCCTGATTGCAGATTTCAAAGGATGTAGATAGTACTTTGTCTTTTAATATTACCTGGACACCGTAGCATTGAAAATGATCATGGAAAAATCCTAGATTCAGCTCGTTATTTCCGGAATGAAGGTCCCATTTAAGAGATTTAACACACTCTTGCAGGTGAAACAGATTGACAAGCCCTATTTCGTCTTCTTCCACCTGATCAAGGGATATTATTACCGGATCAGAAGAAGTATAAGTTCCTCGGCATGTATAGAGTTCAGGCTTCATCCTTTTAGAGCTCCTTCGTTTAATCCTTTTATCAAGCTCTTCTGGAAGATAAGGAATACGATAACAACAGGGACAATCGCAATTACTGCAGTGGCAGCCATCAGATTCCAGTGTGCACCTGCAAATTGCTGGAAATATACAGATAGTGCCTGAGGGACATTATGCTTATCACTGCTCTGAAGGAAGAAAACTGCCTGGGAATAATTGTTCCAGATTCCGAAACCATTTAGAATGACAACAGCAGAAATAGATGGTTTGAGAAGAGGAAAGATAATATGCCAGAAAGCTTTCATCTGACTGCAGCCATCTATCATTGCTGCTTCCTCTAATTCTTTTGGAAGTGCTTTGATAAAATTAGAGAAGACAAATACGGCCTGAGGGAAAGCGAGAGTCGCCAGGACTACAGATAACCCCCAAAGCGTGTTGACTGCATTAAGCCGAATCATTAACGTGTAAAGGGGAACAGTAATGATGATTCCAGGAACCATCATGCAGCCGATCAGAATTCCATAAACTGTTTTATTGAACTTGCTCGGAATGCGGGCAACTGCGTATCCTGCCATTGCCCCTAAAACTACAATCATGATCAAAGAAGAGAAGGTAATGATTCCAGAATTTAGCATAGCTCTTGAAATGTTAGATTTCTGCCATCCTTCTGCATAGTTTCCAAGATAAAAATCCGGAATCAGAGCCTGAATGTCATACATATTTTTCCCGGGTTGATCAAGAGAAAGAATGAGCAATATCACAAAAGGACATAATGACATCAGACAGATTGCCCATACAAGAATTGTTCTAAGAATTTTCCATATATGTTCCATGATTATCCCTCTTGAGTTTTTGTGAAATGAAGGCTGATTGCAACTGGTATTACTACAATGATGAACATAATCAAGGCAACAGCAGTGGAGTATCCAGTTTTTGCGCCATAGCACATGCGCATAATATAAATACTTAGCGTTTCAGTAAGATACCCCGGACCTCCTCCGGTAAGAGACATCACGATATCAAATACGCCAAGAGAACCGATGATATTCGTTACAACATTGATTCTGATAGCAGGCATCAGGAGAGGCAGTGTAATTTTCCAGAAGCATTGCCAGCTGGTTGCACCATCTATTTTGGAGGCTTCGAAATATTCTTTGGAAATGTTCTGAAGCCCAGCAAGATAAATGATCATAGTCATGCCTGCATATTGCCAGACATTTACCAGAATCAGGACGATCATGCAGGAAGAATATGATGCCTGCCAATTTCCAAACCATTCCGGGTGCCCAATCAACTGAACGAAATTATTGAAGACACCTCTTCCAGGCTGCAAAAGCAGATACCAGATATAGCCCATAATTAATGGCGAAATCACTGCAGGAAGATAAATACAAGCACGGATGAAAGTTCTTCCCTTTATAGAAGAATCATTCATGAGAAGTGCATAAATCAATCCGATAACATTGAGCAAGGGTGCACTTCCTAGAGCAAACAATACGGTGGTCTTGATATCATGAAGAGCACGCTGATCATGAAAGAAATCAATGAAATTCTGAAAGCCGACAAATTCAGGAGCTGAAATGCCATTCCAGTTGGTAAAGCTCATGCCAATTCCTTTGCATAAGGGATAAACAAAGAACAATCCATAGAGAATTGTAACTGGAAGAATCATCAGCTTACTGTAGTTGAATTTTTTCTTCATATGCGAAAATACCTCAGAAAAAGGATTAATTAGCTTGAAATATGGCATGCCTTTGCAGGCATGCCATTACAATCTCGAACTGAGCGAAAATCAGTTCCCCATTCCATCATTCCACGCTTTGGTATAAGCGTCGGCAAATCCTTGCGCATCGTACTGCCCAGCAAACAGCCCCTGGAGCAGGCGGCCGGCATCATCGCCAGAGAATCCTGCTGGTTTCTCGTTGGTGAATCCAATATTTGCCGCATTATTGAGAGCATTGTTTACTTCCGCAACAATTTCGCTGGGTGCCCACTCTGCATCTACATCGTTGAATGCACTCGGTGCTTTTGATGCTTCACTATATTTTTTCTGATTTTCAGGAGAGAACAGGAACTCAAGGAATTCAATGCATTCATCTTTGTATGGCGTTTCTGAAGAAATGGAATAACCGGAATCTTCGGCGCTGAGCACCACTGGTTTTGAATCAGGCATATAAGCAGGGTAAGGAGCGAATCCAAGATTATTGATGATATCTGGGTTTGCTTCGAGAATGCCTGATAAAGCCCACATTCCGTTAGAGAACATTGCTGCTTTCCCAGAGGCAAAGTCCTGAACACAGTTGTCACTTGTGGCAGTGAGAACATCCTCATTGATAAGTCCTTCGTTCTGAAGATCAAGCATATCCTGTGCAAATACAACCATGGGGCCATCCGGATCATCAAACCGCAGCTTGCTCTGGTCATTGGAAAGCATTGCCTTCTTTGCCTCGATTGTGCCAAGCGTTGATTTGATGTAACCATGTGGCACGAATTCAATCCAGTGACCGAGATGCCATGCTTCACTTCCAAAGATAAATAGAGGAGTTACATCAGGCTGTGTTTCCTTGATTGCTTCGAGCATGGTTTTGAAATCATCATAGTTTGCGGGGAATTCTTCATAGCCAGCTTTTTTCAGTATTTCCTTGTTGTAAAAGATTCCAGCCATCGTCCGGTTTGTGCAGATCCGATAAACTTTTCCGCTTTCTACATCTGTAACTGCTTCTTTCATTTCCGGACTCATGCGATCCCAGAATTCGTTCATGTCCGTCAGATCCATGTATTTTCCTTCATCCACGAATTCCTGCTCATAAGTGGTCATAATATCTGGGACTTCATCAGAAGCAAACTTGATCTTGATGACATTGCTTGCGTCTTTCTGATATTCCTGTTCAACTTCAATGTGATCCTGCGAGGAATTGAAATCATTAATGATTTCATTCATGACATCAATTGTTTCAATTTTCCCGGTAAAGAATTTCAGGTGAACCTTTTCTCCGGAAGTGTTCGAAGAACTTTCAGAAGCGCTTGGGCTTCCACTTACAGATGCCTGTGAGGAAGAACCGCATCCTGCCAGCATACAAGCGGACAGGAATACGACCGTTCCACGTTTTAAAAAATTGTTATTCATCTTTTTCTCCCTTTGACTTCGAAACCGCGGTTTGCATTTTTATATTAGCTTTAAGAAGAATTGAAAAGATTCCGATTATTTTGGATTCTGGTGTCGTTTTTTTGGATAGTTGTTATTTCCGGTTCTTCTTTGAATATACTTAAGTTATGAAAAAAATGTATAACTTATCATTTCGGACAAAAATAATATTACCAGTTGTCGGTGTCGTTTTTGCTTTTGTCACATTGTCTTCATATTATTACTATTCGTTTTACTCTAACAGACTCCTAGAGCAATCATCAAAACAGACACAGCAGATTATTGATCAAGCCTCAACCAATATTTCAAATTATATAGATGAACTTTCTAGAATTACATTGGCGCCATATTACGATGGACATGTGCTGGAGATTCTGAAAGAATCTGAAAATGATCCATCTCAGTCATTGAATAATACGAGACAGATCGAATCATTTCTTTCTTCGGTAATGACTCTTCCTCGGAAAGAAGTGCTTAGAGCATATATTCTGACAGATCAGAAAAGCTATTCTTATATTCGCACACCTTTTGATATGCCTGAAGTTTCGACGTATCAGGAATCAGATTGGTATATCCAAGCCGCAAATTCCACGAAGCCAATCTTCCTTGAACCACGATTTGAACATGTATATGGTGAAAAGACAACGCCAGTGTTTTCTCTTGTCCGTCAGCTGCGAAGCATGGATGGGAAGTATACAACGCTAGGAGTAATTAAGGTCGATGCTGATTTTTCGGGCATTAAAGAAATCTGTGATCAGATAAATCTAGGGGATGACGGAATCATCTATATCCTTGACTCCAGTAATCAGGTTATGTATGAAACGAGGAATACTGCAAAATTTTCGGGTTTTTCTCTAGCCTCAGCGCTTACTAGCTCGGATGTATATGACGATGATGGAAATCGATATTATTCTGCAGCAACTGCTGTAAATAATTATGGAATCAAAGTTGTGGCCCTCCAGTCATATTCATCTTTTCTTCATCCTCTTCGGAGAAATCTGATCAGAATGATGCTGTTTTCAGTGATCTTCATTGCAGGCATCAGCGTGTTATTTATTCTGATTATTAATCATCTTCTGGAGCCGATACTATCGATCGTTGATCTCATGAAAGAAGTGCAGAAAGGGAACCTTTCAGTTCATTCTGCAGTTCGCTCAAATGATGAAATCGGATATCTCGCTTCGTCATTTAACCAGATGGTAGACAATCTCTCGCTGTATATTGAGAAGAACACAAAGCTATCAGAGGACGTCTATCGAGCCCAGTATCTTCAGAAGGAAGCACAATATAATGCTTTATATGCACAGATCCGGCCTCATTTTCTTTACAATACGCTGAATACGATTTCTCTTCTGATCAAATGTGATGAACAAGATCAGGCTGTTAATGCAATCGAGCTCTTCTCGATTTACCTGAAAGGGATCATGAATGCCGATAAAATCATCACCCTGGAAGAAGAAATGAAGATTTGCAGCTCATATTTAAGCATTGTGAAAATCAGATATCAAGATAGGCTTGAATATTCGATTGGAATAAACCCTGAGCTATACGGGCAGAACATCCCTGCACTAACTATTCAGCCGATTGTAGAAAACTCGGTAAAGTATGCGTGCGAATATAACAGAGATGTTACTCATATCCGTGTTGCCTCCAATTTTTATGATCAGGCTTATGAAATAGTGATTTCTGATAACGGGCCAGGAATGTCTGCTGAAAAGCTGGCAGAGATTAATAAAAAGCTAGAAGAAATCAATACGTCCCCGGAAAAGGAAACATCAGGAAATATCGGGCTGATCAATATTCAGAAAAGACTTCGTCTGAAATATGGCGAAAGAGGAAAAATTCTAGTAGCTTCAAATCCAAATGGGACAACAGTAATACTTTCGCTGCCCTATTTACCTCAAGGAGAATAACAATATGTATCATGTTCTGGTGGTTGATGATGAGCCTTTGATGAGAACTTATTTATCAAGGTGCATACCGAAATTCTGCTCTGATTTTGATGTGCCTGCTGTTTCCGGAGATGGAATTGATGCGGTGAGAAAACTTGGTGAGCTGAATTTTGATGTATTGATTACTGATATCAAAATGCCAGGTATGGATGGATTGGAACTAACTCAATATTGCAGGAAGCATTACCCGAATATGGCTGTGGTAATTATCTCTGGTTATACAGATTTTGAGTATGCACGTAAGGCGATTCAATATCAGGTGATGGATTATCTTGTGAAGCCGCTCATTGACAGCCAGCTTATTGCAGTATTGGGAGAGATCAGCAGTCGACTTTCGGACTCGTGCGGCAATTCGAATTTCACTAGAGTATTCTGCCCGGATAATCCTGCAAAAGGAAGTATGATTCAGACAATTCTTGATAAGAATACCGAAAGAATAAAAGCGATGATCGATGACCGTCAGATTCAAAGCGATCTAGTAAAAAGATATTATTGCCTGATAAACAGTACGCGTGTACAGACCATTGAAAAATCATCGGAATTCTATCAGTACCAGTTATTTTCGAAAATCTGCGAACTTGCAAAGAATGACCGTATGATTCCGCTCTTTACAAAAGATCAGAATTCTCTGGTTTATTTGGAAGGATCTTCTGCAAAGATTATACAGGATCAGGCAATGGATATTTCAGCAAAGCTTGTATCTGCTTTTGGAGAGAACGCTCTTTCTGTTGTGGTGTCTGAACCGATTGATGATGTATTATTGCTACCCGCTTCATATGAAGAAATTCTTAAGGATAATTCATTGACGGTAATTTCTGATAAAGGCGTTTATTTCGAATGGCAGGAAATGCTGCTAAGGGCAAAATATCAGCATCTGCAGACGTGCAGTAATCAAATTATTGAAGCATATCGTGATGGGGCTCCTGACCAGGTGAAGGTCCATCTTGATATCCTGTTTGATAGTATTCCGATCTCAATGAATCGATTTGTGTTCATCCAGCTGATGAAATTCTTATGCAACGGTGCAAATGTTTCAACTCCTTATCAATACTTTGCGATTCATAAGGATGAGATCAATAACAATACCTTCAGAGCACTGTTTTCTGAGGCATTCATTCAGACGATGGAGAGAAAAAAGATTGGTTCCAGTGCTCCGCTGATCCAACAAGCTGTAGAATTCATCAAGCTTCATTATCAGGAAAATATATCTCTGAGTGATGTTGCTAGAGAATGCAATGTCACAAGCAGCTATCTTTCCGATCTATTCCATAAAGAAATGAATCTGCCTTATTCCAAATTCCTAACAAGTCTGAGAATGGAACAGGCGAAGCTTCTGTTAGAAACATATGATTCAATCAGAATTTACGATGTGGCACAGAAAGTCGGTTTCTCCTCTTCAAAACACTTCATTAAGGTGTTTAAGCAGTACTTTGGTATTTCACCGGCACTATATCAGAAATATCACGAATCGAGAAAGTAGATGAAAAGCAGGCTGCCAGTCAACAAACTACTAAAATGTTTGACACCTAATCAAAGCTTCTGACGGCTAGTCTATCTCAGGATTCATTAACTTTCTTGCCGGTCATATGATCGATCGTCAGTTCCAGCATCTGCACAGTTCTGCAATAGGTGTTTACCTCATCCTCAATATACTCCGAATCGTCCGGAAAATACTTCATTCCCAATTTCCTGAGGAAGGAAGCTGCCTCATCATCAGCTTCCATCAAACGGATCGTGCCGAAGACGGTAACGCTTTCCACATCCAGCCCGCGCTTGACAGGAGATGGGACTCCATGCGTGAAGACATTGAAGGAAACCTTCGGATTTTCCTGAATGATGTCCATTTTATGCCCGACCTTAGAACCATGAAAATAGATTCTTCCGTTTTCATAATAATAGTTCAGCGGGATGGCATAGGGCTGACGATCGCTTCCGCATACGGCAAGCACGCCTCTTCGCCCTGATTCCAGAACTCTGATGCAAGCGTCATCTGACATCTGCTGCTTGAATCTTCTCATCTGCGGATACATCACGATCCCTCCTGTATATTCGATGTTATTATCCTATCGCACTGCATGCGAATTCAGTGAATATATCTTCGGATTTCATGTTCGGTCTTCCGGATGAAGTCTTCAGTATCCACACATGGGTTTTTCAGATTCTTGTGAATCAGGAGACCATCGGAAAGAATCAGAATCAGCCACGAGGCATATTCTGCATCGACGTCTGGATTGCGCTTGGCAATCAGTTCTCCGATTTCCTCTGCAAAGTGTTCATATCGTTCCAGCAGCCGCTGTCTGGCGTGTTCATTGCCTTCGGTTGCCTCATAGATGAAATGAAGACGGATCCCGACATTCTCGGTATCTCTCTGCAGAACGTATTTGACGAGTCTGGGCAGAGAAGTGTCTTTTGCAGTATTGGAAGTCCAGGCATCCAGCTCTGCCTGCTGTTCTTCCAGATAGCGGTCCATCAATGCGAAGAGCAGGTCTTCTTTATTCGGAAAGTGGTAGTAAAGAGTGCCCTTGGAAACATGAGCTTTTTCGGCAATTGCCGCAAGTGAGAGATCTGCACTTGCTGTTGTTTCCAGCAATGCCTGTGCTGCATCGAGTATTTCTTTTTTGACATCATCATTGCGAGGAGCGGCCATTGGGGAATCCTTCCTTTCACTGATTGACACTATGATACCAGAATGCTATGATGCATGCGTAATGAGTCGGCCAAGTAACCGACTAAAGCAATTCTAACATCATTGAAAAGAAAGGAACAGAATCATGCAGACAGAATCTTTGCAGAAGAAGCTGAACGCACGCTTCCATGCGGATCTGAATGTCCGGATTGAAGATCGCAGCATCTTTGTTTCCGGCACTCTGAATTCCTGGCAGGAAATTGTTGAGGCGTGTTCGATGTGCGTCTCCAAGAAGCCGGGTTGGCATGTCGTCAATGACATTCAGCTCTCCGGAGTCACCATGCCGAAGATGCGTCTTCCGGAGCTGGAAGATCAGGAACTGGAGGGGAAGAACCCGGATGTTCTGATTATCGGAGGAGGCATTTCAGGTACCAGCATTGCCAGAGAACTGATGCGATATCAGCTGAACGTGCTGCTGGTGGATAAAGAGGCAGATGTTGCCTTGCATGCTTCAGGAAGAAATGATGGCGAAGTCCATCCTGGGGTGGATCTTGCCAGAGGAACTCTGAAGCAGAAGTATGTGGTCCGCGGGAACCGGATGTTTGATCAGGTCTGCAGAGAACTGGATGTTCCATTTCAGAGATGCGGACAGTATGTTGGTTTCCTGGATCAGAAGCTGTATCCGATCCTTGCAGCATACGCGTGGCAGCGGAAACATATCTGCGGGGTGGATGATACGCGCCTTGTTTCCAGAGAAGAACTGAAACAGGCAGAACCGCATCTGAATCCGGAGTTCAGGTTTGCTCTGTACAATCCGATGGCAGGCTCGGTATGTCCTTACGGACTGACGATTGCCTATGCTGAGAATGCGGTGCAGAATGGCGCAGAGATTTCTCTGAATACCGCAGTGACAGGCATGGATGTCAGCAATGGCAGGATCACTGCAGTTCATACGAACCGAGGAACAGTCTATCCGAAGATCGTGATCAATGCGGCGGGGGTCTTTGCTGAAGAGGTTGCCCGCATGGCACAGGATCGTTTCTACTCGATTCATCCGCGCAGAGGAACGAATTCAATCATGGATCATAAGACAGCTTACCTTTCAGAAGGGATCGTATCCTGGAAGTCGATGAAGAAAGAACATACGCATTCCAAGGGCGGCGGCATCGTGCATACCGTCAGTGATAATCTGCTGGTCGGACCAGATGCAGTGGAAACGTATGAGAAAGAGAACTTCGCAACGAATCCGGAATCGATTGATACGGTATTTCAGAAACAGAATACCACGTGCCCTGATCTGAACCGGAGAGAGATCATCACCTACTTCACAGGAATCCGTGCAGCAACTTTCGAAGAAGACTTCATCATCGAAGAAGGAAGAAAGACGCATAATCTGATTCATGTGGCAGGCATCCAGTCACCTGGTCTGACCACTGCGCCGGCAGTGGCAGCAGATGTGAGTCATATGGCAGAGCAGATGCTTGAACATGCAGGCATGAATGTCCGGAAGAATGAGTCCTTCACCCCTATGAGAAAGGGAATTCCTCATATGAAGGATCTTCCGCTGAAAGAGAGAGATGAGATGATCCGGAAGAATCCGGATTATGGGATCATCATCTGCAGGTGCGAAGAAGTATCGAAGGGAGAAATCATCGATGCGATTCATAACCCGCTTGGCGCAGTATCAGTCGATTCCGTCAAGAAGCGGGTGAGACCTGGCATGGGCAGATGCCAGGGAGGCTTCTGCTTGCCGCTGATCATGCAGATCATTGCGGAAGAGAAGCATATTCCGCTGGAAGAAGTGAAGAAGAGCGGCAGTCGTTCCTGGATTGCCTGCAGAAAGACAAAGGAGAGTGGTCAGGATGAAGCAGATTGATGTGACGGTCATCGGCGGCGGACCTGGCGGACTTGCGGCTGCGATTGCGGCAAAGAAAGCCGGTTCAGAAGTACTGCTCATTGAGCGGGAGGCCAGGCTTGGCGGAATCCTGAAGCAGTGTATCCATGATGGCTTCGGGCTCATGCGGTTTCATGAGAAACTGTCAGGGCCTGAATATGTGGAACGGTTCATCGCAGAATTCCATAGTCTTGGGATTCCATCGGAGATTCTGACCTTCGTGACAAAGATCGAACGGAAAGAGAAGCTGTTTGAGATCACGTATGTGAATCAGAAGGGTGTTTCTTCAGTCTGCTCAAAGACGATTGTGCTGGCTACTGGGTGCCGTGAGCGTACGGCAAAGCAGGTATTCATTCATGGCACAAGACCTGCTGGGGTATTCACAGCCGGAACAGCACAGCATATGGTCAACCTGCAGGGAATCATGCCGGCTCAGAAGTGCGTGATCCTCGGCAGCGGCGATATCGGTCTGATCATGGCGAGGAGACTGACCCTTGAAGGCGCAGAAGTACTTGGAGTCTATGAAGCAAAGAGCACACCGAGCGGATTGACGAGGAATCTGGTGCAGTGCCTGGATGATTTCGGAATTCCGCTCCATCTTTCGACCACCGTGACCAGAGTATTCGGAGCAGATCGTCTGGAAGCAGTTGAGATCAGCAAAGTTGATGAACAGATGCACCCGATTCCAGGTACCGAAGAGAGAATTGACTGCGATGCGCTGATTCTTTCGGTTGGCCTGATTCCGGAAAATGAAATTGCAGAATCCATCGGGACAGAGATGGACCGCCGCACCAAGGGACCGTCGGTGGATGAGACATTGATGACCAATGTCCCGGGGGTGTTTGTGTGCGGCAATGCGCTGCATGTGAATGACCTGGTGGATTATGTCTCGGAGAGCGGTGAAACAGCAGGATCTGCTGCCGCTGCTTATGATGGCAGCGAACATGCATGCATCAGGATGGATGCGGATCAGTCGCTTCTGTATCTGG
>Ga0256404_1009071_pt1 | contig 14475 bp, 6 predicted proteins | sample RumenRJG_01DNA_FD_185990 | JGI IMG/M metagenome (GOLD analysis project Ga0256404, IMG submission 185990) | Bovine rumen microbial communities from Lethbridge, Alberta, Canada - RJG_01 | ecosystem: Host-associated > Mammals > Digestive system > Stomach > Rumen | place: Canada: Alberta | collected...
TGTCGGCAACGGGGCAGAATCCCGTTATCCGCCATCAGTTCACGGCCGATCCCACGGCGCGTGTCTTCGATGGCAAAGTGTATCTGTATCCTTCGCACGACATCGTGCCTCCTGCCGGTCAGCGTGCCGACTGGTTCTGCATGGCCGACTACCACGTCTTCTCGTCGACGAACCTCACCGACTGGACCGACCACGGCGTCATCGTCACCCAGAACGCCGTGCCCTGGGTGCGGCGCGACTCCTACGCCATGTGGGCCCCCGACTGTGTGCGCAGGCAGAGCCCGTCGGCCGACGGTAGCCTCGCCAACGGCAAGTATTACTTCTACTTCCCCGCCGCCCCGAAGGCAGGCTTTGGCTTTGCCATCGGCGTGGCCACTGCCGACAGCCCCGAGGGACCGTTCGTCTGTGAGCCCGAGCCTATTCGTGGCGTGTCGGGCATCGACCCCTGCGTGCTGGTCGACGACGACGGCCAGGCCTATATCTACTGGTCGGGCATGGGACTGCGCGGTGCGCGCCTGAGCGACGACATGCTGCAGCTGAAGGATCCGCTCAGCGAGGTGCAGATGCCCCGCCGCAACGAAAACGACACCACGCCACGCCGTACGATGCTCGTGGGCGGACAGCCCATGGAGGGTCTGCCCGACGGTTTCAAGGAAGGCCCCTTCGTGTTCCGCCGCGGTCAGCACTACTACCTGACGTTCCCCTGGGTGCGCCGCGAGGGTGGCACCGAGACGCTGGCCTACGCCATGAGCGACCGGCCGCTGGGACCCTGGACGTTCAAGGGCATCATCATGGCCGAGCATCCCAACGGCTGCTGGACCAACCACCATTCCATTGTAGAGTATCAGGGCCAGTGGTACCTGTTCTACCACACCAACTTCTTCTCGCCCAGCGACGACAAGCGCCGCTCGGTGTGCATCGAGCGCCTCTCGTTCCGTGCCGACGGTACCATCGGCGAAATCAAGGAGACCATTCGCGGCGTGGGCATCAATAAGGCTACCGAGCGCATCGACATCGACCGCTTCAGCACGGCTACCGTTGGCGTCAGTACGCAGTATGTAGACACTGCCGACTGCACGCGCGGAGCCTGCGTTAACCTGCCCCGTGGCGGGTGGGTGACCTATGCCGACGTCGACTTCAGTTGCCTCACCGACGGCTACCTCGTCGTCAGCGCCAAAGCTGCCGACAACACCGAGTTCTGCATCCGCGAGAACGGCCCTAAGGGCAAGGTCATCGCTCGTGTGCCCGTGACGGTGAAGAGCCAGAACGGCCCCTTCCGCCGCGACCAGTCGGGCCAGTGGCTCACGCTCACCGCTCCCCTGCAGCACACGCCGAAGGGCGTCGTCAGCCTCTGCGTCACGGCCGGCGATGCTGACGTCAGCATCGACTGGGTGCAGTTCAAGAACCGTCCCCGCTACTTCACGCCCGTGGCGCCGGGTGCTGCCCCGTCGCAGCCCGACGAGCAGGGCTTCATTCGCCGCTGGATGCTCCTGGAACCCATTCGTCAGGACGTGCGCTCCAACACCGTCTTCACCAACACGTGGCTCGGCGAAGTGTTCTCCAAGACGTGGTTCAAGGACCAGCTCACCCTCCTGCCGCGCGACGGCCAGAAGGTGAAGGCTGCCGGCCAGACGCTGCGCTGGCACGCCCTCGACAGCGAAAACTACAACGTGAAGCTCTTCCGCTTTGCCGAGCGCTGGGGCCAGCAGACCTACGGCTCGCTGTTCTGGGCCGTCACGGTCGTAGAGTGCCCTGAGGACATCCCAGGCGTGCGTCTGGCAGCGGGCTCCAACGGTGCCTCGCAATGGTGGCTCAACGGCGAGCCCGTGCTGCTGCTCGAGGGCGACCGCCGCATGGTGGAAGACGACGGCATGTCGGCCCGCCTCACGCTGAAGAAGGGCCGCAACGTGCTGCGCTGCGCCGTCGTCAACGGGCCTGGCCTGAGCGACATGTGCGTGCGGTTCATCGACGAGCAGGGGCAGCCCGTGACGAATTTCAATATTAAATAAGAATATCATAGGAGTGCAAAAAAAGAAAACAATATGAAGACAAGATATTTCATCAGTGCAGCCTTGCTGGCTCTCCAGAGTTCGCTTTTCACCTGCCCTGCCGGGGCGCAAATAGGACAACCCTACATTCATGATCCATCGACCATCGCCGAGTGCGACGGCAAGTACTACACGTTCGGTACCGGCGGAGGCGGACTCATCTCAGCCGACGGCTGGTCGTGGCGCGGAGGTGCCGACCGCCCGGGCGGCGGTGCTGCCCCCGACGTGCTGAAGATTGGCGACCGCTACCTCTGCATCTATGGTGCCACGGGCGGCGGTCTCGGCGGCGGCCACAACGGCCGCATCCTCACCATGTGGAACACGACGCTCGACCCCGCGTCGCCCGACTTCCGCTGGACGAAGCCCGTGGAGGTGGCTTCCAGCGACGGCATGGAAGACCAGGACGCCATCGACCCCTCGCTGCTGCTCGACCCCACCACAGGACGCCTCTGGGCCACCTACGGCACCTACTTCGGCACCATACGCCTCATTGAGCTCGACCCTGCGACGGGCGCACGCATGGCAGGCAACCGCGAGCAGGATATCGCCATCGACTGCGAGGCCACCGACCTCATCTGGCGCGACGGCTGGTACTACCTGCTGGGCACCCACGGCACGTGCTGCGACGGCGTCAACTCCACCTATAATATAGTGGTGGGACGCTCGCGCAGCGTCACCGGACCCTATCTCGACAACGTCGGACGCGACATGTTCCACGGCGGCGGACGCATGGTGGTGGCTGCCGGAGGCCGCGTGTGCGGACCAGGCCACTTCGGACGCACCGTCGTCGACGAGGGCGTAGAGGTGATGTCGTGCCACTACGAGGCCGACTTCGACCGCGGCGGCCGCTCTGTGTTGGGCCTCCGCCCGCTGCTCTGGCGCAACGGCTGGCCCGTGGCAGGGCGCCCGTTCCGCGGCGGATCGTTTGCCATCATCTCCGAGCGACGCGGCTATTCGCTCGAACTGGCCGTGGACTTCGTGCGCATGAAGCAGGAGCGCGAAGCCTTCTGGCGCATCGACACCACCGTGGCACCGAAGCCCATCGAGGCACAGCAGTTGCAGGACGTTATCGACACGTGGCCCAAGGGCGACATCGCCCTGCGCACGGGCGACTATATGTTCCGGCCCCACCAGCGCTGGACCATCACCCCGCGACCCGAGCGGGGCGGCTACCTGGGCAACTGCTACTTCAGCATCGCCATCAGCGGCACCGACCGCACGCTCGCTGCCACTGCCGACCTGGAGCTGACCACGCAGCCCCGTTACACGGGCGACGACGCCCAGCTGTGGCGCATCGAGCAACTCATCGACGGCACCTTCCGCATCATGCCCAAGGCCATCCCCGGTCAGCCCGCGCCCAACACCCGCTACTGCCTCTACTCAGCTGGCGACAGCACCCCTACGCTGGCGCCCTACGACTTCAGCAGCGACAACTCGAAATGGAATCTCTCCGAAGAGTAATCCCCCTCCTTCTTTCCTTGTTTTTAACACTCCCCTCGCTCCTTGCGCTGTAAAGAAATAATCAGAAAAAACGACCTTCGGCGAGGAGCAAACTAGAGCGAGAAACGATAGGGAGCCTACCCCTAACCCCTCCCTAAAGGGAAGGGAATCCAGCTAAACCTATGGTTTGACTTGGCTAAACCATAGGTTTCTGCGATGCAACTCATAGAGATAGAGTGTCCAAAGCATAGGTCTATAGCGGCTAAACCTATGGTTTGTGCGACCAAAACCTATGGTTTCTGGCCCCCTAACATAGGGGGTTGGGGGTCTCAAGAAACTAAACGTCTGACCTTCAACGACTTAGAAAAACCTCCAAATTACGGCCGATTTTGCGAAAAAATATTTTGAAGTGCAGAATTTTTAAAAATTAGCTGGGTACTTTTGAGAAAAGACTTTACAAGATATTCGTCGGGTAGGGGAGGGTGGACTTTCCCCTGACGGTTTTTCTTTTGTCGTTTGTAGCATAAATATTCGAGTTTTGTAACATTGTCCACCTTTTGTTGCAAAATGACAACTATTTGGAACATGCGGCAAAGGGGTGTGCGTAATAAATATGTACTTTTGCAGCACGATGACTAACTATTAACAACAATTTTAACAAGAAAACAGCAAACATTATGAGTTTATCAAAGCGTATGGGTAAATCCCTTCTGATGGCGTTTCTCATGAGCATGATGAGCCTGGTCGCAGTGGCTCAGAACAACGTGCGAGGAACGGTCGTCGACGAAAACGGCGAACCCGTGGTGGGAGCCACGGTGCGAGTAGCCGGCACTCAGACCGGCACCATCACCGGCATCGACGGTGATTTCAGTATTGCAGCTCCGGCACAGGGCGTGCTGAGCGTTTCCTATGTTGGCTTCACGCCGCAGGAAGTGAAGGTGGCTGGCCGCCAGCAGATTCGGGTGGTGCTGAAGGAAGACGCTGCCACGCTGAAGGACGTGGTGGTGGTCGGTTATGGTACGATGAAGAAGAGCGACATCTCGGGTTCGGTGGCTACCATCGACCAGGACGCCGTGATGAAGCGCGTGCCTACGAACATCGGTCAGGCCCTGCAGGGTGCTGCTGCCGGTGTGCAGGTGTCGATGCAGGACGGTTCGCCTGACGGCAGGGCCGCCATCCGCATCCGCGGTATCGGCACCATCAACGGCGATGCCTCACCTCTGTATGTTGTAGACGGTGTGCAGGTGGGCACGAGTGCCGACTTCGTGAACCCCTCCGACATCGAGCGTATCGAGGTCCTGAAGGACGCCTCGGCCACCGCCATCTACGGTTCGGCCGGTGCCAACGGTGTGGTGATGATCACCACGAAGCACGGTGCGAAGGGCAAGACCAACATCACGCTGACTGCCGACCTGGGTCTGCAGACGCTGCCCTACCGCCTCGACGTGCTGAGCCTCGACGAGTATGCCAAGGCCATCAAGGAGGCCAAGGCCAACGACGGTTCGATGTTCATCAACCAGCTGTGGAACCGCCCCGACATGAAGGGCGTGAACCCCATAGACTGGCAGAAGGAGATGACGCGTGCCGCCCTGAAGCAGCAGTATGGTGCTTCGCTCAACGGTGGCAGCGACAAGACGCAGTACAACCTCTCGTTGGGCTGGACCGACGTCGACGGCCTGGTGATCAACACCAACTACCAGCGTTTCACCACACGCGCGAACATTACTTCCAAGGTGAACAGCTTCCTGGAGATTGGCGGCGACATCAACTACACCCACTCTCAGAGCCACGGCTCGAACATGGGTCTGGGCAACAACCAGAACCTGTCGTCGCTGCGCGACTTTGCTTCGCTCACCCCGACGCTGGACTACATGGACGAGAACGACCCCAACAAGCAGCTCGTCAACGTGAACCTCGTGAACCCCGACGGTACCTATGGCTCGGGCTACCTGATGACTCCGAACAGCTGGGAGGGTAACACCTCGATAGGCGCCAACCCCTATGCTTCGCAGATGGAGAACGCCGAGCGCGCACGCAACGGCTTCGACCGCATCCAGACCACGGCCTTCATCGACCTGACCTTCCTGGACAACGATCATCACAAGCTCGACCTGCGCTCGCAGGGCACCTATACCTACTGGGGCAACAACAGCTCCGACTACACGGGCGGACGCACACGCTACAACCAGATCAACGGCCAGTGGACGGAAGTGCTGCTGCCCTCCGGCTCCGACCAGAGCTATGCCTTCTCGCTGAACAACAGCCACGGCTACAGCCTGGGCCTGCAGACCTACCTGACCTATCACCTCACCTATGGCATCCACGACCTGACGCTGATGGCCGGTAACGAGGTCGGCAAGTCGTGGGGCCAGTGGATTGGCGGCAGCGCCCGTAAGTTCCCATCGGTGATGAACCGCAGCTTCGCCCTGACCGAGGATCCCAACTCGAAGAGCGTGAACGGCGCCTACAATGGCGACGTGCACACGATTTCCTACTTCGCACGTGCCAGCTACAGCCTGATGGACCGCTACATCCTGACCGGTACCATCCGTCGCGACGGTAGCTCGAACTTCGGCAGCGGCAACCGCTGGGGTACGTTCCCCTCGCTGGCCGGTGCATGGCGCATCAGTGAGGAGCCGTTCATGAAGGACATCGCTGCCGTGAACAACCTGAAGCTGCGCCTCGGTTGGGGTCAGACCGGTAACGCCGGTAACATCGCAGGTAAGGGTGTCGCAGCCCTGAGCGGTGATGCTGCCTACGCCTTCTATGTTGGCGGCAACGGTGTGTCTGGCTACTGGGGTAACCGCACACGCGAGACTGGTTGGTTTGCTCCGCTGGTGGACACCAACCTGAAGTGGGAGACCACCGAGATGACCAACATCGGTCTGGACTTCGCATTCCTGAACGACTGGGACATCACGCTCGACTACTTCGTGAAGAACACCAAGGACCTGCTGCTGGTTCAGCAGATTCGTCCGACGGCCGGCTTCACCTCTGTCTACACCAACTACGGTGAGATTCAGAACAAGGGCTTCGAGTTTGCCGTGGGCTACCACAAGCAGCTTTCGAAGGACTTCTCGTTCAACGCCCGCCTGACGGGTTCTACCATCAGCAACAAGGTGAAGAAGATGGGCGACCCGATCTACAGCGAGGCTACTGGCGGTAACAATGCCGACGCAGCCAGCGGCTTCGACGGCTCGCAGGTGGGTGCTGTCGACGGCAACGGCCACTGGGCACGCCACTCTATCTGTATGGAAGGCGAAGCCGTGGGCTCGTTCTACGGTTTCCTGACCGACGGTCTGATCAAGGACGAAGCCGACCTGGCTGAGTATTCGAAGCTCGTCGACGACTACTCGAAGGCCAACAACGAGCACCCGCTGGCCATTGGCGACGTGAAGTTCCGCGACGTGAACAACGACGGTAAGATTGACGACGACGACCGCGTGATCCTGGGCAACGGCTTCCCCACGCTGAACTACGGTCTGAACCTCGGTGCCACGTATAAGGACTGGGACTTCAGCATCTACATGTATGGCGTGCTGGGTCAGGACATCCTGTCGTATTCGGCCATGAAACTGAGCTCGATGACGCAGCTCGACGACCAGACCACTCCTAACATCCTGAAGAGCGCCTACAACGAAGCATTCCGCAACGGTAGCGGCACGCTGCCCCGCCTGTCGATTGGCGACTACAGCCGCAACACGCGTGTGAGCGACCTCTGGGTGAAGAATGGCGACTTCCTGCGCATCTCGAACATCCAGGTGGGCTACACGCTGCCGAAGGACCTCTGCAACAAACTGTCGGTGCAGAAGGCTCGCGTCTATGTGGGCGTCAGCAACCTGCTCACCATCTCTGGCTACAACAAGTACGGCGATCCTGAGGTCGGTACCGGTTCGATTCTCTTCCAGGGCCTCGACACGGGTCGCTACCCGATGCCTCGCACGTTCATGGCAGGTCTGAACGTAACGTTCTAAGCAAAGTAACAAGGTAACAAAGTAACAAAGGACCACGGCGACGAAGGAGACGCTTTCGAATTCGGCTTTGCCGCTTTCGGAGGGAACCGGAGAAAGAGCGCAGTGGAGAAAGAACATAGTTAATTAAGCAAAATAAAGATATGAAGACAAGATATTATATTTTAGGTGCAGCATTGTGCATGACGGGTCTGGGCTTCACATCCTGCGACAACGACGAGTTCCTGGATGTAGACCTCTACGACGTCATTGCCAGTGATGCCATGTTTGAGAACGACGCCAATGCCAAGAAGGGCTTGAACGGCGTCTACGACATGATGTTCCCGAACGACGCGAAGGATGCCGCCGGCAAGGATCTCTACGACGGCGACTGGGGCTTCAAGCCCAACCTCTTCACGGGTTGCCACCCGACCATCGATACCCAGGCCACGGGCTGGGATAAGAACTGGAACGTGCAGCAGTGGAACTCCACGAGCACCGAGCTGCTGGCTGGCTGGCGCCACGTCTATGCCGGCATCAGCCGCGCCAACGACTATCTGGAAGGACTGAGCAAGGCCGAAAAGGTATCGCCTGCCGTGAAGCAGAAACTCGAAGGTGAGGGCCGTGCCCTGCGCGGATTCTTCTACCACTGGCTGGCCACGACGTTCGGCCGCGTGCCCATGCTGGCCACGGGCGAGACCTACTCGAACACCCCCACCAAGGCTAAGGCTGAGACCTACAGCGAGATGTGGGACTTCATTATCGAAGACTTCAAGGCTGCTGCCGACTTGCTCGACTGGAAGCCGATGGATCAGGAATACGGACGTGCCACGAAGGGTATGGCTCTGGCTTACCTGGGCGATGCCTACATGTGGAAGGCCTATCGTCTGACCGACGGCGCCAACGGCCAGCAGCAGGATGCCACCGAGGCTCAGAACTGCTATAAACTGGCTCAGGAGTGCTTCAAGAAGATTCTGGACAGCAAGACCTATAAACTGAACGAGTCGTTCACCACGCTGTGGGATCCCGCTTCAGCATGGGGCCCCGAGGCCATCTGGGTGGAGCAGCTCGACGAAGGCAACAACTGGGGTAAGTGGAACGACATGACCTCGAAACTGATGCTGAAGTGGTACACCGCTTGTCCTGAGAATGGCGGTTGGGGTTCGCTCTACCTCTCTTGGGAGTGGTACAGCTGCTACGAGAAGGGTGACAAGCGCCGCGAGGGTTCTTGCTACACGGGTGCCGTGCCTCAGATCGACCCGAACAACCCTGCCTACGATCCTAAGTACGAGGGTTGGTACGAGCCTGCCATCTACGGCGTGAATCCCTACCTGCAGGAAGTGCTCGGAAAGGGTGCCACCGGTACTACGACGAAGCAGTTCCACTTCAACAACGGCGAGTGGGCACCTGCCATCTGGAGCTCGAAGATGTGGCGCACCGCCTCTGCCAACTATAAAGGCTGGGCCGACGGTCACTGGAGCCCGACTCCCATCTACTGGAAGCGTCTGCCTAACGTGATGCTCGACTATGCAGAGTGCTGCTTCCGTCTGGGCAACGAGGCCGAGGGCTGGAAGCAGATTGACGAGCTGCGCCAGCGCGCCTTCGGTAAACTGGAAGATGGCAAGGAGAAGGAACTGACCGACAAGTACATGCCCTACTACAACTCGTTCGCCGAGTGGGTGGGCCGCGACGAAGGTATGAGCGACGGCGGCATGTTCTACAAGCACCGCGACGAGTATCCTATCCCCTTCGGCAGCACCGTCGACAAGGTGGAGGATGCCAAGACCTACTACACCCGCTATGCAGCCGAGAAGGGCTTCTCGTCGGAGGTTTGGAAGGTGGCTGTCAACACCGAGCGCCGCAAGGAGTTCAACTGCGAGTGGTGTCTGCGTCCCGACATGCAGCGCTCTAACTTCATGAAGGACCACGTGCTGACGAACTATCCGAAGCGCAACGTGGAAAACCTGAAGGACGTGCCTTGGACCAACCGCGACTACGAATATCAGGAGTGGAAGATGGACATGCCCATTCCGAAGGACGAAATCGTGAAGAACCCGGCTCTGGTGCAGAACCCCGGCTATACGGACGATGAAGAATAAGAAAGGCTCATTTATGCGTAATAAAAGTTAGTTTTTAATTATTAGGTTAGTTTTATTAAAGATAGTAGTGAGTATCAGACAAATCTTTTTTAAACACACGGGAGTGCGGCGTCGTGATGACGCTGCACTCACATTTCTTTCCCGTCGCAAGTGGCTGGCCGTCGTGGCCGTAGTCCTGCTGCTGGGAGGCTCACTGCTGCTCCTGAAAGAGTCATCTATTTTCAATTCTTCATCAGTTCCTTCCGGCTCGCCCGAAGAACAACGCTACGACCTCTTGCAGCGCCGCGCAGAGTGGGCCGACATCGTCAGCCTGAGCTCGCAGCAGCCCCCGCAGTCGCTGGCCTGCAGGAAGGTGGCCGTGCTGGCCCGTTACCGTCAGGGAATGGAAGGTGGCAGCCTGAGGGAGTGCCTCACCGAATCGCGCGAAGTACTCACCAGCCAGACCGCTGCGCTGATGATGAGCGATGTCTACATGCAACTGGGATTTCCCAGCATGGCCCAGCGTGCAGCCTTCGAGGCTCTTGTGAAGACCGAAAGCGAGAAACTGCGCGAGCGCCCCCTGCGCCGACTGGCCGAGACGGCCCTTGTGATGGGGCAGGGCGAACTGGCTCAGAAATACCTCACGCTGCTGCTCGACTACAGGAAGAGCCGCAACTGGGCTCGCGAGTTGATGCCCTATGCGCATCGGCCCGAGCTGATAGAACAACACCCCGTCTATTCAAAACTGCGCCATACCTATGAGCAAACGAACGATGTATTTTTCCTGTAGGGGCCTGCTGCTGATGGCGGTGCTCCTCATGGCAGCATGCAGCCAGCGACCATCGAACGAGCGGCAGGTGGGCGCGCAACCCCGCATCTTCCCCGACTACGTGGGTGTGACGGTGCCAGTCGATATGGCACCGCTCAATTTCGCGATGGCTGACGACAGCGTGACGCGCATCGATGTCACCTTGCAAGGCGACAATGGCGGCTCGCTGCACGTGAACGGGGCCTATGCCGACTTCCCCCTCGAGGCCTGGCACGAACTGTTGCAGCGCAACCGGGGAGGGCAGCTCAGGGTGTCGGTGGCAGCACGTCGCGACGGCCATTGGACACGCTACAGCACGTTCCTCATCAGCGTCAGCGAAGACTCCATCGGCGCGCAGGCTGTCAGTTATCGGCGCATTGCGCCCGGCTATGAGCAGTATGGCCACATGGGCATCTACGAGCGCCGCCTCAGCGACTTCACCGAGACTACACTCGTCGACAATGCCGCCACGCCGGGCCAGTGCATCAACTGCCACACGAGCAACGGCGGCCGCTCCAACGAATACGTTTATCACGCCCGTGGCGAAAAGCCTGGAACTTTCCTGCTGAAGGGGCAAGGGGCAAAGGGCAAGGGGCAAGATCCGGAGAATATTGCCACTGAAGACAGCCGCGACCTCATCGGTGGGGCAATGGTCTATCCTGGCTGGCATCCCGGCGGACGCTACATAGCCTTTTCTACCAACAAGACTTCGCAGATGTTCCACCTGGCCAATGCTCAGAAGCGCATCGAGGTTTATGATGCCTCCAGCGATGTCTTTGTCTACGATATCCAGACACGCAGCGTCCTGCGCGACACGCTCACCATGCGTCACCTCTGGGCAGAAAACTGTCCGGCCTTCTCGCCCGACGGCCGTTGGCTCTACTTCGTCACCGCCCGCCGACAAGTCTATCCCACTGACTATCAGAAAGAATGCTACAGCCTCTGCCGCGTGCCCTTCGACGAGCGAACGGGCCACTATGCCGGAGCTGTCGACACGCTTGTCAGGGCAGGCTCCGACGGCATCCCTTCCGTCGCCTGGTCGCGACCCACGGCTGACGGCCGCCATGTCCTTTTCGTCGTGACCCAGTGGGGCTATTTCTCCATCTGGCATCCCGAGGCCGACCTCTGGCTGCTCGACCTGCAGACAGGCGAGCGCCGACCGCTGGACGAGGTGAACAGCCAGCGGGCAGAGAGTTTTCCGTCGTGCTGTTCGCGCAGCAGTTGGTTCCTCTTCACCAGCCGACGTGCCGACGGCCTCTATTCGCGCATCTATTTCTCCCATCTCAATGCCGACGGACGGGCCACGAAACCCTTCCTGTTGCCCCAGCGCAACCCGAAAGACTACGACCTGCGGTCGCTTTATTCATTCAATACACCTGAGTTCAGACTCACTTGCAACAAATAGAAAGATATTCGTTACATCAGAAAAGATGAGTCTGGGAAAAAAGCCGTAACTTTGTTCCCAGATTTTTTAATAGATTATAATCACCAACCCCAAACCCAGTAAAACGTATATGAATCGAAGAAACATTTCCCTTTTGGCGCTCCTCGTGCTCCTGCTCTGCAGCACAAATGTAAACGCGCAAGGCCCACGCTTCGGCCAACCAGAGATGCCAGGTGGCATGAAGGACTCCTACAAAGACTTCTTCACGATTGGCGTCGCTGTGAACCAGCGCAATGTGTCTAATCCCGATCAGATTGCTCTCATCAAAAAGGAGTTCAACTCCATCACCGCCGAGAACGACATGAAACCCGGCGAGATACATCCCCAAGAGGGTGTCTGGAACTGGGAGAAAGCCGACAAAATTGCCAACTTCTGTCGCGAGAACGGCATCAAGTTGCGCGGCCACTGCCTCTGCTGGCACTCGCAGTTTGCCGACTGGATGTTCACCGACAAGAAGGGGAAACCCGTCAAGAAGGAAGTGTTCTACGAACGTCTGCGCGAACACATCCATGCCGTTGTCAACCGTTATAAGGACATCGTCTATGCCTGGGACGTAGTCAACGAGGCCATGGCCGACGACGGTCGCAGCTGGCCCGGCCGCGAGCAGAGTCCCTATCGCCAGAGCCGCCATTTCCAGCTCTGTGGCGACGAGTTCATTGCCAAGGCATTCCAGTTTGCCCGTGAGGCCGACCCGAATGTGCTCTTGTTCTACAACGACTACAGCTGCGTGGATCCCGGCAAGCGCGAGCGCATCTACAACATGGTGAAGAAGATGAAGGACGCAGGCGTGCCCATCGACGGCATCGGCATGCAGGGCCACTACAACATCTACTTCCCCGACGAGGACCAGCTCGACCTGACTATCACTAAGTTCAAGGAAATCGTGAAGCACATCCACATCACCGAGCTCGACCTGCGCATGAACAACGAGAGCGGCGGCCAGCTTATGTTCTCGCGTGGCGAGGCCAAGCCCATGCCCGGCTATATGAACACACTGCAGACCGATCAGTACGCCCGACTCTTCAAGGTGTTCCGCAAGCATAAGGACGTCATCGACAACGTCACGTTCTGGAATCTGGGCGACAAGGACTCGTGGCTGGGCGTCAACAACCACCCGCTGCCCTTCGACGAGAACTACAAGCCCAAGAGCTGCTACCGCGCCATCCGCAACTTCGACCCCGCTCTTGACAATGCTATTCCGAAGGAAGACTTCCGTCCGAACGAGCTGAACCAGCAGGGACAGGAGTATCCGCAGGTGAACAGCGAGGGCTTTGCACGCTTCCGCATCGATGCGCCCGATGCCAAGTCGGTCATCGTCAGCCTGGGTCTGGGAGGCCGTGGTGGCACCGTGCTTCACAAGGATAAGGACGGTGTCTGGACTGGCACCACCGAAGGCCCGATGGATGAAGGTTTCCACTACTACCACCTCACCATCGACGGCGCAACGGTCAACGATCCCGGCACCAACAACTACTTCGGCTCCACCCGTTGGGAGAGCGGCATCGAGATTCCCGCTCCCGACCAGGACTTCTATGCCCTGCGCACCGACATCCCGCACGGCAACCTGCAGCAAGTGCTCTTCCCCACCAATGTGAAGAGCGACCGTGGCGAGAGCGGCATGCGTCGTGCCTTCGTCTACACGCCTCCTACCTACGGCAAGAACAAGAAGGAGCGCTTCCCCGTGCTCTATCTGCAGCATGGATGGGGTGAGGACGACACCACGTGGGGCATGCAGGGACGCGCCAACCTCATCATGGATAACCTCATTGCCGAGGGCAAGATTCGCCCGTTCATCATCGTCATGACCTACGGTCTGACCAACGGCGTGCGCTTCGGTGGTCTGCGCGAGTTCACGGCCAAGGAGTTCGAGACCGTGCTCGTCGATGAACTCATTCCCTACATCGACAGCCACTTCCTCACCATCGCCAACCGCGAGAACCGTGCTATGGCCGGCCTCTCGATGGGTGGCATGGAGACAAAGCTCATCACCCTGCGCCGTCCCGAGGTGTTCAGCGCCTACGGTCTGCTCAGCGGTGGCCAGTACGAGCCCTCCGACTTCCCCGAGGGCATGCCTCGCCCCAACGTCATCTTCCAGAGTTGTGGCAGCAAGGAGCGTCCTGATGCCATCCGCCAGTCGACGGATCGCCTGAAGCAGGCAGGCTTCAACGCCGTAGGCTACGTCTCAGAGCGCACCGCCCACGAGTTCCTCACCTGGCGTCGCAGCCTCCGCGAAATGGCCCCCCTCCTCTTCCGCAACACGAAGAAATAGCCCCCACACGCGGTTGGGAATTTTCCCAACCATCCCTTGCGCGTGAATAACCATCCACTCACGCGCCATAAAAAAGAGAGTCTGTATCAACCTCAATTCTCAGGTTTTTTGATACAGACCCTCTTTTTTATCCGCTCCCCCGCACCTCATTCCTCCCTTCCCATTTCATACAATAAAAATCCGATTTCATACAAATATAGAGATTTTTCTTGCATTTTTCTAAATACTTTTGTATCTTTGCAGTGTCTTAACCTTGATGCTGAAAGCCCGAGGGGTATCAGACAGGGTGGGACCCATACATATTAAAGGCGTTTTCTGAACGCTTTGGTTTTGACGCTTTGAGAACTTCGCAACTTCCAAACTGTCCGTCAAGAGCAAAGCAACGGGGACGCCCCTTTGTGGTGTAGAATTGCATTCAGCATCCCTTCTTATGAAGGT